>Ga0075467_10000402_pt1 | contig 33807 bp, 36 predicted proteins | sample DEB08_DNA_9_FD_75067 | JGI IMG/M metagenome (GOLD analysis project Ga0075467, IMG submission 75067) | Aqueous microbial communities from the Delaware River and Bay under freshwater to marine salinity gradient to study organic matter... | ecosystem: Environmental > Aquatic > Marine > Coastal ... | reverse complement strand
GGTTCGGTCTAGTTGCGTGTCGGGGCCCATTTACCGATCATAAGGCAGATCACCTCCTTTCCATCACGGGCTTTCAAAGGCTGTTCTTTGGTGATCGTGGTGCGATTTTTGCGCCGTAAAAGCCGGATCGTGAGGTGGTCGCACCTTTCGCGGCGGGCGTCGTTATGGTCGGGAGATCGGCCAAGCTCGTGAGACTCCTTTGGGTCAGATCGAAGGTCGAAAAGCTGCAGAGGCCAGTCGGGGAAATGGACGTATTTCCGTTAACATTTGCGGATCATATTGACGCAGAATCTGGATGGGTCCGTGCCGAGTGTTTTACGGGCAGCAAAGAAGGCATAGTCGACTTCCGAGAAGACAGCGTCGCGCCAGTCATCGGGGGTTTGGCCGTGCAAGATCGGTTCCAGCGAGCGACTGTCGAGACGATGATATGCCGACGGCGCGCCCGTTTTGTCGAGGAAGGTGAGCACAAGCTCGATGGCTTCGACGAGGGCTTCCAAGATGGCCCTCGGGTGGGATAGGCTTAAAGCCGCGGGTCGTAAATGATCAGCGGGACACAGACGGACACCTCGTGAAAGAGGTCCTTTTCGCCCATCCAGTGATCCCCAAAGTGGTCGTCGGTCTGTATAGTGTTTTCTACAACAAAAGGGGAAAGACGCACATGGAAGCGGATTATGTCGTCGTCGGCGCAGGGTCAGCGGGCTGTGTTGTGGCCAATCGTTTGAGCGCGGATCCCAACGTGAAAGTCGTCCTGCTAGAGGCCGGTCCTGCCGATACGAACCCTTGGATTCACATCCCCGTTGGTTATTTCAAGACTATGCATAATCCGAAGGTCGACTGGTGTTATCGCACCGAACCGGATCCGGGGCTGAATGGGCGGTCCATCGACTGGCCGCGCGGCAAGGTTTTGGGGGGGTCGTCGTCGCTGAACGGATTGTTATACGTCCGCGGGCAAGCCGGGGACTATGATCGCTGGCGTCAGATGGGGAACACCGGCTGGGGCTGGGATGATGTGTTGCCATTGTTCAAGCGCGCCGAGGCGAACGAGCGCGGCGCGGATGAGTTCCACGGGGACGAAGGCCCCCTCGCCGTCTCAGACATGCGGATCCAGCGTCCCATTTGTGATGCCTGGGTCGCGGCTGCGCAAGCTGCGGGCTATCCTTTCAATCCCGACTATAACGGCAGGACACAGGAAGGCGTCGGGTATTTCCAGCTGACCACGAAAAACGGCCGCCGGTGCAGTGCCGCAGTGGCATATCTGAAGCCGATCCGCAGCCGCACTAATCTGAAGGTCGTGACGAAGGCGCTGGTCTCCAAGGTAAACATCGAGAACAAGTGTGCGGTCAGCGTGTCGTATCGCGATGCAAGCGGCAGCGAACAAATCGTCACGGCGCGACGCGAGATTGTGTTGTCGGGCGGGTCAATCAATTCGCCGCAAATCCTGATGCTTTCGGGGATCGGCGACGCCGAACACCTGAAGGAAAACGGTGTCGAGCCAGCGCACCATTTGCCGGGCGTGGGCAAAAACTTGCAAGACCACCTTCAGGCGCGGCTTGTGTTCAAGTGCAACGAACCCACGCTGAATGACGAGGTACGATCCTTGTTCAATCAGGCGCGGATCGCCTTGAAGTATGCGATGTTCCGTTCGGGGCCGATGACGATGGCCGCGTCTTTGGCGACCGGGTTTCTTAAAACGCACGACGATGCGGCAACGCCGGATATCCAATTCCACGTGCAACCCTGGTCTGCCGACAGTCCCGGCGAAGGCGTGCATCCGTTTTCGGCTTTCACAATGTCGGTGTGTCAGCTGCGTCCCGAAAGCCGGGGCGAGATCAGGCTTGATGGGCCCTCGCCCAGATCCTATCCGAAAATTCATCCACGGTATCTGGCGACCGAGACCGATTGCCGGACTCTTGTTGAGGGCGTAAATATCGCGCGGCGCATTGCACGTCTGGCTCCGCTAAGCTCGATGATCGCCGAGGAATTCCGCCCTGATCAATCGCTTGGCATGGACGACTACGACGGCACTTTGGATTGGGCGCGCAACAACAGCGTGTCGATTTACCACCCGGCGGGCACCTGTAAGATGGGTTCGGGCACCGATGCTGTCGTGGACGCCGCCCTGAACGTGCATGGCATCAAGGGTCTGCGGGTCGCGGATTGTTCGATCATGCCGGAGATCGTGTCCGGCAACACCAATGCGCCTGCGATCATGATTGGCGAAAAGGCATCGGATTTGATCGTAGCCCGAAGTTAACGCAAAAGGTGCGGGCGGGATTTCTCTGTAGCCTGAAAGCGGTACGGAGTTGATGTCTTGCGCTTTCTGATTTCAGTGATGGGCAAATAACGCGGCGAATGAACCTTTAATGTTACCCAGTTTGGAAACCCGCGCCCCCTATGCACGCACACTGAGATCAAATAAAAAGCGGGATAGGGGTACAGGGCCTGAATCTGCGGTCAGAAAACACTATCGAAGTCGTACGTCCCGAATTATCCAAAAATGAACCACAAGACCAAGCGGACCCAGTTGAAATCTTCTAAGTCGTTGATTTTATGGTGCACCCGTCGCGATTCGAACGCGAGGCCTCTGCCTTCGGAGGGCAGCGCTCTATCCAGCTGAGCTACGGGTGCCTAGAGCGGCGTATACTCAGGTGATCTCGGCTCTGCAATAAAGGAATTGCTCGCAGGGACAAGCTCGGTGGCCTAGTCGAAAAGTTCATGGCAAAGCTCAAGCGCATCTATCAACGTGTCGACCTCGGCCTCGGTATTATAAAGGCCAAAACTTGCGCGACACGTGGCGCTGACCCCGAGGTAATCCATCAAGGGGCCGACGCAATGCTGCCCTGCCCTGACGGCGACGCCTTTTTTGTCGAGCACCGTGGAAATGTCGTGCGCATGAGCGGCCCCTGTCATCGTAAACGAGAAGATTGCGGCTTTGTCTTGGGTCGTGCCCTGAACGTTCAGCCAGTTCAAGCCGTCAAGACGGGTGCGTGTATAGTCGCGCAAAGTGTTCTCGTAGGCCGCGATGTTCGCCATGCCAAGGTCCATCATATAGTGAAGTGCCACGCCAAGGCCGATTTGCTGGACGATACCGGGCGTGCCCGCCTCAAATTTCATCGGCGGATCGTTCCACGTGATCGCGTCCTTGTGGACTTCGCGGATCATGTCCCCGCCGCCTATAAATGGGCGCATTTCAGCCTGTCTGTCGGCGCGGATGTAGATCGCACCTGAGCCAGACGGACCGTAGAGCTTATGCCCAGTGATCGCATAGAAGTCGCAGCCGATGTCCTGAACGTCGACGGGCATGTGGACAGCAGCCTGGGAGCCGTCGACCAACACGGGCACACCTTTTGCATGCGCGCCTGCCGTGATGGTTTTCACGTCAACGCGGCTGCCAAGCACGTTGGACAGATGCGTAACGGCAATGAGTTTCGTCTTCGGCGTGATCGCGTCGAGGACTTTTTGCGGGTCCAGCCCACCGGTCTCATCGACATCGACCCAGACCAGTTTCACACCCTGGCGTTCGCGCAGAAAATGCCAGGGAACGATATTAGCGTGGTGTTCCATTACCGACAGGATGATCTCATCGCCCGCTTCCATGCGGGGCATAGCCCAGCTGTAAGCGATGAGATTTATGCCCTCGGTGGTGCCGGAGTTCATGACGATCTCGTTCTCGTAGGCAGCATTCAGGAAGCGCTGAACGGTGCCGCGTACGGCTTCGTATTTTTCCGTGGCAACGTTGGAAAGGTAGTGCAAACCCCTGTGAACATTTGAGTATTCATGAGCGTAGGCATTGGTGATTGCGTCGATCACGACGCTTGGCTTTTGCGCCGAAGCGCCGTTGTCGAGATAGACCAACGGCTTGCCGTTCACTTCCCGCGAAAGGATAGGGAAGTCTTTGCGAATGGTTTCGACGTCATACATTACGCCAGTCCTCCGGCCATGAATTGTACGCCAAGCAGCGACATCAGAAAGATCAGGATCAACGCCACACCAAGTGACGCGAAAAGAAGTACGCCGAAGGATTTCCAAAGCGAGGCAAATCCGTGCAGCGCTGCAATGAAATTCAGGTTGATCCAGAACGTGAGAAGGATGATCGCCAGAGAAAACAGCCCCGACAAAGGCGGAACGAAAAGGAACAGAAGAAACTCGACCAACTGGCCTGCGAAAATGAGGCCTTGCAGGAAAACAGTAAGCAGCAGCGCTTCTTCAAAGCGGCCCTTGCCGCCCATTGCAGCGCCGACTTTCCAGACAAGAAAGACCGATGCGGCGCCGGCAACTGCCGAAGTGATTGCAAGAACCAGCGGCCCAAGGGCGGCCTGCCCGGCGGTTTGTTCCAGCCCGCCGCTTAAGAAAGACAGGATCACCGAAAGGCACACAAGTGCTCCAAACGCTGGCCAAAGCGCGACCACAGGCACGCCCAAGGACATCAACGTGCTGGCCGCTTCGCGCGGTTCGCGCAGGGCTTGCAACGCGATTGGAAAGAACGTGTTCAGCATCATTTATTCCTGTTCGGGCACGGGTCGTTTGGCAATTTCAATCACTCCGGAAGCCCAAAACACCACAAACGATCCAAGGGCAACCACCGCAAGCATCGAAGTGCCCAGACTTTCGCCGATAAATCCTGTCATCAAACCGGACATAAGCCACATCGGGGCCGCGGCAAGCAGCGCCCAGAACAGCGCAACGCGCGACATATAGCCAGTGGATGCCCGCCCCAGTGCCTTCAGAATCCAATGGACAAGCAGCGCAACTGTGTAAAAGAACAGCGGCGCGATGATCACCCAACCGAACAGCGCACCCGCCATCAATCCGTCCAACGCGACCGCGTCGCTCAGGAATGCCTCGCGCGACAAGCGCGGCCATTGCGCGATGAAGATTAAAAAGCAAGCGCCCATAAGGATCGCAAGTGCGCGATCTTCCCGCTCGCTTGCGCCGATGCGACGCCGCAGCACTTCGCGCGGGGCTCGATAGGTGCGGACGATATCAAGGGCAACACTCACTCAGATTGGCCTTTCACGATCTCCGGCGGCGATGCAGCCAGCCCTCAAGTCGGCTAAGAATATCGGCGGAGATTGCTTTGTCATCGATCTCGTCGATGGCTTCAGTGAGAAACGAGAGCACCAGAAGATCTTGGGCTTCGCTACTTGGGACACCGCGTGAACGCAGATAAAACAGCGCCTCTTCGTCGATCGCACCGGTGGTGGAGCCATGCGAACAGGCCACATCGTCGGCGTAGATCTCAAGCTCGGGTTTGGCGAGGAACTCTGCATCACCGTCGAGCAAAAGCGCCTGGCTAATCTGGTAGCCATCGGTCTTTTGCGCACCGGCTTTAACGAGGATTTTGCCCTGAAACGCACCAACCGCGCCGTTACGAAGCACCTTTTTGAACACCTGACGGCTTTCGCAATTCACCGCGTCGTGGGTGATGAAGACCGTGTCGTCGTGGTGAAAATCACCGTCGCCGACGGCCGCGCCCGCGATATGGGCGGTGGCGTTGTCACCGTTCACTTCGATAACGGCCTCGTTTCGGGTCAGGCGGCCATTTGCAGTCAAGGTGAAGGATTTGAACGTGCTTTCCTCGCCAAGGCGCGCAAACAAATGCGTTATCGCAAGTCGCTCGTGATCGCGGCCTTGTGCGCGGACGTGGTGGAAGGTGGCGCGGTCTGCGATCTCGACTTCCATGCATTTGTTAAAACGCGCGGCGGCGGGACCGTTTTCAAGAATTGTAAGCTCGGCGCCCTCTTCTACCCGCACGACGAAATGCAGGATCGCGTCGCTGTTTGGGTTCTCGTGGAGATACACAAACGAGACCGGCTTGGACACTTTGCCCGTTGCGCGTACAACAACCCCGTCGGTGGCAAACGCCGTGTTCAACGCTGCGAAGGGGCGTTTTACCGGAGTTTGGCCACGGGTTTCCAGCACGCCATAGAGGTCTTTGGCCCAGTGGATATCTTTGGCGGTCGCATCGGAAAGCCGCTCGATTGCGAGGTTTTCGTGGCTGAAGTCGTCGGACGCTTCGGCGTCAAAGACGCCATCGCGAAAAACAATGCGTAGCCGGTCGATATCGCTGAACAGAGCCGTTTCCTTGGCGTCAAAAACTGCCGCGCCGGGCGCAACTGGCGCGTTCAAGGCATCGGGCCGTGTGAACCGCCAGTATTCGTCGCGTGCGCCCGGAAGACCCATGGCACGCAATCGCGAAAGCGCATCGGCGCGCGCATCATTTGCCCAACCCGCGCCGTCGGGCATCTGAAGATGCGCAAGCCGTGCCTCGGTAGCGTCGGTTTTTGCCTGCGGCAGAGCCATTACGCAACCTCCGCAAAGATGTCGGCGTAACCGTTGTTTTCTACTTCAAGCGCAAGCTCCGGACCGCCAGTTTTTACGATACGGCCGTCCGCCATGATGTGGACGACGTCTGGTTTGATGTGGTCGAGAAGACGTTGGTAGTGGGTAATCACAAGAAATGACCGACCTTCAGCGCGCAGCGCGTTTACGCCATCTGCGACAAGCTTCATTGCGTCGACGTCGAGGCCCGAGTCGGTCTCGTCGAGGATGCACATCTTCGGCTCAAGAATCGCCATCTGCAGGATTTCGTTACGCTTTTTCTCGCCGCCCGAGAAGCCCACGTTGACCGGGCGTTTCAGCATGTCGGCGTCAATTTTCAGGGACTTGGCCTTCTCACGGATCAACTTGAGGAAGTCGGCAGCGCTTAGTTCGTCTTCCCCGCGTGCTTTTCGTTGTGAATTCAAGGCCGTGCGCAGGAACGTCATGTTGCCGACGCCGGGGATTTCCACCGGGTACTGGAACGCTAGAAAAAGGCCTGCTGAGGCGCGCTCTTCGGGGTCAAGCTCGAGAATTTCCTGACCTTGCAGCGTGGCCGAACCAGCCGTCACTTCGTAGCCGTCACGCCCCGACAGAACGTAGCTTAGCGTCGACTTTCCAGAGCCGTTCGGACCCATGATCGCGTGAACTTTGCCAGCTGGCACTTCCAGGTTTACGCCCTTCAGGATGATCTTTTCTTCTTCTTCAAGTTTGACGTGCAGGTTATTGATTTTTAACATTTTTCGCCTCGTGCAACAGGAAAAGAGGCTCCGCCTAAAAGGCGGGCCCCAAAATGGGTTAGGTGTGTGTGAGTTGTGGTTAGACGGTCTTGTCTAAGGTCTGAGCCACGTAGGCCTCGGAAAAGAAATTGGCATAAATGCCTGGAAATCGCTCCATCATCTGAGCCTGTCCAAACAACATGGCACCAAAGCCCGCGACAACCGCCAGCTTGCGAAGCGTGCCGTTGAAGCCAAACGTCCAAGTGAAGATCAACGCTAGGAGACCGCCGATCACCAGATGTGCGTGGATGAGATACGGTTCGACCATTCCGATCGCTTCGGGAAGCGTCACCGGCATCAAGCCGCCGTCCTGAAAGAAGTGGAAAGCCGCCGCTTGCCCTGCGAAGACCGACAAACCGCCGATGACGATGGCCACGGGAACCAGAACCAGATTTGATCCCTCGCCCACTTTGACCTTTTTCTTCTTGGACTTCATGCGCACCGTATTGGTTGTCTTGCCCGCGCGCGCAGTTTCCTCGTCGCGCGGACCAATATGGACTTCGCCCATCGTATTGGCCGCGCCCTTGTTGATCCGGTTGAGACGATCTTCGAACGTCTGATGTGTAGCTTGCGCCGTTCCCATGTGTTGCATCCCCTTGAGTGCTTGATGGGGACAAAACCAACGCTTCGTGACCAAAGAAGGGCAACCTTAAGGAGAATTGGCCGCTTTTCGCCGAAAAACCATAGGTTTTGACGGGAAACGCAGGGGTATGATGCAAAAACCGCGACATATCAGTCGATCACCACCGCCGTGCCACTGGTCGAGACCATCAGCATTTTGTTGATGACCTCGTAGTCGAAATCGGCGCCGACGACGACGTTAGCGCCTTTTTCCGTGGCGTGTTCTTCCAACTCGCGCAGGGCTTTATTGCGGACTTTGCCAAGCTCGTGCTCATAGGCGCCCGAGCGACCACCGACGATGTCGGTGATCTGATCAAAGAGATCGCGAAAGACGTTGGCACCACGGATAGCTTCGCCAACCACGACACCGCAGTAGTCCTTGATTTCGTGGCCGTTGAACGAGGACGTAGTCGTAACGATCATATTCTTCTCTCCCCAAGGGGTCATTTCTTTTTCCAGCGGTTGAGGACGGTCTGCGCAAACACGCTTCCCAAAAAGCCCGACGAAAAGCTGACGATGATCAACTGCTGACGCGCCAACATATCGGTTGCGAGATCAATCAGGACAGCAAACCCTGCGCAAAACGTCCCCGTCAGAACGGCTGAAAGAATAATCGCGCGCAGCATTTTAACCGACCGACCCTTCCAACGAGATAGCCACAAGCTGTTGAGCTTCCATGGCAAATTCCATCGGCAGCGCCTGAAGCACCTCTTTGCAGAAGCCGTTCACCACCAAGGCCACGGCCGTTTCTTCGTCCATGCCGCGCTGGCGGCAATAAAAGAGCTGGTCGTCGTCCACTTTCGATGTAGTGGCTTCGTGTTCAACGCGGCTCGAGTTGTTTTTGACCTCGATGTAGGGAACAGTATGCGCTCCGCATTCAGAGCCGATCAGAAGCGAGTCACACTGCGTGTAATTGCGTGAGTTTTTGGCCCGTGGGTGCATCGAGACAAGACCGCGATAGGTGTTTTGCGCTTTGCCCGCCGAGATACCCTTCGAGACGATCCGGCTTTTGGTGTTCTTGCCAAGGTGGATCATCTTTGTGCCGGTATCGGCCTGCTGCATATTGTTGGTAATGGCGATGGAGTAGAATTCGCCCTGACTGTCATCACCGCGCAGGATGCAGGACGGGTACTTCCACGTCACGGCAGAGCCGGTTTCGACCTGAGTCCACATCACTTTCGAGCGGTCACCCCGGCAATCGGCGCGTTTGGTAACGAAGTTATAGATGCCGCCTTTGCCGTTCTCATCACCGGGATACCAATTTTGGACAGTCGAGTATTTGATCTCTGCGTCGTCCATCAAGACAAGCTCGACAACCGCTGCATGAAGTTGGTGCGTGTCACGCTGCGGAGCGGTGCAGCCTTCGAGGTAAGAGACGTATGCTTTTTCATCACAAATGATCAGCGTGCGCTCGAACTGGCCGGTGTTTTCAGCGTTGATGCGGAAGTAGGTCGACAGCTCCATCGGGCAGCGAACACCCGGTGGGACGTAGACGAACGAGCCGTCGGTGAAGACGGCAGAGTTGAGCGTCGCAAAGTAGTTGTCGGACTGCGGAACGACGGTGCCGAGGTACTTCTTCACCAGTTCGGGATGCTCTTTGATGGCTTCCGAGATTGAGCAGAAAATCACGCCTGCTCTTTTCAATTCGGCCTGAAAAGTCGTACCAACTGAGACGCTATCGAACACGGCATCAACGGCCACTTTTCGGCCCTCGGACGGCGTATCATCGGCTCCTTCAATACCTGCCAGAATCATCTGCTCCTTCAGCGGAATTCCGAGTTTTGCATATGTTTCCAGAAGCTTGGGGTCGATTTCGTCCAAAGACTTCGGTTTTTCGGCCATGCTTTTGGGTTTGGCGTAATAATACTGTTCCTGATAATCAATCTTCGGATAATCAATCATCGCCCACTCGGGCTCGTCCATTTTCAGCCAACGCGCGTAGGCTTGCAGACGCCATTCCAGCATCCACTCAGGCTCGCCGTTTTTTTCGGAGATCAAGCGCACGATGTCCTCGGACAGACCTTTTGGTGCGTAATCCATCTCGATGTCGGTGGCCCAACCGTATTTGTACTCGCCGGAGAGCGAGCGCACTGCATCGACCGTTTCCTGATCGACGCCGTCTTTCACATCGGTATTGTCCAACGCTGCCATGTCTGGCTCCCTTTTTACGCCGCTCGATCGCGGTGTTTACGTTCCTGTCTGAGCCACGCTTCGCAAAACCGCAGCACATCATCTTCTATCGTTTCGGGGCCAAACGACACGCGCAAAGCGCATTCTGCCTGGCCGTCACTTAATCCCATTGCCCGCAAAACGCGCGGGACTTTGACCTTGCCTGACGAACAGGCCGAACCGCTTGAAACCGCGAATCCGGCAAGGTCCATCTGCATCACTTGCGTCTCGCCCTTCCAGCCCGGCGTGACGAAACATGATGTGTTCGGCAAACGTTCAAGATCATACCCGACAAAAATAGTCTCTTTTGCGTCAGATGCCAGTGTCTTTTCTAGAATGTTTCTAAGTTTCTCGACGCGCGTCCAGGCGCCCTGGTTCAATTCTTCCAGGGCGGCGGTCGCCGCCGCGCCAAAACCTGCGATTCCTGCGACGTTTTCGGTGCCTGAACGCCGGCCCAGTTCCTGCCCGCCGCCAAGCTGAAGAGCTGCTATATCAGTACCTTCCCGGACAATCAGTGCGCCGACGCCCTTCGGACCGCCGATTTTGTGCGCTGAAAGGATGGCCAGGGTCGCGCCGGACCACGCAAAGCTCCATGGGATGCGCCCGACCGCCTGCACAACATCGAGAAGGAGCGTGTCGCAAAGAGTATCGCCGTAAGACCAACGCCCTTGCCCGTCCGTTTCAGGCAGGCTGACCACCCCCGTTTCCGAATTCGCAAGGCCCATAGCCAGCGTGGCGGCACCACTTTTGGCATGTGTCAGGTCGAAATGAGCCCAAAGGCAATCATGGGCGGTCTCCTGAACGCAGACCGCGTGGGTTTGCGACAACATGCGCAATACCGAAGTGGCTTCGGTGGCGCCGCTGGTGAAGACGACTTCAGACGGCTTACACCCGACCAGTTCGGCGACCGATCCGCGTGCGCGTTCGACCAACCCGCGCGCGATCCGGCCCTCGGCATGAACGGAAGACGGGTTGCCGACCTGATCCAAGGCATGAATCATCGCTGAACGGGCCTCGGGGCGCAGGGGCGCTGTCGCGTTCCAGTCCAGATAGACGCGGTCACGCATCCGCACTAACCCAACAAGTCCAAAGTGTCAGGGACGGGTGGCACACGGCGGCACGTCGTATTCGATGCGCGTTTTTCACGCCTCGTCCACCACCTCGAAAAGAGCCGGAACGGCCGGGCATGGCGCAAGCTCGTTGCCAACAATGTCGCTCAGGCGGGTCTGGTGCAAAAACACATAGACCTGCGCCGACAGCCCTTCCCACAGACGGTTGGTCAGGGATTGCGCGCGGCTGCCGGATACAGCGCCCGAAGCACCCGCGCCCTTATGGAGGGCTGAGACGGTCTCATCGACTGCGCCAAGGATTTCGCTAACGCGAATAAGCGTCGGTGATTTGGCAAGGCGGTAACCGCCGCCAGGGCCGCGCACAGATTCAACAAGCCCGGCCCGGCGCAGCTTAACGAAGAGCTGCTCGAGATAAGGCAGCGAAATATCCTGACGCTTTGAGATTTCGGCCAAAGACAAAAGCGTCCCCTCCGCCACCATCGCCAAATCCGTCAAAGCCACCATCGCGTAGCGGCCCTTGGTGCTCAGCTTCATCCTACACGTTTCCTTAACTCATTGACCTTTCCGGCCCCATTGCTTAGTTCAGCCGGGATCAGTCGGGGTCACGCATCTCCGATTTAGAATGCTTCTAAAGATCCTGACCAATTCCGTCAAGAATTGGCGGGCGCCGCGGGGCGACAAACATAATGGGGACCCATGCCCGAAGTCATTTTTCCTGGACCGGAAGGTCGTCTCGAAGGCCGCTACCACCCGCAGAAAATCAAGGACGCACCGATTGCGATCATCTTGCATCCGCACCCGCAGTTCGGGGGTACGATGAACAACCGCGTGGTCTACAATCTGCACTATGCGTTTTACAACATGGGCTTCACGGTCCTGCGGTTTAACTTCCGTGGTGTCGGACGCAGTCAGGGCGAATACGATCAGGGAGTGGGCGAATTGAGCGATGCGGCTTCCGCGCTCGATTACCTACAGTCGATGAACCAGAACGCCAAACATTGCTGGGTCGCCGGTTTCTCGTTTGGTGCATGGATCGGGATGCAGCTTTTGATGCGTCGGCCGGAGATCACCGGATTTATTTCGGTGTCGCCGCCTGCGAATATGTACGACTTTTCGTTTCTGGCACCCTGCCCGGCTTCGGGTCTTGTAATCAACGGCACTGCCGACCGGGTTGCGCCACCGCGCGATACCCATACGCTTGTCGAGAAGTTGCACGAGCAAAAGGGCATCACGATCACCCATCAGGAGATCGAGGGCGCCGGGCATTTCTTTGAAGATCCGCACATGGAAACGATGATCGGCAACACTTCAGAATATGTGACCAGACGTCTGACCGAAACGTCGCGCTAAGGCGAAGGACCTTTCCATGATGAATTCGGCTTAGCACCGCTGCCAATTGGTATGCGGTGGTATACCGACTTTCCATTAGACGCCTGTTGCGGTACCGATCCTGCAAGTCCACCTCTGTGGTCCGAGGGAGCGTTCGCACATGTCTAAGATCAAAGTTGAAAACCCTGTTGTCGAGCTTGACGGCGACGAGATGACCCGGATTATCTGGGATTTCATTAAACAAAAGCTGATCCTGCCCTATCTCGATATTGATCTGCTTTACTACGATCTGAGCATACAAGAGCGCGATCGCACCGAAGACCAGATCACCATTGATGCGGCGGAAAAGATCAAAGAGGTCGGCGTCGGCGTCAAATGTGCGACGATCACGGCTGACGAAGGTCGCGTTGAAGAGTTCGGCCTAAAGAAGATGTGGCGCAGTCCGAACGGGACCATCCGTAATATTCTGGGAGGTGTCGTGTTTCGCGCACCGATCATTTGCAAAAACGTCCCACGCCTTGTGCCGGGATGGACGCGTCCCATTGTCATTGCACGCCACGCTTATGGCGATCAGTATCGGGCCACAGATATGAAATTTCCCGGCCCCGGAACGCTGTCGATGAAATTCGTCGGTGATGACGGTGAAGTCATTGAACATGAGGTTTTCAAGGCGCCGTCTTCGGGCATCTACATGGGGATGTATAACCTTGATCACTCGATCATTGATTTCGCCCGGGCCACGTTCAACTACGGGCTGTCGCTTGGGTGGCCGGTGTATCTTTCCACGAAGAATACCATTCTGAAACAATATGATGGTCAGTTCATGATCCTGTTTCAGAAGGTATTTGATGAAGAGTTCGCGGACCAATTCAAGGAAGCCGGGATTTACTACGAGCATCGTCTGATTGACGACATGGTGGCGTCTTCGATGAAGTGGTCCGGTGGGTATGTCTGGGCGTGCAAGAACTACGACGGCGACGTGCAGTCTGACACGGTGGCGCAAGGGTTTGGCAGTCTCGGATTGATGACCTCCATCCTGATGACCCCGGATGGAAAAATCGTAGAATCGGAAGCGGCTCATGGCACCGTGACGCGTCACTATCGCCAGCACCAGAAAGGCGAGGCGACGTCGACCAACTCGATTGCGTCTATCTTCGCGTGGACTGGTGGTTTGAAGCACCGCGCGAAACTGGATGACAATGCAGCGTTGATGTCGTTTGCCGAGACGCTTGAAAAAGTCATCGTCGACACCGTGGAAGCCGGGTTCATGACCAAGGATCTTGCGCTTTTGGTTGGACCTAATCAGCGTTGGTTGACGACCTCCGGTTTCCTTGAGAAAATTGATGAGAATCTTCGGAAAGCGTTGAGCTAGCCTCGAGCTAGCCTCATCTGAACTAAGTGTCGCCGGGGTCCCACAGGGGCGGCGGTACTTTTGGTCGCCAGCCTTTTCGCGCTGAAAATGGGTGTTGTCGCGCGCCAAAGTTTCGATATGTTTTTCCGCACCGGTGTAAGTCTGCAGGTCGTGAGTGCGATCGCGATAGGCCTTACGATGTCCTTCGGCTACGACGTTCTTGTGGCACTTGGGTTAGTCCTTATGCAGGCCAAGGTCGTGGCGCAAAAATTAGTCGCGGTCGAGCTGCCGTCCGTCCTCGCGTAGCTTAAGGCAGTAAGCTCGACGATCCTTCCTATCGAGTTGTTGAAGAAATGGCCGATGACGACGGCACTGCCGCTTTTGGTCGGCAAGGCGCTTATGCACAAGCTCGACACGTTTTTGTCGCGCTATCGCGACGCGATCTTCCGCCAGTATGATGGATCGATTAGTTGGTATAACGCCTTGGGTTGGCACGTGGAAATCGTTGCGCCTTTGATAGTCGTGTTCGCCGCACTTGGACTATCAGTATCATCGGTCCGGCTTTGGGTGATCCTGGTTTCTGTCAAATTGCCGTTCTGGCTTGTCGCTGCATTTAGCTCAGGAGTGCGGATGACATGGGCGACGATCGAAAAATAGAGTTCAAAACGGTTGCGTTTTTTTTCGGCTTGGCTTGCTCTGGCGCGTGATCCAAAGGCGCCTGCCAAAAGGGTATCTCGAGCGGAAACGGGGGATTGATTTCCGCGTGGCGCGGATGGTTGTGCGGCAAAGGTGGCTGACGGTTCGCCAACTTGCTGATTGCAAGGACAGCCTTTCGCTCCGCAGGGCGGTCATTCGTGCTCGGTGACGTCAAAAAGGCGACGATTAACTTTTGTTAATCCGCCGGGACTTCGACTGCCGTGACCTCCCGCGTCGAGGAAAACCCCGCAGCACCGATAAAGCGTGTCGTAGTGTCGGTGTCCGTCAACACGATTGTCTCATCGAAACCTATAACACCGCTTAACTCCGCGCCAGCGTCACCGTAAAAGACCGCGCCAAGGCTTGTCGCGGATTTGCAGTCCGCACCGGCCTCGCAAATCATGTCTGGCGCCGCCGCAAAACCGTTCCCGTTAATGGCCGCATTAACGAAAATCATGGAGTATTGGTCACGTTCGACCTTGGGGTCGAAAAAGCCGTTCAACTGACCGGAGGCGCTCGCCCTTTTAAAATCTACCTCGATGGTGATCGCGCCAATTGTTTCCAGTTCGTCATTCAAAAGACCTCCATCCGCATCCAGCAATTGACCGTAGCCGAAATACGACCCCCGATAGGTCGCGTCTCCGGACAAAACGAGAATATCGTCTGGATTTGTTTGAAAACCGATGGCAAAGAATCCCTCGGTATCAATTGCTTCACCTTCAGAGGGCGAGGCATACTTCCCGTAGGTGTAAAGTCCTCCCGTCGCCGAATGGGCAAGCGCATAGTTCAGATATCCCCAAACGGTTTGCCCACTTTCAAGCGTTGCCTGGCCGTCAACAAAGGTTAACGTCTCACCATCAAGCGTTATAACCATATCGCGCGCTTCATAGGCAGTGAAGCCAACAGGCAAGGTCGCAACTTCGTCGCTGATGACAACAACGGTATCATTGCCTTCCGAATCACGCAGAAACCGTGCGACGGTCACGCTGATTGTCTGCTCTTCGATATCCGACAATGCCAGACCTGCTTCGGCATATTCCAAGCCATTTGCGCCGTTCAGGTACGCAGAATCGATCGGCCGCGACGGATAGCTCACGCCACAGCCCGCAAGCCCTACGCACATCAAGCCATTGATATATTTTGCATATTTCAACGCAGCCCTCGTCAATCGAAATGTCGCAAAGAACGCGACAAGACGTGGCTAACAAGGGATTGGGGGAAAAATATGGCAGCGAAGTATCCAGAAAATCCCTGCCGATCCGCGCCGCAGAAATCAGTCGTCGCGCGCTAAACGCACGACTTCCGCTGGTTTGACCGCTGCTGGTGTATCGGGGGCCAATTCTTCGAAGTCAAAATTATCAAGTTTGGAGGCGCGCTTGCCTGCGCGTTCGGCCGCAGTCCCAATCCCGTCAAGATCTGCGCGCGCCTGATTGAAATGTGTATCAAGCTTTTGTACCCGCTCGACGACCAATTCGACATCCCGGTGCAACATCCGTAGCGCTTTGCGGATGGCGCCCGCCTGTTCGCGCATGCGCGCGTCTTTCAAAATAGCCCGCATCGTGTTCAAAGTGGCCATGCAAGTTGTCGGAGACACGATCCAGACGCGGGCGTTGAATCCGTCTCTAACGACCTCGGGAAAGTTGGCATGAAGTTCGGCGTAGACAGCCTCGGACGGCAGGAACATCAAAGCCCCATCGGCCGTTTCTCCATCGACAATATAGCGCTCGGAGATCGCCCTGATATGGGCGCGAACCGATGTTCGCATGCCGCGCGCGGCCTCAGCGGTTTCGCGGTCGTTGGTCGCGTTTCTGAGGGCTTCGTAGGCCTCCAGCGGGAACTTAGAATCGATGACAATCGGTCCCGGCGGGTTTGGCAAATGGATCAGGCAATCCGCACGTTTGCCGTTGGATAGAGTGGCCTGAAGCGTGTAAGCGTCGGATGGTAATGCCTTGGAAACAATGTCATTTAACTGAATTTCGCCGAACGCGCCGCGGGTCTGCTTGTTGGACAAGATATCCTGCAGACTAATGACGTCTCCGGACAGTTTCTCGATATTGGCTTGTGCTTTGTCAATCGTCTTGAGCCGCTCTTGCAACTCACCGAGCGACCGGGCGGTGCGGGTCGCAGAGCCTTGCAAACTCTCGTTCATCTTGGTGCCGACTTCGGCCAGTCGCTGCTCCATCAGTTTGAGCATGTTTGCCTGGCTGGCGGCCTGTGCTTCACTTACATGGGTAAGGCCACCCGAGAGCTGATGCTGGCCGTCCGAAAGGCTTTGAACACGTTGGCCAAGCGCGTCGATATTGTGGGCGAGCGGTGACATCATTGACGCAGATTGTCCGGCGCGCCGCACAGTCATGATCAACAACACGAGCACCAGAACCACAACGAACACGCCGGCAAGTGACAACAAAAGAACTGGGTCGCTGAACGCGTACTCGGTGTCGCCAATCCGGATCATCGACGGCCAAACAGGCGTTCGATGTCTGCAAGCTTCAGTTCGACGTAAGTCGGGCGGCCGTGATTGCATTGGCCCGAATGCGGGGTTGCTTCCATTTCGCGCAAAAGCGCATTCATTTCTTCGCCGCGCATCTGGCGGCCCGAGCGAATTGAACCGTGACAGGCCACGCGGCTCAGGATTGCGTCAAGACGTGATTTAAGGGCCGTACTGTCGCCAACATCCTGAATTTCATCGAGAATATCTTTGACGAGTGCTTCGGCATTGACGGTTCCAAGGATCGCAGGCGTCTCGCGCACCGCGATGACACCCGGCCCAAACGGTTCGATGCCCAGCCCCATGGTCGCAAGATCATCGGTAAGATCAAGAAGACGCGAGGCGTCGGCGCCCAATTCGACGATTTCTGGTACAAGAAGCGCCTGCGCTGCCACACCGTTTTCCGCCATCTGGCGCTTCAGTTTCTCGTAGACAAGACGCTCGTGCGCGGCGTGTTGGTCGACGATCACCATGCCATCTGCGGTTTGTGCAATGATATAGTTTGCATGCACCTGCGCGCGCGCCGCGCCAAGTGGCAAGTCTTCCGAATGGGGGGCGTTTTCGACGTCGTCTGTGCGCGCTGATGGTGCCTCAAACACCTGATCTGCTTCGGCAAATCCCGCCTGAGCGTACGATGAATACCCAGTCGCCGGTCGACGATCCATTTGGTAAATACGTGGGCCTTCAGCGGGCGTTTGGAACGCGCCGAGGGTCTCGCCCGCGACGGTCGTTGAGGCGCGGTGGCCCGCTTCGGCCAAGGCGTGTCGCAGCCCCGAGACGATCAATCCGCGCGCCACTCCGGGATCGCGGAAGCGTACCTCGGATTTCGCCGGATGCACATTCACATCAACGAGTTGCGGGTCGCAGTCGATGAACAAGACAGCTGCGGGGTGACGGTCGCGACTGAGGAAATCCATATAGGCGCCGCGAAGCGCTCCGATCAGCATTCTATCCCGGACGGGTCTGCCGTTCACGAACAGGTATTGCTGCACAGCCGAGCCACGCGAATACGTCGGCAAGGCGGCAAATCCGGTCATGTGGAGACCTTCACGCTCGGCATCGATGGCCAAGGCATTCTCGGCAAAGTCGCGCCCCAGCACAGTACGCAGGCGGCGCGACAGGGCTTCGACCGGAGAGCCGGTTTCAGCATCGGCGATGAACAGGGACCGGGCGGCGTCGGTTGCCTCGGTCAATGTGATCCGCAGATAGGGCTCGGCCATCGCAAGGCGTTTGACCACGTCTATGACGGCCAGCATTTCGGCGCGATCGGTCCGCATGAATTTAAGGCGCGCGGGTGTGGCGTAGAAAAGATCGCGCAATTCCACGATGGTCCCTAGGCGACCGGCAGTGGGGCGCACGGTCGACATCGCGCCGCCTGACACTTCGATTTCAAAGGCGTCGTGACCTTCGATCCGCGAGGTGATGCGCAAACGTCCGACAGCGCCAAGTGAAGGCAAAGCCTCGCCACGAAATCCGAATGTGTGGATGTTCAACAAGTCTGTGCCGTCAATTTTCGAGGTGGCGTGACGCGACAATGCGAGCGGCAAATCAGCCCGCGAAATACCGCAGCCGTCGTCTTCGACACGGATAAGCCGCTTGCCGCCTTCAGCCACGGTGATGTCGATGCGTTTTGCGCCCGCATCGATTGCGTTTTCCACCAGTTCCTTAACAGCGGACGCCGGGCGCTCAACGACTTCACCTGCCGCAATCCGATTGATCGCGCCTTCGTCAAGTTGGCGAATTTGCAGGCGTGGCTGGCTTATGTTGGGGTCCGACGAATGCATGCCACTAGGGATAGCAGGGCGCAGGTCCCTCGTCCACGTCGAATGAAACGTTTCCTAAGGCATTCTAGCCTGCTAAACAGGGACGTGCGCCCCCCTTCGGAGACCAAATGGCCAATACACGCGCAATCGTCTTGATGACGGCTGCGATGGCGGCTTTCGCATCCAGCGATGCCTTCATCAACCGGGCGTCAGGAACGTTCCCTACGGGGCAATTATTTGCGGTCACTTCTCTGGCAAGCTTTGCGATTTTCTTCGTCGTCATGCTGAGGAATCGCGACGCACTTTTTACAAAAATGCTGTTCAACAAGGCGGTTATGATCCGCACTACCGGCGAGGTCTTTGGCTCGCTCGGCTATGTAATGGCGTTGACGCTGATCCCGCTTACAACAGCTTCGGCGATGCTTCAGGCGCAGCCCCTTGCCATGACGCTGGCCGCGGTATTTTTCCTTGGCGAACGTGTCGGTGCACGGCGATGGGCGGCCGTGGGTGTGGGATTTATCGGGGTCATCCTGATCATCCGACCCGGCGCAACTACATTTGATCCAAACATCTTGTGGACACTGCTTGGAATTATCGGTTTGACGGCCCGTGACCTTGGAACGCGCATGCTTCCCAAAGACGTGTCGACGCCTTTTGTATCGGCTTGGGCATTGATCCTTCTGTCATTGCTTGGGGTTGCGATCACGCCATTCACCGGCGCATGGCAACCCATTGACGCCGGTAATGTCGGCTGGTTGGCGGGCATTTCTGTCTTCGTCGCGATGGCGTTTTTCTTCATTAACGGCGCTCTTCGTATCGGTGAAGTGTCTGCGATTGCGCCATTTCGCTACACGCGTATGGTGTTTGCATTGGTGATTGCCATCCTCCTTCTTGGAGAGCAACCAGATGCGTTGACCTGGGCGGGGATCGCGCTGATTGTTGGGTCGGGTATCTATGCCTTTCTGCGCGAGCGTCAGATTGCACGGGCCACACAGGCCACCTGACGCGCACGCAGACTTGCGTATGTTAGCGATCACAGAACTCACTTTCCCCGACCGCCAAAGGGCTGTTATAGAGCAGCGAGATCACAATTAATCCGAGGGACACCATGAGCACGATCATCGACATCCACGCCCGAGAAATCCTCGACAGCCGCGGCAATCCGACGGTTGAGGTCGACCTCTATCTTGAAGACGGAACGATGGGCCGCGCAGCCGTGCCATCGGGCGCATCGACCGGCAAACATGAAGCGGTCGAAAAGCGTGACGGCGATAAGGCGCGCTATATGGGTAAAGGCGTTCTGGACGCGGTTGCGGCCGTGAACGGCGAGATCGCTGACGCGCTGGTAGGCTTCGATGCGACCGAGCAACAAGCCATCGACGCGGCGATGATCGAACTTGACGGGACTGACAACAAAGCCAGATTGGGCGCGAACGCGATTTTGGGTGTGTCACTTGCGGCTGCGAAGGCAGCGGCAGATTTTTCGATGCAGCCGCTGTATCGCTATGTGGGCGGAACGGCTGCGCGCGTCTTGCCCGTGCCGATGATGAACATCATCAACGGCGGCGAGCATGCGGACAATCCGATCGACATTCAGGAATTCATGATAATGCCGGTCAGCGCGGAAAATATCCGTGATGCGGTACGCATGGGCTCAGAGATTTTCCACACGCTGAAGAAAGAGCTGTCTGCGGCAGGTCTGTCGACCGGGATCGGTGATGAAGGTGGCTTTGCACCGAACCTTTCGTCCACCCGCGATGCGTTGGATTTCATTTTGCGTGCGGTTGAAAAGGCCGGATACACCCCGGGTGAAGATATCATGCTGGCGCTAGATTGTGCGGCGACCGAGTATTTCAAGGACGGGCGCTACGAGCTTTCTGGCGAAGGGAAGTCGCTAGGCTCGGACGAGAACGTGGCCTACCTTGCAGCTTTGGTGAAGGATTACCCGATACTGTCGATTGAAGATGGCATGGACGAGGACGACTGGGACGGTTGGATTGCACTGAACCGCGAGCTTGGTGACAAGGTTCAGCTTGTCGGAGATGATCTGTTCGTGACCAATCCCGAGCGGCTTGCACGCGGCATCGAGGAAAAAGCTGCAAACTCGCTTTTGGTGAAAGTGAACCAGATCGGCACATTGTCCGAAACACTGATGGCAGTTGATATGGCGCACCGCGCGCGGATGACAGCAGTGATGTCGCATCGCTCGGGCGAGACCGAAGATGCGACGATAGCGGACCTCGCTGTGGCGACGAACTGTGGGCAGATCAAGACCGGATCGCTTGCGCGGTCCGATCGGTTGGCTAAATACAACCAATTGATCCGTATCGAAGAAATGCTCGAAGAAACCGCTGTTTATGCAGGTAAATCGATTCTGCGTTAAGGAATTTGTTCTGCGCGGGGCCCTTGGTGCTGGCACTGTGAAATACTATTTTGGGCAGGGTCTTCCCCTGCCCTTTTTCTTTGAGGAAGGCGTTCTATGACTGCCGATGACATCATCAAGAAACTGCGCTTGGAACCGCATCCTGAAGGCGGGTTTTACCGCCAGACATGGGAGGCCGACGACGCACCGCGAGCGTCCGGGACCTGCATCTATTTCCTTTTAACCGAGGGGCAGCGCAGCCACTGGCACCGGGTTGATGCGGTTGAGATCTGGCACTTTTACGCAGGTGATCCTTTGATTTTGCGGACTGCCGATACCGCAGATGGTCCGGTTAATTCGCTGGTTTTGGGCGCCAATTTGTCCGCCGGACAGGAACCGCAAGGGATTGTCGCGAAGGACGCGTGGCAGTCAGCCGAGACCACCGGCCCCTGGACGCTGGTTGGATGCACAGTGTCCCCGGGGTTTCGCTTTGACGGATTTGAGTTGGCACCGCCCGGATTTGACTTCACCTGAGGCAAAGGCCGCAGAGTCAGTCAGATCGCAGTCATCGACTTCAACGCGCCCGGGCGGCTGATTTGCCCGCCGCCGACGGGCGCCGCCACGCGCGTGGTTCCAGGAGCCGAGGTTGACATGCCCCGTGCAACGCGGACTGCGAGATACGCGAAAGCCTGCGCTTCAAGCATGTCTCCGTCGAGACCGGCCTCTTCGACCGGGGCCACGGGGCAGTCCAGCAATGCTGCAATCATTTCCATCAAAGCTGGGTTTTTGCGCCCCCCTCCCGTCACCCATGCTTGTTCCGGTGGCATGGGACATTGTGCGATACCTTTTGCGATGGCGCCCGCGGTGGCGGCGGCAAGGGTTGCGACGGCGTCCGCGTCTGAAAGGTCTGAAACCGCGTCGTTCCAGTCATGGAAGTCATCGCGGTCTAGGGATTTTGGCGGCACCCGCCGGAAAAACTGCTCTTTCGCAAGGAGGTGTTCGAGGATGTCTCCGTCAACGACACCTGCTGCGGTGAGCGCACCATTTTTATCCATCCGCTGACCCAGTCGATCCGCCATAAGGTCATCGATACGTGCGTTGCCGGGACCCGTATCGAAGGCCAAAAGCGCACCCGGTGTCTCTGGGCTTTGCATGGCAGGGTCGATCCACGTCAGGTTGGCGACACCGCCGATATTGAGGAAGACGCAAGGCTTTTGGGCACCGATATGGCGGGACAATGCGAAGTGATAAAACGGCGCAAGCGGCGCGCCCTGTCCGCCTAATGCCATATCATTACTGCGAAAATCCCAGACGACAGGGGCGTCGAGAACCTCGGCCAGAAGCGCTCCGTTCCCTGCCTGATGTGTGTGTGCTGCCTCGGGGCGATGGGCGGTGGTCTGTCCGTGGAAGCCGATAAGGGCAGCATTCTTGAAACCCGAAAGTACTTCAGCATGGGCGGTTTCGACAACTTCAGCCGCAGCGGCGACGTCCGCGCCGTCCCATTTCCCCAAAGCCGCGCGTAAAGTGACCCGTTCGCTGTCGGTGTAAGCGCGATAGGCGGTGTCACCGAACTCGAAAACGGCCACGCCATCGGTCAGGATCATTGCCGCATCAACGCCATCCAGCGACGTGCCTGACATTGCGCCAAGTGCCCATATCGGTCCCGTGTTTGACATGCCTTCCCCTCACCCGCTCTGCGCTTTATACCCGCGCGAAAGCCTGAATACCTCGGGCGACAATCATAGACGATGGCCCATGACCTACCACCCAAAATCCGATTTTCTTGCCACGATCATTGAACGCGGCTTTCTGGCAGATTGTACCGACCTGCAATCGCTGGATAACGCGCTGATATCAGGAGTTGTGCCCGCCTATATCGGTTACGACGCGACAGCGAAGTCTCTACATGTGGGGCATTTGCTAAACATTATGTTGTTGCGCTGGTTCCAGAAAGCAGGCGGCAAGCCAATCACGTTGATGGGTGGCGGCACGACGAAGGTTGGCGATCCGTCGTTTCGTGCGGACGAAAGGCCCCTTCTGACGACTGCGCAGATCGACGACAATATCTCCGGCATGCAGCAGTCGTTTGCGCGATACCTGACGTATGGTGACGGGCCGAGCGATGCGATCATGCTGAACAACGCGGAATGGCTGGACACGCTGAAGTACCTCGATTTTCTGCGCGATATCGGGCGGCATTTTTCGGTCAACCGGATGCTGAGTTTTGAGAGCGTAAAGTCACGTCTTGATCGTGAACAATCGCTGTCATTCCTCGAGTTTAACTATATGATTCTGCAGGCTTACGACTTTTTGGAACTGAATCGGCGGTATGGCTGCTTGCTGCAGATGGGTGGCTCGGATCAGTGGGGCAATATCGTCAATGGTATTGACCTTACGCGCCGGGTTCTGGAAAGCGAGATATTCGGACTGACGACGCCTTTGCTGACGACAAGCGACGGCCGCAAGATGGGCAAGTCGCAGGGCGGCGCGATTTGGTTGTCTGAAGATATGTTGTCGCCCTACGAGTTTTGGCAGTTCTGGCGCAACACGACGGACGCGGATGTGGGGCGGTTTTTGAAGCTTTACACTGAGTTGCCCGTAGAAGAGTGCACCCGCTTGGGCGCACTTGAAGGCTCCGAGATCAATGCCGCAAAGATACGCCTAGCCAACGAAGTAACGGCTTTGTTGCATGGGTCTGAGGCGGCGGAAACAGCTGAGGCCACATCGCGCGAAGTGTTTGAAAAGGGCGGTGTCGGGGATGATTTGCCGACACTGACCCTAACGGCTGATGACTTGGCCGACGGGATTTCTGTGGTGCAGGTCTTTGTGCGCGCGGGTCTTGCGAAGTCTGGCAAGGAAGCCAAGCGGTTGATCTCGGAAAATGGCGCGCGGATGGACGACACGCCTTTGACGGATGCTGGTTTAATGCTGGATGCGGTGGCCTTGGCATCGCCGGTGAAGTTGTCCGCGGGTAAGAAGCGGCACGCTTTGGTGGTTCTCGAACGCTAAATCTCCGCCTCGAAGGCTGAAGGGCGGCAATTGTCATCAGCCCCTCCTGTCGCGCGAGTGGTTCAGTTCAACTTCCAGTCTCCATCCGGAAAGAACGCGTGGAATGCGAACGCGAACATGACGTCGTGAGGCAGATCGTTGCCGCTTGCATCACGCACGCGCACTGTCCCCACATCGCGCCCGGCGCCGATGGTGTATTGGTCAAGGGCCGAGGCCTGCCCTGCCCGCCAGCTCAGTGTAATCCCATCTTGCGTAATCACTTCTTCTTCGCGCAGACGATCGAAGGTCCAGGCTTTTTCAGCAACGCGCACGACACGCATCAGGGCCGGAATATCGTGGGGTGGAAGTTCGCCTGAATAAAGGAATGGCCGCGTCGAGGTGTCGTAGCCAACATATGGATTACGGCCGTATTGGCGGGGCCAGCGCGGTTCGTCCATGACGAGGCCTTCGGGATTGCGCGCTTTGAATTCGGCCCAACTTTCCATCCATGTTGGCAGTTGCGTCAATTCAACGCCGGTCAACTCCCCCACGATCCCCGTGCCAATGGCTTGCTGCCACCAGCTTTCGGTTTCGCGGTCATACATGACCATATCCGAGTTCCGAAGCTTGCCCGAGACGCCAAAGCTTAGGGTTTGGCCATCGACGCGGCGATCAAAGGTGATGCCAGAGTTGCACAAAGGGCAAAACGTGACCGCGATGGGAATGCCGTTCACCGTGTCGTTGGCGATCTCATGCCATGTGAGGTAGCGGATCGGATAGGTGCGTGGTTCGGCGCCGTCGATCTCGACCGTGATGACTGGTTCCATATCGACCAAGCGTGTTTCGCTTGCCGCAGGGATGAAGGACACTTCATCAAGGGCCGGAATGCCGTCTTTTGGCGGCCCACCTGACAAGATTTCCACCCAGTTTTCGACCGTGGTGTTTTCAAAGTCTGTGTTTGGCCATTCGAACTTCCAGAAGGACGGATCGGCATTGGCGGTAGACATGGCGCCTCCGATAGCAATGGCCGTGGCGGCGATAAGATGTGTCAGATGCATGGGGTCGCTCCTCCCGGAAAGATGGTGTGAGAAGAATGTGGCAGAGGAGCTGCCCTGGGCCTAGCCCTTATCACGCGAGGTTGATGGGACGAGAGAAACCGGATGATGCGTTGACAGGCGGAAAGGTGGCAGTCTTTGGTTCGCGTGAAGCAAAGGGACACACCGTGATGATAAACGACTATCTTTACGCGATAATTCCGGTGCCGCCTTTTATCTGGGTGGCCCTCCTCATGGCGGCCTTTGGCATCTTGAGCTGGCAGCGCTTTCGCGTCACCGCAGACGCCGCGTTTCTGCTCAGCCACTCCAACGGTTTGGCGGTTGCGTTAACCGTGACGGCGGCCTCGGCACTTGCGCTGACTGCGGCGGACCGATTGTCGGGACCTGCCTGCCTTTTCGGGCATATCGGCCAGCTTTTCAGCATTCTGACAGCGTTGGTTGCTTTCGGTCTGGTGATCCGGGCGCTGATCGGTGGCAAGGATCGGTCCCGCGCTTATTTTCTCTGGCTGCTGCCACTTAACGCTGTCGCAACATCGATCCTCTTGAGATCGGCCGGGTCCTGCACAATCTAAGGACCCGGCCAAAGCTCTGTTATTTTGCTACCCTGACGCTCATCATCTGATCAGGTTCCCCGATCACAGAGCCATTGGCACCTTTGCCGAGCTTGATTGTATCTACGATGTCCATGCCTTCGACCACACGTCCAAAGACTGTGTATTGCCCATTCAGGAAATAGCCTTCGTCGAACATGATGAAGAACTGGCTGTTGGCGGAATTCGGGTCTTGGCTGCGTGCCATACCGACGATGCCACGATCAAACGGCACGTCCGAAAACTCGGCGCGAATTTCGCCACGCTCAGACCCTCCACGGCCCGCCATGCTCATATCGCCGCCGGCTTTGCCAAACTCAACATCGCCGGTTTGCGCCATGAAGCCTTCAATCACGCGGTGGAAGACGACGCCGTCATATGCGCCCTCTTCAGCCAAGGCTACGATTTGTGCCACATGCTCGGGTGCGATGTCTTCAAGAAGGTCGATCACAACCGTACCGCTGGTTTCCCCAGCTATTTCGATCACAAGGTTTGGGCCGGGACCGTCGGCTACATCCTGAGCCATGAGAGGCGACGTCGACAAAGCAAAAATAATCGCAAGTTTACGCATCAGCGGCCACCTTAACCGAGTGCATGCGATCCGGGTTCATCGGTGGCTCGCCGCGTGCAATGGCGTCGACGTGCTCCATGCCGGAAATGACCCGGCCATAGACCGTGTATTGACCATTCAGGAAAGCATTGTCGGAAAAATTGATGAAAAACTGGCTGTTGGCCGAGTCTGGGCTTTGGCTACGGGCCGCGCCGATGCTACCACGATCGTGCGGCAGTTTGGAAAATTCAGCAGGCACATCCGGCTTGTCAGAGCCACCAGTTCCCGCACGCCGCAGATCAAAGCCTTCAACAAAGTCACCGTGCTGAACGTCTCCGGTTTGCGCCATAAAACCGTCGATCACGCGGTGAAAAACAACGTTGTCGTATTCACCGGCGCGCGCCAACTCTTTCATACGTGCGCAGTGCTGCGGGGCCACGTCTGCCAAAAGCTCGATGGCAACGGTGCCGTCTTTGAGTTCAATCAGGATCGTGTTCTCAGGGTCTTTGTAGTCGGCCATCTGGCGCTCCTTTTTTTCGATTTGGGCGGACCCTAATGCGGGTGTCGACTGAGGAAAAGGGTGAAAGGCGCGGAACCGCCTGTTGACCTGCGCGACGGCTGGGATAGGGAATGGGAAACCCAGAGCGATAAGGAGAGCGGATATGGCATGGAAAACCCTCGATGATATGGATCTGAACGGAAAGCTGGTGCTGACGCGTGTCGACCTGAATGTGCCAATGGACGGGACGACGGTCACTGACACGACCCGCATCGAACGGATCGTGCCGACGATCACGGATATTATTGCCAAGGGCGGCACGCCGGTGATGCTTGCGCATTTCGGCCGCCCAAAAGGGCAGCCAAACCCCAATATGTCATTGCGCCTTGTGATCCCGGCCCTGACGTCGGCCTTGGGCCGTGAAGTGACATTTGTTGAACACCCGGATCGCGCGAGCCTTGATGCCTTGCCGGAAGGGGCTGTCGTTCTGGTCGAGAACACCCGGTTTTCTGCCATGGAAGAAGCCAACGATCCGCGCATGTCCGGGTTTTTGGCAACGCTGGGCGATGTATATTGCAATGATGCGTTTTCTGCGGCGCACCGCGCGCATGCCTCGACCGAAGGCGTCGCGCATTTGCTTCCGGCATGCGCCGGACGGTTGATGGCGGCCGAATTGAAAGCGCTTGAGGCCGCATTAAGTGCTCCGGAACGACCGGTTGTGGCTGTTGTGGGCGGTGCGAAGGTGTCAACTAAGCTTGATCTTCTGGGCAATCTGGTGCGCAAGGTCGATACTTTGGTGATCGGCGGCGGCATGGCGAATACGTTTCTTGCCGCTCAGGGTTACGGCGTTGGAAAGTCCCTGGCGGAGCATGACATGGCCGAAACAGCCCGCGAAATCATGGCCAAGGCTGAAGAAGCGGCTTGTGAGATAATCCTGCCCATTGATGTGGTGTGTGCGACAGAATTTGCGGAAGGAGCCGACAATATCACGGTTGCCGCAGACGCATGCCCGTCTGATCGGATGATCCTAGATGCGGGTCCAAGGTCGGTCGCACGAGTGGCTGAAGTTTTTGAAGGCGCAAAGACCTTGATCTGGAACGGACCACTTGGGGCTTTCGAAATTGCTCCCTTTGACGCGGCGACCAATGCGGCTGCGGCGCATGCTGCGAAGTTGACCCGTGACGGCAAGCTGATTTCGGTGGCCGGCGGTGGCGACACGGTCGCGGCGTTGAATAAGGCCGGTGCGGCGGACGACTTCACCTATATCTCGTCGGCGGGGGGGGCTTTCCTTGAATGGATGGAAGGCAAAACTTTGCCGGGAGTTGCCGCTCTCGAACAGGGCTAGAAGACGGCGGGCGATTTGCGTAAAAGCAGACGAAACTCAGATCACGAGGATATCATGGCGAACGAACAACAAGCAGAACAGATGCGCTCGGGTCAAGGCTTTATTGCGGCTCTTGATCAATCGGGTGGCTCGTCCCCAAAGGCGCTGAAGCTATACGGTGTCGAGGAAGACGCGTATTCTTCGGACGCCGAGATGTATGACCAGATCCACGCTATGCGCGCGCGCATTGTGGCGGCCCCTGCGTTCAACGGCGACAAGGTCATCGGAGCCATCTTGTTCGAGATGACGATGGATCGCGCATTCGCAGGTAAGCCCGCGGCAGAATATCTATGGTCTGAAAAGCGCGTTGTGCCGTTCCTGAAATGCGACAAGGGACTTGAGGCGCAGGCCAACGGCGTGCAGCTAATGAAGGCGATCCCTGACCTGGATGCGCTTTTGGCGCGTGCGGTTGGTAAGGGCGTTTTCGGCACGAAGATGCGCTCGGTTATTAACGCCGCCGATCAGACCGGTATTGCTGCAATTGTCGCGCAGCAGTTTGAGATCGGTCGCCAAATTCTTGGCCATGGGCTTATGCCGATCCTTGAGCCGGAAGTGACCATCACGATTTCAGACAAGGCGGACGCCGAGGCGATCTTGCAGGACGAGATCCTCAAAGCTCTGGACGCGCTGCCCGAGGGCACAGAGGTTATGCTGAAACTGTCGCTGCCAACGGTTGCCAATTTCTACGCGCCGCTGATTGCGCATCCGAAGGTGATGCGCGTCGTGGCATTGTCGGGTGGGTATTCGCGCGACGACGCAAACGCCCTTCTTGCCCAGAACACCGGCATGATAGCATCGTTCAGCCGCGCGCTTAGTGAAGGCCTGTCGGCACGACAGTCAGACGCGGACTTCAACACGACAATCGCAAGCGCCATCGACGAGATTTATCACGCCTCGATTACCTGATAGCGCCGTTTGATGTCAGAATGTACCGCCGCGCCTGAAAGGGGGCGGCGAAATCGTGCTTGGGCCCTAAAAAAGGAATTCCCAGTCCGCGTCGGTTGTGTCACATTATCGAAACAATCGCTCCGTAAGAGAGCAACCAGAGGCAGTAAATGAGCACCACCCCAAAGCGACCCTCAATCGGTGTCGTCGTGTATTTCGCGGCAATGTTTTCGCTTGGGCTGTATTTCACATTTGCCAGCGTGCAGGGAGACTTTGGCTTGTTCCGCCGTGTCCAGATAGATGCCGAAGCCGCCTCCCTGGCTCTTGAGAAAGACCGTCTGGCCGTCGAGGTTGCCAGTCTTGAAAACAAGACAAAGCGGATGTCGGATGACTACCTTGATCTTGATCTCCTCGACCAGCAGGCGCGTGATATTCTTGGCCTGATCCGGTCAGACGAGATTGCATTGAATTAGGGGGCGGGCTGTCAGCCTTGTGGACATTCTGGCGCTTCGCCGAAGTCTTCCGGTCATAGCTTTCGCTATTTTTGCGCTCTTTGATTTCGCGATTGATTGGGCAGGACATGCGGAGAGAGACAAAAACTGGACATAGATTGGACATTGCTCAAGAATTAGCAAAATCTATTTATGAATTTTGAAGCTTCTGCAGGAAATGGCGATGAACCGAGTATGACGCAGGTTTCTGGGGAGTTGCGGGTTGATTTCGTCAGCGGCGCGGTCGCACATCGACTTCGGTTTGGAGGGGGGCGTGGGCAAGCGCTGGCAAAAGCGATGGGATTGCGCGCGGGTAAAACACCAATGATTGTTGATGCAACGGCGGGCTTGGGACGAGACTCATTTTTATTGGCGTCGCTGGGAGCACAGGTCGTCATGATCGAACGGTCAGAAAAAATGCATTCTTTGTTGGTTCAAGGCATGGATCGAGCCTTCAAAGAGGGAGGCGAATTTCGCGAGATTATTGGTCGCATGACGCTTCTGAAGGGAGATGCCAAGGATTTGCTGCCTGAGATGCCTTGCGAGGCAATCCTGCTTGATCCAATGCATCCTCCACGTAAAAACTCAGCGCTGGTGAAGCGCGAATTACGGCAAGTTCGCGAGATCGTTGGAGCGGACGATGACGCTGTTGAATTGGTGCGTGTGGCGCTCAAGAACGCGCGAAATCGAGTGGTCTTGAAATGGCCCGCGAAGGTTGATCCGATCAAAGGAATACAGGCGTGCTCCCACCAAATACATGGAAAATCAACGCGTTACGATGTCTTTATGGTAGGGTGAGGAACGCACTACGGGCCGTATTGTTTGGTAAAGGCGCCTGCAACGAAGGTCTGATTTCCGCCGAAAGTGTCGAATGTCCAAGCCGAGCTCATAACGGCCCCTCAGATGAGCAATACTCGCTGGCAATATAAGCACTCGCCCACCCTTGCGCACCGCGCATAACGGCCTTTCTGTTCCGCGACGCATTTGCGCGTGCTTTCCGCAAAATCATGGTGTAGGAAATGGTTTAACGCTGAACTATTTTGCACCACCTAGGGAGGAAGTCGTCCATGGCCGCAAAGCGGGCAACGCGCAAATCGAATGTCTCGAAAGAGGAACTCCTGAAATTTTACCGCGAGATGCTGCTTATCCGCCGGTTTGAGGAAAAGGCGGGCCAACTATACGGCATGGGCCTGATTGGCGGTTTCTGCCACCTCTATATCGGGCAGGAAGCGGTAGTTGTCGGCCTTGAGGCCAACACCGAGGAAGGCGACAAACGCGTCACCACCTATCGCGACCACGGGCACATGCTTGCCTGCGGGATGGACCCGAAGGGCGTTATGGCCGAATTGACCGGCCGCTCGGACGGTTATTCGCGTGGCAAGGGTGGCTCAATGCACATGTTCTCGAAGGACGCAAACTTCTATGGCGGCCACGGGATTGTTGGCGCAAACGTGCCACTGGGTGCGGGACTGGCGCTTTCGGATAAATACAAAGGCAATGACCGCGTGACGTTCACCTACTTCGGGGACGGCGCTGCAAACCAGGGCCAAGTTTACGAGGCCTACAACATGGCCGAAATCTGGGAATTGCCTGTTATTTTTGTCATTGAAAACAACGGCTATGCGATGGGAACCTCGGTCAAGCGGGCGACCAAGTCACCGTCGCTTTGGCAGCGTGGTGCGGCCTACGGCATCGAGGGCGAAGAAGTCGACGGCATGGATGTGCTGGCGGTGAAAGAAGCCGGTGCACGCGCAATCGAATTCTGCCGATCCGGCAAGGGCCCATATATTCTTGAGGTTAAGACTTACCGCTACCGCGGCCATTCGATGTCAGACCCGGCGAAGTATCGCACACGCGAAGAAGTGCAGAAGATGCGCGAAGAGCGTGACGCAATCGAGCAGGTGCGCAAGCGCTTGCTGGAAGGTGACGCGACCGAGGACCAGCTGAAGGCGATCGACAAAGAGATCAAGGAGATCGTGAATGAGGCGGCGGAGTACGCAAAAGAGAGCCCGGAGCCCGATTTGAGCGAGCTTTGGACAGACATTTACGTCGACGCAGACGCGTCGCAGAACGCATAAGGGGAGGATCAACGACATGGCAACTGAAATTCTTATGCCCGCGCTTTCCCCGACTATGGAAGAAGGCACACTTGCAAAATGGCTTGTGAAAGAGGGCGATACCGTTTCGTCCGGAGACATTCTGGCCGAAATTGAAACCGACAAGGCAACGATGGAATTTGAAGCCGTCGATGAAGGCATTGTGGGTAAGATCCTTGTGCCCGATGGCACCGAGGGTGTGTCCGTCAACACGCCAATCGCTGTGATGATTGAGGAAGGCGAAAGCGCCGACCACATTCAGGTCTCAGCTGCTCCGGCTGCGGCTGAAGCCCCTGCCGCAGCCCCTGCCCCAGTGGCAACGGCTCCTGCAGCGCCCAAAGCGTCAGTATCGGTCGAACCCGACTACCCGGACGGCACCGAGATGGTGCCTACAACCGTGCGTGAAGCCCTTCGCGATGCGATGGCCGAAGAGATGCGCCGTGATGACACTGTTTTCCTAATGGGCGAAGAAGTTGCCGAATATCAGGGCGCCTACAAGATCTCCCAAGGCCTGCTGGACGAGTTCGGCGCAAAGCGTGTGATCGACACACCGATCACCGAGCACGGCTTTACCGGCATTGCGGTTGGTGCATCTTGGGGCGGTCTGCGTCCGATTGTCGAGTTCATGACGTGGAACTTTGCAATGCAGGGCATTGACCAGATCATCAACTCGGCCGCCAAGACGCTTTATATGTCGGGCGGCCAGATGGGCTCTCCGATTGTGTTTCGTGGCCCAAACGGGGCAGCGGCGCGGGTTGGTGCACAGCACTCTCAGGATTACGCGGCGTGGTATGCATCTGTTCCTGGGCTTTACGTGGTGCAGCCATATTCGGCAGCAGATGCGAAGGGTCTTTTAAAACAGGCAATCCGCGATCCGAACCCGGTCGTGTTCCTTGAAAACGAGATGATATACGGCAAGTCGTTTGATGTGCCGAAGATGGATGATTTCACGATTCCGTTCGGCAAAGCTCGCATTTGGCGGGAAGGAGAAGATGTGACGATCGTCTCTTGGGGTATCGGCATGAGCTATTCCCTGCAAGCTGCCGACGAACTGGCCAAAGAAGGTATCTCGGCCGAGGTCATCGACCTGCGCACTTTGCGCCCCTTGGACATCGCGACGGTGATCCGCTCGGTTCAAAAAACGAACCGTTGCGTGACGGTTGAAGAAGGCTGGCCGGTTGCGTCGATGTCGGACCATATCGGGTCCGAGATCATGCGCGAGGCGTTTGACTATCTGGATGCGCCGGTACTGGCGTGTACGGGTAAAGACGTGCCAATGCCCTATGCTGCAAACCTTGAGAAGCTGGCGCTGACATCCACAAAGGAAGTCATCGACGCGGTCAAGGCTGTGACGTACCGGTAAGATGGAAGTTCACGGCATCGACATGACCCGCGAAGCCTATCGTATTTCGACCGAGATAAACGGGATCGACGTCCCGGGCTTTGTGCCGGAGGGCTTGGTGATGGAGATGCTGGGGATCAGCCGTCGGCCCGGACATGGCGAGGTCTATGCCTGGCTTGAGAAACATTTCGCGGCTGTTGAGGCCGCGCTGAACAAACGACATTCCGGGTCCGTGCCTAAGCGGCCATTCGACCGGATAACACTTGCGGAGGAAGCCTGATGCCAACCGAAATTCTGATGCCCGCCCTCAGCCCTACGATGGAGGAAGGCACACTTGCCAAGTGGCTTGTGAAAGAAGGCGATACGGTCGCGTCTGGTGACCTTCTGGCCGAAATCGAAACCGATAAAGCGACGATGGAATTCGAAGCCGTAGACGAAGGCGTCATCGGCAAGATTTTGGTGGCCGAAGGGTCCGAAGGCGTTCCTGTGAACACGGCAATTGCGATTTTATTGGAAGACGGCGAAAGCGCCCAAGACATTGGCGCGACGGCTGCGGTTCCTGCTGCGGCAGCGGCGGCCCCTGTTCCACAAGCTGCTCCGGCTGAAGTGGCTGCTCCGACAGCAGCGCCTCCGGCGGCCCCGGTTGCAGCGGATGGCTCACGCCTGTTTGCCTCGCCACTGGCGCGCCGGATCGCGAAGAACAAAGGTCTCGACCTTGCGCAGATCAAAGGATCAGGCCCCAAAGGTCGGATCGTGAAAGCGGATGTTGAGAATGCGGAAGCGACTGCAGCCCCTGCGGCGGCAGCTCCGAAAGCGGCGGCTCCTGCGGCGGCAGCATCGACGGGTCCAAGCACCGAGCAGGTTCTGAAGATGTATCAGGGCCGCGAGTTTGAAGAAGTGAAGCTGGACGGCATGCGCAAAACGATTGCCGCACGCCTGACAGAAGCCAAGCAGACGATCCCGCACTTCTATCTGCGC
>Ga0075467_10000400_pt1 | contig 33852 bp, 32 predicted proteins | sample DEB08_DNA_9_FD_75067 | JGI IMG/M metagenome (GOLD analysis project Ga0075467, IMG submission 75067) | Aqueous microbial communities from the Delaware River and Bay under freshwater to marine salinity gradient to study organic matter... | ecosystem: Environmental > Aquatic > Marine > Coastal ... | reverse complement strand
TATTCAGATTATCTCTTTAATTACACGATTACACGTGTTAATGATAGAGAGATTGCTAAAGATTTAGTGCAAGAAACTTTTTTTGCTGGCTTAAAATCTATGAAAAACTTTAAAGGTGAAGCTAGTGAGCGTACTTGGCTTATTTCCATCTTAAAGCGAAAAATAATTGACCATTATAGAAAAATAAATTCGAACAAAGGCAAAGCCGAAGTAAGAATGAATTTGAATTTTGATGGTGAAGACGAAGGTGATTGGCTCGAACAACGTGTGGCAGATCCTTTTGATAAAACCGCTGAAGACACTTTAGAAAATACAGAACTTGGTTTAGCTATTCATAATTGCATAAGCAAATTACCTACTAAGCAAGCAGAAGTCTTTAAAATGAAAACATTATTAGGTTACGACACAGAAACAATTTGTAATGAATTGGACATCACTGCGTCTAACCTTTGGGTAATAATACATAGAGCAAGAACATCATTAGCTGCATGTATGGAACAAAATTGGTTTTAATATATAATAATGAGTAAAGATTTTAAATTATTTATTTCCTGTGATCAAGCAGCTCATACTTGTGATAAAACGCAGTATAATGAAGCTACGCTATGGGAAAAAATTAAGCTAACCCTTCACCTTTTTTATTGTAAAGTTTGTAGAAAATATTCAGCAAATAATGGAAAACTTACAGAGCTTGTTCATAAACCAGAAGTAGATTGCCTTAAGAATACCGAAAAAGAAAAGTTACAAGATAATTTAAAAAAACAATTAGAGAGCAATCAATAATTGGCGGTTACCAAAATTGCCCAAAGTATTGGAATGCCTTCGACCCAAAAACCACTATAATATTGTTTCTGACTTTTACTGCTAAATAGTAATAATAGTAATAATAACAAACAGATTATTCCGAATATAATTGTATTATTTAACCAAAACTCATCTTTAAAAAATTCCAAAAGAAACATTACAATAATTAACGACACACCAATAATTTTGGTTTTAACTATACCTATTCGTTGAGGAATTGTAGATAGTTTTATACTATCATATTTCATATCTCTAATTTCAAAAGGCAAAATGGCTATCAATACAAATAAATAGCGTTGAATGACTTCTATAATAGCATCATTATCTAGACTATAATTTTCGTTTAACAAAGGAATAATCACTGTAACTCCTGACCATACAAAAGCAATCACATAAATTTTTAAACCGCTAATAGCTCTTAAATTACCAGCTTCCATAAATATTTTCTTTGGAATGAAGGGAATAGCATATAAAAAGGTGATAATCCCTAAAACTCCAAAATACACTATGGTATCACCTTTTAGTTTAAAAGTAAAATACACCAAGCCTAAAAAACATAAAAACGAAAATATTTGAATCACTTTTAACCAGTTGGCTAAACCTCGATGATGAAACTTTGCAAGTCAAAAATACTTCACAAAATTGTAACCCGTTACTGTTGCAAAAAATATAAAATACATAAAATCTAAATCGGCTCCAACATTAAAATTTAAGAGTGTTACCCAAGTCAATCCACATACCGCAAGTGCAACATGTATGCTACTATTTATATAAAAATCGAAAAGACGTTTTAACACTTGCATACTACAAATTTAGCGAAACTGTTAATAATGCCTTAAATTGGTTAAAAACTTTCATTATTAGCATATTAAAACCACTTTTATTTCCTTAATTTTGTTCTTCAAAACTCAACTTTTTTCGTATGAATACAGATTCGTTTGCATTACGCCATATTGGACCAAGATCCAAAGATCATGATGCAATGCTTAAAACCATTGGAGCATCATCTTTAGATCAACTTATTACTGAAACTATTCCAGATAATATTAGATTACAGCATCCACTAAACTTGGACTCTGCAATGAGTGAGCAAGAATATTTGCAACACATCTATGAATTGGCCGCAAAAAATAAAGTATTCAAATCATATATAGGATTGGGATATCATCCTTCTAATTTACCTGCTGTAATTCAACGCAATATTTTAGAGAATCCAGGTTGGTACACAGCTTATACACCATACCAAGCAGAAATTGCTCAAGGTCGTTTAGAAGCACTTTTAAATTTCCAAACTATGGTTACTGACCTTACAGGAATGGAAATCGCAAATGCTTCTCTTTTAGATGAAAGTACTGCAGCAGCGGAAGCTATGGCCTTGTTATTTGCTGTTAGAGAACGTGATCAAAAGAAAAATGACGTTGTGAAATTCTTTGTGGATGAACAAATATTACCACAAACATTATCACTTTTACAAACAAGATCTAATCCTTTAGGAATAGAATTGGTTGTTGAAAACATAAACAATTTTGATTTTTCTTCAGATTATTTTGCTGCCATTATTCAATATCCAGGAAAGGAAGGACAAATAAATGATATTGGAACTTTTATTTCAAAAGCCAATGCTGCTGATATTAAAGTAGCAGTTGCTGCTGATATTTTAAGCCTAGTAAAGCTAGAGGCTCCAGGTAAATTTGGTGCAGATGTTGTTGTTGGAACTACTCAACGATTTGGAATTCCAATGGGTTACGGAGGTCCACACGCAGCTTATTTTGCTACCAAAGAAGATTATAAACGCAGTATTCCTGGACGAATTATTGGCGTGACTAAAGACACCAATGGAAATCGTGCTTTAAGAATGGCATTACAAACACGTGAACAGCATATTAAGCGTGATAAAGCAACATCAAACATCTGTACTGCTCAAGTATTGCTCGCAGTTATGGCAGGAATGTATGCTGTTTATCATGGACCAAAAGGATTACAATACATAGCAGATAAAGTTCATAATGCAGCTTGTAATTTAGATACTGCTTTGCAAGGCTTAGGTTTTGTTCAAGAAAATTCAGCATATTTTGACACTCTAAAAGTTAAAGCTAATACTGATAAAGTAAAATCGATTGCTGAAACTAAAGGGGTTAATTTTTATTATCCAAATACAGACACTGTAACTATTTCTTTAAATGAAACAACTACACTTAAAGATGTAAATACTATAATTTCAGTTTTTGCTGAAGTTGCTGGAAAATCAGCTACTGAATTAAAAACAATTACTAAAGGAAACAATGTTTTAGATTCAGTTAAAAGAACGTCTGAGTTTTTAGAAAATGAAGTGTTTAACACATACCATTCTGAAACTGATTTAATGCGTTATATAAAATCGTTAGAACGAAAAGATTTATCATTAAATCACTCCATGATTTCATTAGGCTCGTGTACAATGAAACTTAACGCAGCTGCCGAAATGCTACCTTTAAGCTGGTCAAATTGGGGAAATATTCATCCTTTCGCACCTTTAAATCAAGTGGAAGGTTATTTGACTGTACTTAAAAAATTAGAAGATCAATTAACCGAAATTACTGGTTTTTCTGGTACATCTTTACAACCAAACTCTGGTGCACAAGGTGAGTACGCTGGACTAATGGTAATAAAAGCTTATCATGAATCTAGAGGTGACCATCATAGAGATGTTTGCCTAATACCATCTTCTGCACATGGAACAAATCCTGCAAGTGCTGTAATGGCTGGAATGAAAGTAGTTGTAACAAAATCTACTGACGAAGGGAATATTGATATTGATGATTTAAGAGAAAAAGCTGAACTTCATAAAGATAATCTTTCATGTTTGATGGTAACGTATCCTTCTACACATGGCGTTTATGAATCAGGAATAAAACAAGTAACTCAAATAATTCATGATAATGGTGGACAAGTATATATGGATGGTGCCAACATGAATGCCCAAGTAGGATTGACAAATCCTGGTAATATTGGTGCAGACGTTTGTCATTTAAATTTACATAAAACATTTGCCATTCCACATGGTGGTGGTGGACCAGGTGTTGGACCAATTTGTGTTGCAAAACAACTCGTACCATTTCTTCCTGGAAATCCTATAATTAAAGTTGGAGGTGAAAAAGCCATTACAGCAATTTCTGCAGCTCCTTATGGCTCAGCGTTGGCATGTTTAATTTCTTATGGCTATATCTGCATGTTAGGAGCAAAAGGACTTACGGAATCTACTGAAATCGCTATTTTAAATGCTAACTATTTAAAACAACGTTTAGAAGGACACTTTGATACATTATATTCTGGTGAAAAAGGACGTGCTGCACACGAAATGATTGTTGACTGTAGAGCATTTAAAGCACATGGTATTGAAGTTGTAGATATTGCAAAGCGTTTAATGGATTATGGATTCCACGCGCCAACGGTTTCGTTTCCAGTTGCAGGAACCTTAATGATTGAACCAACCGAAAGTGAAAACAAAGCAGAATTAGATCGTTTTTGTGAAGCAATGATTTCTATTAGAAAAGAAATTGAAGTAGCTGATAAAGATAATCCGAATAACGTACTAAAAAATGCACCTCATACTATGGCAATGTTGACTGCAGACGAATGGGATTTTCCATATAGTAGAACTGAAGCTGCATTTCCATTAGACTATGTATATGCTAATAAGTTTTGGCCAAGTGTAAGACGTGTTGATGATGCTTATGGAGATAGAAATTTAATTTGCACATGTGCACCTATTGAAGACTTTATTGAAGCATAAACAATGTGTTGAACATCGTAAAAAGGAATAAAACATTTTTTGCCTTTAATTTTTTGCTATTATATTCGTTACTTTAGCAATATTAAAGGCAACTTTTTATCTATGAATATAAAGATTACAGGTACAGGAAGTTATATCCCAAGCCGCATTGAGACGAACGAAAATTTTTATCAACACGAATTTTTAAATGCTGATGGTTCTCCAATAAATAATACTAATGAAGTTATTGTTGAAAAGTTTAAAGCCATCACAGGAATTGGTGAAAGACGTTATATAAAGGATGAATTAAATAATTCAGACATTGCATCTTACGCTGCAAAAAAAGCCATAGAAGATGCTCAAATAGATCCCGAAGAACTAAATTATATTATCGTTGCTCATAATTACGGAGATATAAAACATAATACAGATCAAAGTGATACAGTACCAAGTATAGCATCACGTGTAAAACATCTTCTAGGAATTAAAAATCCGAGATGTGTTGGGTATGATATTCTTTTTGGATGTCCAGGTTGGGTTGAAGGTGTCATACAGGCACAAGCGTTTATCAAAGCTGGAATGGCAACAAAATGCTTAGTTATTGGTTCTGAAACGTTATCCAGAGTTGTAGATAAGCATGATAGAGATTCTATGATTTACTCAGATGGAGCTGGAGCTGCTGTTATTGAAGCTACAAATGAAGAAGGAGGTGTTCTAGCTCATGAAACGGCTACTTTTGCCTTTGATGAAGCTCATTTTATCTATTTTGGAAAAACCAATAATCAAGAGATCACTGATAAACGCCGATACATTAAAATGTATGGGCGAAAAATCTATGAGTTTGCCTTGAGTAATGTACCTCAAGCGATGAAATCCTGTCTTGAAGAGGCTGGAATTCCGATAGATGATGTAAAAAAAATATTGATTCACCAAGCCAATGAAAAAATGGATGAGGCCATTGTAAAACGTTTTTACAAATTGCACGATATGGATATGCCTGAAGGCATTATGCCAATGACTATTGATAAGCTTGGAAATTCTAGTGTTGCCACAGTGCCTACACTTTATGACATGATTTTAAAAAACAAACTAGAAGGTCAACAAATAAATAAAGGTGATGTCATTATATTTGCTAGTGTTGGTGCTGGCATGAATATTAATGCTATAGTTTACAGATATTAATAATTAAAAAGAGTTCCGTTCTTTCGGAAACTAAGTATGTACGAAAAAAGTTTCCCCAATAAACGTTTTAAGCTTACTGCTGAATTTCTGACAAAACATATTTCGACAGATTCTAAAATTCTAGATTTAGGTGTAGAGAATCCTTTCACCAAAATCATGAAAGAACATGGTTATTATGTTAAAAATACTCATGGTGAAGATTTAGATGTAGATATTTCAACAATAGAAAATTCGGATTCAGAAGTGATAACTGCTTTTGAAATATTCGAGCATCTTCTATCTCCATTTACAGTATTAAAAAATATAAAAGCTGATAAACTTGTAGCTAGTGTTCCTCTTAAATTATGGTTTTCTTCTGCTTATAGGAGCAAAACTGATATATGGGATAGACACTATCATGAATTTGAAGATTGGCAATTTGATTGGCTTTTAGAGAAAGCTGGCTGGAAAATTATTGACAAGCAAAAATGGACTAACCCAACAAAAAAGATTGGTATTCGTCCAGTTTTAAGATGGTTTACTCCACGCTATTATATTGTTTACGCTGAAAGAATTAAAGAGTGAATTTTTACATCGTCATACCAGCGCATAATGAACAAGACACTATTGGCCTAACTCTAGAATCACTTGTAAATCAAACTTTGTTACCTAAATATATAGTTGTTGTTAACGATAATTCAACAGATCAAACTTCAAAGGTTGTTTCTGAATTCACAAAAAAACATAAATGGATTTCTTTAGTTGAAAATGTCTCTTCCAAAAAACATTTACCAGGAAGTAAAATAATCAATGCCTTTTATAAAGGTTATGAAACATTAGATGACAATTATGATGTGATTTGTAAATATGATGCAGATCTTATATTTCCCGAAAACTATTTAGAAACGTTAGCATCGCATTATAAGTCGGATGAAAAATTAGGTATGATTGCTGGTCATTGTTACGTAGAAAAAGACGGTAACTGGGAATTGGAAAACTTAACTGCGAAGGAACACATTAGAGGTGCACTTAAAGCATATAGAAAATCGTGTTTTTTAGATATTGGCGAGTTAAAGCCAGCAATGGGATGGGATACTATAGATGAGCTTTTAGCATTATATTATAATTGGACGTTCCGAACTGATGACACTTTAAAAGTTAAACACCTAAAACCAACAGGTGTTACCTACAATGAAGCATCAAAATATTTACAAGGTGAAGCATGGTACAAACTTCGTTTTGGACTAGTATTGACTACATTGGCATCTGCAAAATTGGCTTATAGAAAAAGAAGTTTTAGGTACTTTAAATATTACATAAGTGGTTATTTAAAAGCAAAAAACAAAAAAGCTGACTACCTCATAACACCAGAACAAGGTAAATTCATCAGGAATTTTAGATGGAAACAAATGCTTAAAAAATTGTTTTAATTTATTTGCAAATATTATTTTCAAGATTATATTTGCTTTAATAATTGCCGATGTAGCTCAGCTGGCTAGAGCAGCTGATTTGTAATCAGCAGGTCGTGGGTTCGAGTCCCTCCATCGGCTCTAAAAAAGACACTTATAGAAAGTGTCTTTTTAGTTTTTATATATTACTCCATCTTTCATTACAAAAGTAACATTTCGAATAGACTCTATGGTTTTAGTTGGATCGCCTTCAACTGCAATAAGATCAGCCAAAAAGCCTTTTTTAAGTTGTCCTAAATTATCTAAATGAAACATGTTCGCATTTATTGAAGTAGCTGACTGTAGCGCTTCAATTGGAGTCATACCATATTGAACCATTAATTCTAGTTCCCGATAGTTTTCACCATGTGTAAATACTCCGACATCACCTCCAAAAACAATTTCTACTCCAGATTCTAATGCCAATTTAAATGATTTTCTTTTTTCCCTAATCCGAGCTGGTTCAGGATCTTTTGTTTTATTCCATCCATTGTACTGCATAATAGCATCGCCAGCTGCGAGAGTTGGACAAAAACCTACATTATTATCCTTCATTAACTTAAAAACCTCGGCAGTTCCTCCATCTCCATGTTCAATAGTTTCCACACCTCCAAGAATTGCACGACGCATACCTTCTGATGTACTTGCATGAGCCACAACATAACTTCCAGCGCTTTCTGCGACTTCAACCATTAATTTAATTTCGTCTAAAGTAAACGTCGGCTGCGAAACTGCTCCTGGCTTCCATCGATAATCAGCATAAATTTTTATAAAATCTGCTCCATTACCCAATTGTCTGCGCACTGTTTTAATCACATCATTTCCACTTGCCTCTTCTGCACCAAGTGGTACTTGAACGCCATCATGAAACCCCTTTGGACCATAAGCTCCAGTTGCTACTACTGCTGGACCAGCAACTAATAATCTTGGTCCAATAATAGTGCCCTCATCTATAGTTTTCTTAATATATACATCACTATAACCAGCGCCTTCAGCTCCTAAATCTCTCATTGTCGTCACTCCAGCTAATAAAGAATTTCTAACGTGATTTGTAGCTCTGATAGAACGTTCTACTGGAGACTCTTTTAACACTTGATCATTCCAATTTGTTTCGTTATAAGGGTGCAATAACACATGTGAATGTCCTTCAATTAATCCTGGCATTAAGGTCTTTCCTTTCAATACAATTTCTTTTGTACTTCTAGGGACTCTAACATTAGCCTCTGGTCCAATTTCCGTTATTGTATTTCCTTCAACTAAAACAACCCAATTTTCATGGATTTCTTTACCATCAAATACATGATCTGGTTTTAGCAAAGTTTGTGAATTTGTTAGAGATATAACAAGCCCGAAAAATAATGTAAATACTGTTTTCATATTTTATATAATTGAAATTTTATTTAATACAATCAGGACAGTTTATGTCTTTTGCAATAATCTCAGGATTAAAAACTTCATTGCCTTTCACAACAAAATTAATATCACGCGTGTTTTTGATTTCATCCAAAGGATTACTATTAAGTAGCACTAAATCAGAAATTTTACCAACTTCTATACTTCCATAATCAGATTCCTTTTTTAAAAAATGAGCGCCATTATAAGCTGAGTTTTGCAATGCCTTTAAGTTTGAAATCCCAGCATCAACCATTGCTTCTATTTCTTTATGAAGTGAAATTCCAGGATATGCATACGAATTAGAAGCACCACTATCTGAGCCTGCGAGCAAATTAACGTTTGAATCACTTAGTGATTTTGCTAATGATTTAAAAAAAGAATTTAGTTCTTTCCGATCCTGTCTTGCCTTTTCTGATGAATTAAGTGCACTTCTAATTCTGCCTTGATAAGTTTTTATAATTGCTGAAGGCATCAATTTTAAGTAAGTATCATTTTCATGATCAACCTCATCCAAATAACTTAATACATTCCCTATATGCAAAGTAGGAACAACATATGTATTGTGCTGTTTAAAAGATTCAAATGTTTTTTGTGCTGTTGCATCGTCATAAGTAGCAGTCAGTTTTTCCAAAGAAGCCCAAAAACCATAGTCGCCATTTTTAATAGCTTCAGTTATTATTTTTTCTTCAGAAGAGCAACCCTTTAATACAAAATACAAATGTTCAATCGCTCCTATTCCGGCATCCAAATTATCTTCTAACTCAACAGAAAAAGGCATGTGACCTGAAGTTATCAAACCTCTTTTTGTTGCTTCTTTAATTGTGTTTAAATATAATTCACCAGAAATTTTGCTATCGTAAAGTTTTACAAAATCAACATTTAGTGACTGTAAGGAATCTAAAGCAACTACGATGTCGTCTTCGTTTTCAACCACCAGAGATCCAGCCCAAGTAGCATTTTTGCCATCAATTTTTGGTCCTGCTGAAAATATTGTTGGACCAACCAATTCGTTATTTTCAATTTGCTCTTTCCACTCCATCACTGAAGACGTCAAATCGCCTCCAGCATCTCTAACGGTCGTGATGCCATTCATTATAAATAATTTTAAGAAATCTTTATTAGCTTGAATTAAGCTATCACCTCCTCTAAAATGCACATGATTATCCCAAAAACCTGGTACAATAAACTTATTGGTTGCATCTAAAATGATTTCAGATTTAATTGATTTATCTTCTTGATTTGAAAGTTTCACTATTCGTCCATCATTAATATAGATGGTTTGTTTTTCAATATTTCCAGAAACGATATCAATGACATTTCCATTTTCAATAACCAGATCATAAGTTATCTGTTCTTCTTTCTTACAACCGAAGAATAGAATTGTTAGCAAAAGGATTCCATAAAGTTTTTTCATCTGATTTAGTTTTTAAAAGGAATTAACAACTAATACTCCTTTATTTTGAAATTTATTCATATTTGGTAAAGCAACAGTTGCTTCTCCTAAAGTTATAGTCCTTTCAATGAGTTTTTCTGGATGCAATTTCCCGTCAATTATCATTTTCAACATCTCAGGATATTTATGCGCTTGCATACCATGACTACCTATAATTTCAAGTTCATCTGCTAATATTCTATCCATTGGTATATTAGGATGCTTATGGTTTCCAGTCATCAATCCTACTTGAATATGCTTTCCTCTTTTCTTTAGAGATGCAATAGAATTCAAACATGTAATTTCACTTCCTAAAGCATCCATAGACACATGAGCGCCTCCTTTAGTTATTTCTTTAATAGCTTCAATAACATAAGTGTTTTGCGAAGCATTAATTATTGAATGTGCTCCAAGTTGTTTTGCCAATTCCAAGGCATCTTGATTAATATCTATTGCCGTAACATGAGCGCCTAAAGCATTTGCGATCATAATAGCAGACAATCCAACACCTCCACAACCATGAATGGTTACATGTTGTCCTTCCGACACTTTTCCTTGAGCTACAATGCCTCTAAAGGCTGTAATAAATCGACAGCCTAAAGTAGCAGCAGTAACATCATTTATCTCCTCTGGAAGTTTCACCAAATTTATGTCAGCATAATCTAAAGCCACATATTCTGCAAACGAACCATGATGTGTAAATCCTGGTTGCGATTGATGATCGCACACTTGCTGATTTCCGGATTGACATTCTCCACATTGTCCACAACCAGCAACAAATGGTATCGTAACTCTATCTCCAATTTTAAAATTCTTAATGTTTTTACCAACTTCAACGATAGCTCCTGCCAACTCGTGACCTGGAACGTGAGGTAACTTTATATCTGGATCATGTCCCATCCAACCATGCCAATCACTTCTACATAATCCAGTAGCACTTACTTTCACCACTACACCATCATTATTTGGTGTTGGATCTGCAATATTTTGAATGCTTATAGGTCCTTGAAAATTTTCGTAAATAGCTGCTCTCATGTGTTACATTTGAGTATCCCACATAACTGGGTATTGTTTTGGAATCTCTTCATTATTTTCATCTAACATCTGACGTAAATCAATCTCAATTCCTCTAGAAATAGTTGAAATTGGTACATCATTCGAAGTTCCTTCAAACGGATTTTCACCAGCTCTACCAATACGTTCCATGGTATGGAAAATCCAAGACACAATCACTGAAAATGGTATTGCTGCCCAAATAAAGTATTGGCTAATAAGTGGAAAATCACTCATGAGCTTATCTCCAATTTTATCGAATTCAGGAATAACACCAAAAGGTAAAAGTAGAATGAAAATCCACACAAAATAGTGACCAATAGTTGCATACTGCCTTGGGTAAGGGAAATTCTTAATACGTTCCGATTTGCCTTGAAGGGTGAATAATTCTTCTAAAGTATTTTCAAGTTCTAAAAAGGAAAATTCCCAAACCAATCCCTTTTCTTTCAAGGTTTTTAAATGGTTAGATTGCAAATTCAAAATTGCTGTTTGCTTATTTCCTTTTGTAAGTACATATGCTTTTTCTTGAGCATTTAAATATGGCTCTAGCTCATCTTCCAAAGTATTTAATCTCTCAGGAATATGCATATGTTCTTCATATTCTTTATTCGATTTGTGATTCATAAATACTTCCCATGGTTTTCTTTGACGCATTGCATGCCTTAAAGCTGTCATCCAAGCAATATGTCTATAAGTGAGGATTTTTACTTCTTTTTTTAATATGTCATCTGAAACAGGATTATCAGTATACTCATTAGATACCATCGCTTTCACTTTCATTCCCCAAGTTCTCGATGTATTAACAATACCTCCCCAAATTTTTCTAGCCTCCCAAATTCGGCCATAAGCTGCATTGTTTTGAAAACCAATAACAAATGCCAATGCTGTACCAACAAGAGCTATTGGTGTCCATGGTATTTGCAACCATGTTAGACCAAAAATTTCAAATAATAGTGTTGGAATTAAAGCAATAACTACAAAAAGCAGGGTTTCCCAACGTGTCCATTTGAACATGGCTCTTACTGAGTAAATTCGTTTCGTATACATATCCTAAATTATTAATGAAAGATACGAAATACTAATAATTAAGCAATGCTTCTATTTTCGCTTTCACTTTTTCAGTTGAAGGAATCATCGTTTGTTCTAAAGTAGAGTTTAATGGAATTGCTGGCATGTTTTCGCTACCAATAGTCATAACAGGAGCATCTAAATATTGAAAACAATTCTCTTGAATTTTTCCAGCTAATGCCAAGGCAAAGCTATTATTTGAAGGTTCTTCTGTAACTACTAAACACTTTCCAGTTTTCTTCACGGAAGTCATTATGGTAGCTTCATCTAAAGGGAATAAGGTTCTTAGGTCAATGATTTCAACTTGATCTCTCATATCTAATTCACCTGACGCATTATAAGCCCAATGCACTCCCATTCCGTAAGTAACAATGGTAATTGTCTCGACATCTTCTTGCTTCCAAATTTCTTGCAATACCCACGCCTTACCAAGAGGTAATATATAATCTTCACTAGGCTCCACAGAAGTCGCTGTTTTTGTTCCTGGAACTTTACTCCAATACAAGCCTTTATGCTCTAGGATAACTACGGGATTTGGATCATAATAAGCTGCTTTCATTAAGCCTTTTAAATCGGCTCCATTACTTGGATACACTATTTTAATCCCTCGAATATTTGTGATCACACTTTCAACTGAAGATGAATGGTAAGGTCCTCCACTGCCATAAGCACCTATTGGAACACGAAGAATCATGCTCACTGGCCATTTACCATTAGACAGGTAACAACTTCTACTAACTTCGGTAAATAGCTGATTTAATCCAGGCCAAATATAATCGGCAAACTGAACCTCAACAATAGGTTTTAATCCAACTGCACTCATTCCAACTGTTGAGCCAACAATAAATGCCTCTTGAATTGGTGTGTTAAATACGCGATCGTCTCCAAATTTTTGAGCTAAGGTTGCTGCTTCACGAAACACACCTCCAAGTCGACCTCCAACATCTTGTCCATAAAGCAAACATTCTTTGTGCTTTTTCATGAGTTCTTCAACCGCAAATAATGCGCAGTCTACCATGACTACTTTTTCAGCTCCTTTTGGTGTTCTTTCTCCAACTTCTTCAGATATTGGTGTTGGAACAAAATCATGAGTGAATAAATCTTCTGGTTTTGGGTCTTCAGCCTTTACGGCTTTTTCAAAATCTGATTGCACTTTCGCTTTCGCGGTATTTTCTATAGTTTTAATTTCTTCTGAAGAAAAACCATTATCTAATAATTGCTGCTTTAAAACAGGATAAGGATCTCTAGAACGTGCTTCATCCAAATCATCTCGATACCATTCCATTCTAACGCCAGATGTATGGTGATTTAGTAGTGGAACTTTTGCATGCACCAAAAATGGGCGTCGTTCTTTTCGAATAGTTTTGACTACCTTTTCAATGGCTTCGTAACTTTCAATAAAATTTGCTCCATCAATAGAAATAGCATCTAATCCTTTAAAACCTTTAGCATATTCAAAAGCATTTTGTGCTCTAGTTTCTTCAGCATTCGCAGAAATATCCCAACCATTATCTTGTACCAAGTACATAATTGGCATTTGTTTCAACGCTGCCATTTGAAACGCTTCTGCAATTTCGCCTTCTGTAACTGATGCGTCACCAAGAGAGCAAACAGTTATTGGATTATCTTTAGATTCTTCACTTTCGTTCAGAATGACATTTTTTAAGTTTTGCTTTTCGAGGTATTGCATTCCCATAGCAACTCCTGTTGCCGGAATTGCTTGCATTCCAGTTGCAGATGATTGATGAGGAATTTTTGGCTTGTCATCATCTTTTAAACTCGGATGACAATAATAGGTTCTACCTCCCGAAAAAGGATCATCTCGTTTTGCCATTAATTGCAGCATCAAATCATAAGGTTCTAATCCAAATGATAATAACATAGCGTCATCTCTATAATAAGGAAACGCATAATCTTGTGGTAACAACTGTAAACCTAAGGCAATTTGGATGGCTTCATGCCCACGCGACGTTGCATGTACATACTTAGAAACCTGTTTAAAATTGGCTTCATACAATTCGGTCATTGCTTTAGCAGTACAGAGCTTTGAAAATGCTTTTTTTAATATGTTTTTGTTCATTAAACCAACTCTTTTTCAACTTTTACCATCCAATTGAACTTATCTTCAATTTTTCCTGTTTTAATCTTATTAAGTGTTTGATTAACCATTAAACCAACTGGACTTTCATCTGATACTTGAATTGTCTTATCTCCCATTGCAATTTCTTGAATGTAAGCAATTCCTACTGCAGTTCCTGTTCCAAATGCCTCTTCTAAACTTCCGTTTAATGAAGCGTCACGAATTTCTTGAATGGTTATTGCTCTTTCTTCAACCTCAAAACCCTTATCTCTTAAAATATCCATTACACTCATTCTTGTAATACCATCTAAAATAGAGCCATCACGTTTTGGCGTTATAAATTTTCCGTCTATTTTAAAGAAGATATTCATCGTTCCAACTTCTTGAATGTAATTATGTTCAACGGCATCCAACCAAAGTACTTGATCATAACCTTTAGCTTTTGCATATTCAGTTGGTCTTATAGCAGCTGCATAGTTTCCTGCAGCTTTAGCTTCCCCAGTTCCTCCTGAGGCAGCGCGTATATATTTATTCTCTGCCCATAACTTAATACGCTTATTAAAAAATGGTCCAGCAGGAGAACAAATAATAATAAACTTAAAATGAGTCGCTGCTCGCATTCCAATAAAAGGTTCATCTGCATACATAAAAGGTCTTAAATAGAGTGCACTGCCTTCTTGTGGTGGAATCCAAGCTTGCTCAACTGATACTAATTGTTTTAATCCTTCTACAAATAAATCTTCAGGGAAATTTGGCATTCCCATTCTGTCTGCACTAAAATTTAATCTTGCTGCATTTTTACTTGGTCGAAACAACATTGGAATTCCTTCTGCATTAACCGTTGCTTTCATGCCTTCAAAAATAGCTTGACCATAATGTAATGCCATAGCTGCTGGATGTGTTGGAATTAATGCTAAAGGTTCAACTCTTGGGTTATTCCATTGTCCATTTTCATAATCACAAATAAACATATGATCTGTAAAAGTTCTTCCTAATGGAATGTTGTTAAAATCTAAATCTTCTACTTTAGATTTTGCTACTTTACTAATTTTTATATTGTGTGACATGATATTTATATGGTTCTATTTAAATCAAAATTTTCTAAATAATCTGCAATTTTTCTAAGGAAACTTCCTCCTAAATAACCGTCGACAACACGATGATCAAAGGATAATGATAAATACATCATACTTCTAATGGCGATTTCATCACCTTTTTCAGTTTCCATAACCTCAGCTCGTTTTTTAATAATTCCCAATGCGAGAATAGCTACTTCTGGCTGATTAATTATTGGAGTTCCCATGACGCTTCCAAAGGTTCCAACATTGGAAATTGTAAACGTGCTTCCTTTAATATCTTCTGGTTTTAAATTATTATCTCTAGCTTTTGCTGATAAATTATTAACGTCAGCAGCAAGTTCTCTTAAGCTCTTTTTATCAGCATCTTTAACTACTGGAACAATAAGATTACCACTTGGCAATGCTGTAGCCATTCCAATATTAATATGCTCTTTTACAATGATATTTTCTCCATCAACAGAAACATTAATCATCGGGAAGTCTTTCACTGCTTTAGCTACTGCTTCAACGAATAAAGGCGTAAATGTTAGTTTGCAATTATGCTTTTCTTGAAATGGAATTTTGTTTGAGTTTCTCCAGTTAACCAAATCTGTCAAATCAGCTTCAACATAAGCAGTCACATGAGGCGATGTATGTTTTGAATACACCATACGATCTGCAATCATTTGACGCATTCTGTCCATTTTTACAATTTTTCCTTTTCCCTTGTCTAAATTTAATTGCGGAATACGATAAGCTGTTGGATCTTGATTAACACTTGGCTGAACAAATTTATATGGACGTCCATCTTTTATATACTGAGCTACATCACTTTTTCTAAGTCTGCCATCATTTCCAGTTGCAGGAATACGTGCCAATTCTTCAAAACTTATATGTTGATCTTTCGCAATTGCGATAATAAGTGGTGAAAAGAAGGTGTTATTATTTTGGTTTGCAATTGCAAGTTGCTTTGGTCTTTTTAAGTTTGTCTTTTCTTCTTGTTTTACAGTTTTATTCTCAACTTTATTTTCTGTTTTTTTAGCTTGAACAACCTTTCCGTCAGTTTTAATTATGGCTATAGTATCACCAATTTTTATAACCTCGTTTGCTTTGAATAAAATTTCCTCAACAATACCAGACACTGTTGAAGGCACTTCAGAATCTACTTTATCTGTAGCAACTTCTAAAAGCATCTCATCTTGCTCAATAGTATCACCAACATTTTTAAACCATGTAATTATGGCTGCGTCAGTAATACTCTCTCCCAACTTGGGCATTTTAAATTCAAATCTTGACATTATATTAACTAATGTTTGTTAGTTTTTTAATATTACTTTTTCATCTGATATATCCTACTTTACTAATTTTGTCAGATGTAATTCGTTTATTAATAATTTTAATCTGTATTGATAACCTATTTATACTCATTTCATAAAATCGCGAAGCGTATCATATGCACCTTCTTGAATTTTCATATTTTCTGGAACCTTTATTAAAGGCTCAACTTCTTTTAAACTCTCATGACAATCTTTTGGCAGCTGCTGGTACAATTTGGTTCCTTTAGTTTTCCAATCAATCATTTCATCCGTAACTTGCTTCACTACTTTTGCTGGATTTCCAACTACCAAGCTTCTATTTGGAATTTTAGTTTCAGCTTTCACAAAAGCCATAGCTCCAACAATACTTTCATCACCAATTTCGGCATCATCCATAATAACCGTATTCATTCCAACCAATACATTTCTCCCAATATTTGCTCCATGGATTATCGCTCCATGACCTATATGAGCACTTTCCTTTAAAGTGATTGACTTACCAGGAAACATGTGTACTGTACAGTTTTCTTGTACATTAACACCATCTTCTAAAACAATTTGTCCCCAATCTCCACGAATTGCAGCTCCAGGTCCAATATAACAGTCTTTACCAATGATGACATTTCCAGTTACAGCAGCTAAAGGATGTACAAAACTACTTTCGTGAACTACTGGTATGTATCCTTTAAAACTGTAAATCATTTATATTGTCTTAAGGTATCTTTTGTGAAATTACTCAGTACCAATCTTCCACTAATTTTTGCACGTTGAATTAGCAATTGATCCCAATCTTCAGTTCCTCTCCAAAACATGGTTTTCATTTCACTCATAGCCTTTGGATTATATGAACACAAATTTTCTACAAAAGTAGTTACTGCTTCATCTAATTCTTCAACACTTTCATATACTTGTGTGAACAAGCCTTTTTGTTGAGCCCATTCAGCAGAATAAAAAGTATTGGCATCAATAGCTATTTGAGACATTGCGCTTAAACCAAGTTTTCTTTGCACTGCAGGTCCAACTACAAAAGGTCCAATTCCAACATTTAATTCGCTCAATTTTATTGAAGCAAATTTCGTTGCCATACAGTAATCTGTTGCAGATGCTAATCCTACGCCACCTCCAACCGTTTTACCTTGAATACGTCCAACAATAAACTTTGGACATTTGCGCATAGCATTAATCACATTTGCAAATCCAGAGAAAAATATTTTTCCTGTCTCTTCATTATTGATATCAACCAATTCTTCAAAGCTAGCTCCAGCACAAAACGTTCTATCGCCTCCGCTTTTTAAAACAATGACTTTAATGCTTTCATCCTCTCCTGCATTAGTAATAGTTCTTGCTAACTCTGAGAGTAAATTTGATGGTAAAGAATTGTGAGAAGGATGAAAAAATTCAATATATCCTACTTCATTTTTTATATTAATTTTTACGTATGGCTCCATATTTTATAATAATCCGAATTGTTCGAAATGATGATTTAAGTGTTTTCTTTCTAATAGATACCATTCGTATCTATTCATTTTACCAAAGACTGCATTTTTAATTATAGCATCTGGATTTTCTTTGAAAAATTTTAAGTACGCATTGCGCGTTTCAACAAATCTTAGCTTTGCTTCTTCTAGGCTACTAAGTTTTAATTCATTAATCTTAGATTCTTCTGCCAGTGGAAACATATGTTCTCTTGGCATTTTGTGATAATTATAAAGTGTATTGTGTACTTTCTCTAATATCTTTTCAGGTGTATTTATTTCAAAATCCTGTAATTCTCCTGATGCAATTCTATAGGTAAACTCTAAATGCTCAAGCATGTGCTGCGGCAACATGGTTCCCCATTTTGGTTTAGCATCAGCTTTTAATTTAACTAAACACTCTTGAATCTTATCATCAGTCATTTCAACAAAAGTCTCCTGCTTTTTTTGAACCATTGTTAACACAGTTGCCAATGCAACCAGTTCATCATCTGCATCAAAAATTTCAGCAAACCACTTTACAATTCCGCTTGGATGTTCTGCTCCAGCGACATCCCTATCAATTTTTTGTTTACATGTTAACCGCACATAAATGGTATCATTATGATATAAAGGGCGTAAGAATCGACATTCTTCTAATCCATAATTTGCTGACACTGGACCTTTGTTTGGATACACAAATAATCCTGCTGCTGCAGAAATTATAAAATAGCCATGTGCTGTTCTTTTTTCAAAAATACTACCATCTAACGAAGTAATATCTGTATGTGCATAGAAATGATCCCAAGTAATATTCGCAAAATTGATGATGTCTGTATCTGTAAAAGTACGTTTATGCGTTTTCATGGACATTCCTGGTTGAATGTCTTCCCAATGGTATTTAAATGGATGTTGTTCAGCTTCTTTATACTTAGCATTTGGTTGATAAATACCTGTAATTTCAGTCAAAGTGGTTGGCGAACCTTGAATTGCAGTACGTTGTAAATAATGCTTTATACCACGTATTCCACCCATTTCCTCTCCTCCTCCAGCACGTCCAGGACCTCCATGAACTAACGCAGGTAATGGAGAACCATGACCTGTACTTTCTTTTGCACTTTCCCTATTCAATACTAATATTCGTCCATGATGACTTGCCGCATTTATTACATACTCCTTAGCAATTTCATCATCATTCGTTACAATTGAAGACACTAAAGAGCCTTTGCCCATTTGTGCCAATGTAATTGCTTCTTGTAAATTTTTATAAGGCATAATGGTACTTACAGGACCAAAAGCTTCTCGTTCGTGAATAGCTGTATTTTGAAATGGATAATCTGCTCTTAATAAAATTGGACTAATAAATGCACCTTTTTTAGGATCTGCACCAATGGTTTCAACTGTGTCAAGATTACCATATACAATTTGAGCTTCTTTTGCTAAATCATTAACTGAATCCCTCACGGCCTCAACTTGTTGTTTGCTCACAAGAGAACCCATTCTAACTTCTTTCAATCTTGGGTCACCAATCGTAATTTTATCAAGCTCATTTCCTAGCGCTATTTGCACATCTTCAACCAAGTTCTCAGGTACAATAATTCTTCTAATTGCTGTACATTTCTGGCCAGCCTTTACAGTCATTTCTTTTCTAACTTCTTTGACAAACAAATCGAATTCTGGTGTTCCAGGAACCGCATCTTCACCTAAAATTGAAGCATTTAAAGAATCGGCTTCCATAGTAAAAGGCACAGCTTCTTGAATAATTCTTGGATGTGCTTTTAATAATCGACCTGTACTTGCAGAACCTGTAAAAGTTACTACATCTTGAGATTCTACAGTATCTAATATATTGCGAACCGTTCCGTTTATGATTTGTAATGAACCTTCAGGAAGAATTCCTGAGGCTATAATTTCTCTTGCAACAGCTTCAGCTAAATACGATGAAGAAGGCGCTGGTAAAACTACTGCTGGAACTCCTGCCATCCAATTGACAGCACATTTTTCTAACATTCCCCAAACTGGAAAGTTAAACGCATTAATATGAACTGCAACTCCCTTTTTTGGCACCATAATATGATGTGCCATAAAACGTCCTCCTCGAGATAAATCAATAGCATCACCTTCAACATGATAGGACTGATTAGGAAATAATTTTCGCAACGAGGCATTAGCAAATAAGTTACCAAAACCTCCTTCAATATCTATCCAACTATCAACTTTTGTTGCTCCAGTTCTATAGCTCAACTCATAAAAGGCATCTTTCTTTTTAGTCAGATATAATGCCAATTTTTTAATCATATTACCTCGTTCCTGAAATGTCATTTTACGCAAGGCTTCACCTTTCTCTCTACCATATTGTAAAGCGTCGGCAGCACTTATACCTTCAACAGCTGAATTGGCAATGAGTTCTCCTGTGATTGCATCGAATACAGGAATACCTTCATCTGTTCCTTCTAACCATTGTCCTGTAATGTAATGTTGTATTTTTTTCATCTGTTAATATTCACTTTGTTTAATGTCAGATGTAATTCGCATAAAATATTTCATTCGATATTGAAAATTTTAATTATGCTCATTTCATAATAACTATTTATGCCATTATTCTAATAATTCGTCCTGAAATTTTCCCTTCAATACATTTGATATAACCATCCACAACTTTTCGCATTGGAACAGGTGTATTTCCTGGAAAATAATCTTTATACTTTTCGTAGGCATCTTCAACTAAATCTGAACAAACTACATTTATTCTTAATCCATGTTCTAATTCTAAAGCCACTGCTTTTACAAAACTGTGAATCCCTCCATTAACCATGGCTGCACTTGTAGTCATATCTACTGGGTCATCAGCTAAAATTCCTGTTGATAAAGTAATAGAACCTCCATCATTCAAGTAGTCTTTGCCTATTCTCACAACATTAACTTGACCCATTAACTTGCTTTTAATACCTATATAAAAGTCGTCTTCGGATAAGTTATTGAATTTATCCCATTTAGCATCACCCGCAATAGCAACAATACTATCAACCATGCCAACTTTCTCAAACATTTTTTTGATAGATGATGCATCTGAAAAGTCTACTTGAACATCACCTGAATTTCGTCCAGCAATGATGACTTCATGCTTTACCAAAAGTCTCTGACTGACTTTTTTACCAATAGTTCCGTTTCCTCCTATGACTAATATTTTCATTATACTCTTTCAATTATTGCTGCATAACCTTGACCAACACCAATACACATGGTTACTAAAGCATATCTTTTTTGTTGTTCATGTAATTCTAAAGCTGCTGAATATGCTATTCTAGTTCCAGTTACACCAAGTGGATGGCCTATAGCGATTGATCCACCATTTGGATTTAATCGTGGATCGTCATCTGCTATTCCTAAAGCTCGAGTACACGCTAATGCTTGTGCTGCAAAGGCTTCATTCAACTCGATGACATCCATATCTTCAAGACTTAATCCTGCTTTTGCAAGTGCTTTTTTAGAAGCCTCTACAGGACCAACTCCCATAATTCGTGGCTCTACACCAACAACCGCTGAACTTACAATTCGCGCTATTGGTTTTAATTTATATTTCTTTACCGCCTCTTCGGAAGCAATGATAGTTGCTGCTGCTCCATCATTTAATCCTGATGAATTTCCAGCTGTAACACTACCTCCTTCCACTTTAAATGCTCCACGCAATTTTGCTAAAACCTCTAAAGTCGTCTTTGGTTTTACAAACTCATCTTTTGAAAATATTATTGGATCTTTCTTTCTTTGTGGAATTTCAACTGTTACTATTTCTTTTGCTAGTCTTCCATTTTCTTGTGCTTTGGCAGCCTTCATTTGGCTCGAATATGCAAACGCATCTTGGTCTTCTCGTGAAATATTATATTTTTCTACTAAGTTTTCTGCTGTATTACCCATGCCATCAGTCCCATAGAGCTTTTGCATTTTAGGATTGATAAATCGCCATCCAAAACTTGAGTCATACATTTTGGCGTCTGTACCGAAAGCACTACTTGGTTTAGCAATTACGTATGGTCCACGAGTCATATTCTCAACACCTCCAGCGATAAACACATCTCCATCTCCTGCTTTAATAGCTCGATTGGCATGAATAATTGCTGATAAACCAGAGCTACAAAGTCTGTTTACTGTTTCGCCTGGAACTGTAAATGGCAAACCTGCTAATAATAATGCCATACGTGCAACATTGCGATTATCTTCACCTGCTTGATTTGCACAACCCATAATGACATCGTCATAAGCTTCTTTTGGAATGTTTGGATTACGTTTTACGATTTCTTCGATGACTAAAGACGCTAAATCGTCAGTGCGCACTGCAGCCAATGTTCCTTGATATCTTCCTATCGGAGTTCTAATTCCATCTATTATATATGCTTCCATTTATTCTTTCCAATCTTTTTGAGTACGATACACAACACCTTTAAAAAGTGCTACTAGTTCATCTCCACGTTTCACTTCAATAATATTGAAGCCTAATTTATTATTTACTTTTTCTATAACTGACTCGGCAACCAAATAATCACCTTCATCTAATGCTTCTATGTGATTAATGCTAGTTTCAATAGAAACCGCATATTTCCCATGAGTATTTGCAGCAAATCCGAATGCAGTATCAGCTAACGAATAACTAACACCTCCATGCGCTTTAGACATACTATTTAACATGTCTTTTCTAATAGTCATCGCCACTTTACAACGTCCTAATTCACATTCCAAAATCTCAATTCCCATCCATTGACTGAAAGCATCTTGAGATAACATTTTATATGGAATCGCTTCTCCTTTCATTAATAAAAGGTTTTATTTTCTCTATTCATTTTACGCAATAATGGACTGCAACGATATCTATCCTCGTGGTATTCATTGTATAACTCGTCCATTTTTGAAACACACCAATCCATTCCTTTTTCATCTGCCCAAGCCAATAATCCTTTTGGATAATTCACACCTTTAGTCATGGCGTTGTCAATATCTAAAGCTGTAGCAACGTTCAAAAATAAAGTATCTGCTGCCTCATTAATTAACATGACTAATACACGATTGAATATATTTTGAGCTAAGGCTAGATCTTCGTTTGGATTTGGTTTTGTTGCGCCTTCGGAATAATCATAATAGCCTTTTCCAGATTTTCGTCCTAAATAACCTGCTTCAGAAAAACGTTTTTGTGTGAATGCAGGTTTATATCGAGGATCAAAATAGAATGCAGTAAATACAGATTCGGTTACTGTATAATTTACGTCATTACCAATAAAATCCATAAGTTCGAATGGCCCCATTCTAAAACCACCTAATGTTTTTAAACTCCAATCTATGGTCGCAAAATCAGCTTGACCTTCCTCATAAAGTCGCAAAGACTCACTATAAAATGGTCTCGCAACACGATTTACAATAAACCCTGGAGTATCTTTAGCTACTGCTACTGTTTTTTTCCAATCAGAAATGATTTGAACCGACTTATCTAATGTCTCTTTTGAAGTTTGAATGGCTGGAATCACCTCAACCAATTTCATTAAAGGCGCTGGATTGAAAAAGTGAATTCCAATACAACGCTCAGGTTTTTTTAATGATGATGCAATGGATGCAATGGATAAGCTAGACGTGTTTGAAGCAATAATGCATTCATCAGCTACGTAAGATTCTAATTCAGAAAAAACCTTTTTCTTAATCTCTATATTCTCAATGATTGCTTCAATTGTTAAATTTGAATCTGATAAACTCTTTAAATTGTCAACGTAGTGAATATTTCCTTGAATTCTTATTTTCTCAACCTCATCAATTCTTCCTTTCTCGATAAGTCTATCCAAAATTTTATCTAAAGTAGATTTTGCTTTATCTAAAGCCGATTGATTCGTATCGTATAATTTGACTTTACAATTAGCAGTAGCAGCAACTTGTGCAATTCCACTTCCCATTGTTCCAGAGCCAATAATTCCTACGTTCATAGTTTTGTTTTAAAATGGTAGATTAGTAACATCTACATTTCCGCCAGAAATAATTATTCCGACGTCTTTATTTTTAAATTGTTCTTTCTCTTTTAATAATGCTGCAAAAGCAACAGCACTTGATGGTTCGATGATTATTTTCATCCGCTCCCAAACCAACTTCATGGCTTCCACTATTTCTTCTTCTTCCACCAAAATGATTCGATCAACATCATTCATTATAATTGGAAAATTTCGATCTCCTAAAAAGGTACGTAATCCATCAGCAATGGTATTTACCTCATCGTTATATTCAATTTTACCAGATTGCTTTGATCTAAAAGCATCATCTGCATTTATAGGCTCTCCTCCAATCACTTTGCACTTATCTGAAAAATATTTTGCTGCTAAGGCAGTTCCTGCAATGAGTCCTCCTCCACCAACTGGAATGAATATATAATCTAATTGTGGTTGCTCTTCTAATAATTCTATTGCAGCAGTTCCTTGACCATGAATAACATCATCATCATTTGAAGGATGAATAAACGTTGCTCCAGTTTCAAGTTTCACCTTTTCTGCCATTTGCTCACGAGCTATTGGTGTCGACTCACTTTCAATAATATTACCTTTATAGCCTTTAACAGCATCTTTCTTTACCTGAGGCGCATTTTTTGGCATAACGATATAAGCATCAATACCCATTTTATTTGCCGCCAATGACAAAGCTTGCGCAAAGTTTCCAGAGGAATGAGTGACGACTCCTTTGTTTCTATCTTCTTCGGATAAATTTAAAATAGCGTTTGCAGCACCACGCATTTTAAAGGCTCCCATTTTTTGGAAGTTCTCACATTTAAAATAAACTTTACATCCAGCAATTTCATTAATTAACTCCGATGAAAGCACAGGAGTTCTATGTATGTATGGCTTTACACGATTGTGTACTTGTATGAGAAATTCTTTGTTCATTTTACAGACCCTTCGACTGCGCTCAGGGTGACATTTGATTTATTTTCCTTTAAAGTTTGGTTTTCTTTTTTCAATAAACGCAGCAACGCCTTCTGCATAATCTTCTGTTCCCGCTGCTTCAATTTGATGTTTAGATTCCAATGCTAATTGTTCTTCTAAAGTATTTGTTAGTGATTGATTAAATGTTTTTTTAATTAACCCAAGTGCTTTTGTTGGCATGTTGGCTAATTTCAATGCAATTCTTTGAATGGTTTCGTCAAATTCTTCAGAAGGTACATATTTGTATATCATTCCTAATCGTTCAGCTTCTTCAGCATTTACTTTGTTACCTAACATGGCCAAAGCAGATGCTTTTTGAAACCCGATTAATCTAGGTAAAAAGAAAGTTCCTGCACTATCAGGAATTAAACCTATTAAACTAAAGGCTTGAATAAAATTTGCGTTTTCGTTAGCGATTACAATATCACAAGCCAATGCAATATTTGCGCCTGCACCTGCTGCAACACCATTCACAGCTGCAATAATTGGTTTTTCAATATTCCGAATTCTAAGAATTATTGGATTGTAGTGTTCTTCAAGTATTTTTTTAAAACCAGGATTGAGTTCTGGTGATGTGACTTCTTTAAGATCTTGCCCTGCACAAAATGCTTTGCCGCTACCAGTTAATACTATAGCCCTAACACCATCATTTTTTTCGCAAGCATCAAGTGTGTTTTGCAAGCTCAAAGCCATTTCACGATTAAAGCTATTGAACACTTCAGGCCTGTTAAGCTTTATAAATGCTATTTTGTTATCAATTTTTAATAGAATTGAACTCATAAATTATTGCGGTAGTTTAAAATGTGGATTATAAATAATGCCAATAATATTTTTCCATGGATCATAAACACTAGCTACTATAATCTCTCCTCCAACATTGTTTGGCTCTTCATGTTTTGCGGCTCCTAAAGCGATTAAAGACTTGTATGTTTTTTTAATATCTTCAACTCCCCAATATGACAAGACTGTCCCATTATCAGTACCTTTAGCTTTTTCCTTTGGATGCAAACCTAATTCATAGCCTCCAATATTAAATCCAACATAATAAGGTGTGTCCCAATAAGGTTTTACATTAAATGCCTTGTTATACCAGGTTTTTGCTTTTTCAAGGTCATCTACCATATATACTACAGTACGAAGTCCCAGCATCGGTGAATTACTATTTTCCATAACTTTATTTCAAACATTTAAAGTAATCAAAGGGTTCCTGACAATCTTCACATTTAAATAGTGCTTTACATGCCGTTGATCCAAATTGACTTACTAATTTTGTGTTTTGTGAACCACAATTGGTGCATTTTACTATTTTTTTATTTCCTAATAACGCTTCTTTATCTGCATCAGCTTCTAAAGGAGGTGCTATACCATACTCCTCCAACGCATCTCTTCCTTCCTCAGATATCCAATCGGTTGTCCAAGCAGGGGTTAACACCAAATCTATTTTTACTTTATAACCTTCATTCTCAAAAGCAGTTGTTATATCCTCAGCAATAACATCCATAGCAGGACAACCACTATACGTCGGTGTTATTTTTATTTGCACCATATCATCAACAATTTTCGCATAACGAACAACTCCCATATCTAGAATAGTTAATACAGGAATTTCTGGATCAGATACTTGATCGAGAATTGGAATTAGCTCTGTGTCTATGTCTGCATGTTCTATCATTAGCTCCTTCATTAATTACCAGGACATATTAGGATATGTGCGCTGCATATATTGTAGTTCAGTTAAAATATAACCCATATGTTCTGAATGAATTCCTTGTTTACCTCCTTTTTGAAAATATTTAGATTCAGGTATTTTTAAGGTTGATTCTTCTAGAGTACTATTTACTAATTGATAATATTTATCTTTTAAAGTTGTAACATCTACTCCGATTCCTTCCTTAATCATCATTTTATCTTCAGCAGTTTGATGAAATAATTCGTCCGTGTAAGTCCATAATCCATTAATAGCATTTTGCATTTTTTGATGACTTTGATCTGTTCCATCACCCAAACGTTTGATCCAATCTGATGAAAAACGCTGATGATAACTCACTTCTTTAATAGATTTTGTGGCGATTGCAGATAAGGTTAAATCTTTACTTTTTTCCAATTCATTTAAAAACAACAAATGATATACATCAAATAAAAACTGACGTGCCATTGTATAAGCAAAATCAGTATTAGGCTGCTCCACTAATAACACATTTATATAATCACGCTCCTTACGAAGCATTGCTATGTCGTCTTCTGCACGACCATCATCAGCTAGTTTAGCTGCATATTGGTAATAACTGCGCACTTGCCCGAATAAATCCAGAGAAATGTTAGTACATGCAATATCTGTTTCCAAACTTGGGCCATGACCACAAAGCTCTCCAAGGCGTTGCCCTAGAATGAGGCTGTTGTCTGCGATTCCCAATATGTATTTATATAAGTTATCTTTCATTACATATGTTTTACTTCGTCAGGTAAATCGTAAAATGTCGGATGACGATATACCTTATCTTGAGCTGGTTCAAATAATTCTCCATTATGATCTGGATTTGATGCTGTAATATGTTTTGATTCTACAACCCAAATACTTACACCTTCGTTACGTCGAGTGTATACATCACGTGCATTTTCAAGAGCCATTTCTGCATCTGCAGCATGAAGACTTCCAAAATGACGATGTTCTAATCCGTTTTTACTTCTTACAAAGATTTCCCAAAGTGGCCAGTTTTTTGTTGCCATAATTTTATATTTTAAACTGCTTGTTTTTCTTTCCTTTCTTTTTGTTTTTCAGCATAAGCCATAGCTGCATCACGAACCCATTCACCTTCCTCCCATGCTCCAACTCGTGCATTCATACGCTCTTTATTACATGGCCCATGACCTTTAACTACTTGCCAAAACTCATCCCAATCAATTTCACCAAAATCATAACTTCCTTTGTCTTCATTCCATTTTAAGTCAGAATCTGGAATTTTCAAACCAATTAAATCTGCTTGAGGTACGGTTTGATCTATAAACTGCTGCCGTAAATCATCATTTGATTTACGTTTTAATTTCCATTTCATTGATTGTTCAGTGTGTATAGATTCGGCATCTGTTGGACCCAACATCATAAGACTTGGCCACCACCAGCGGTTTAATGCATCTTGAGCCATTTCTTTTTGTTCTGGAGTACCGTTAGCAAGTTTCATCATGATTTCATAACCTTGACGCTGGTGAAAACTCTCTTCTTTACATACGCGAATCATTGCTCTTGCGTAAGGCCCAAAAGATGTATTGCACAATGGCACTTGATTAATGATTGCGGCTCCATCTACAAGCCAACCAATAGCTCCCATATCTGCCCAAGTTACCGTTGGATAGTTAAAAATACTTGAATATTTTGCTTTACCTGAATGTAATTGGTCATATAATTCATCACGAGAAACTCCTAAAGTTTCACATGCAGAATACAGGTATAACCCGTGTCCAGCTTCGTCCTGAATCTTAGCCAATAAAGCTACCTTTCTTCTTAAAGAAGGTGCTCTGGTAATCCAGTTACCTTCTGGAAGCATCCCAACAACTTCGGAATGTGCATGTTGCGACATTTGCCTAATATGCGTTTGACGATACTTTTCTGGCATCCAATCTTTTGGTTCAATTTTTTCATCACGTGCTATTCGTGCTTCAAATTGGGCTTCTAAATTTTTTATTTGTTCTTCACTCATTATCTTGAGTTTAATTTTTATACATCAAAATCAACAACAACCGTTTCAGTAGTTGGCACAGACTGACAACTAAGCACTAAGTTTTGTGACACTTCTTTCTCATCTAAAGCATAGTTAATTTTCATTTCAACTGATCCTTCTATAATTTTGCATTTACATGTACTACAAACGCCTCCTTTACATGCAAAAGGTAAATCCGCTCCAGCACCTAAAGCCGCATCCAGAATATTATCGTATTCTTTAGTCATGGTAAATGAGAATTCTTTTCCGCCATCGACTATGGTAATCTTTACGCCTTCTACATTTTGTTTTGCCAAACGTTCCGCTCTCATAATATCTTCTTCTGAAAGTCCAGTTACGAACAGCTCAAAATGAATTAATTCTTTAGGTAATCCAGCATTAACTAAATAGGTGCTTACATAGTTTACCATTTGTTCAGGACCACAGAGAAATACTTCACTTGTATCTGGAATATCGATAAATGTTTTTGTGAGGATTCTCATTTTTTCATCATCAAATCGTCCATTAAACAAATCGATATCTCGGCGTTCTTTGGTTAAGAAATAATAAATTTCTAATCTTCCGAAATACTTATTTCTTAATTGCTCTAACTCTTCTTTAAAGATAATAGATTTTGCTGTTTTATTCACATAAAAAAGCTTGCATGTTGAATTTGGCTCTTCTGCTAAATGTGTTTTAATCATTGAAAGAACAGGTGTAATACCACTTCCTGCGGCAAAAAAGAGATAATTTTTTGAAACATTAGAATTCACAGGAACACCAAAGGTTCCACTTGGAGTCATGACTTCAATTTTATCACCAACTTTTAAGTGTTTATTAATGTAAGTAGAAAATTTTCCTTCAGGAATTTGCTTTACAGCAACTTGCCATTGGTTATCCATAGGACACGAACATAATGAATATGATCGACGTACATCTTCACCATTAATATCTGCTTTAAGTGTTAAATGTTGTCCTTGAGTAAATTTAAAAACCTCACGCAATTCTAAAGGGATATCAAAAGTTACTATTGAAGTATCTTCTGTTTCCTTATAAATATCTGCAACTTTTATATTATAAAAATCTGCCATATTTCATTTAAGATATTTAACTAACGCTTGTTAGTTTTAATTACAAATTTACAAAATAATATGATAACTATTTGTTAATTCCGTTAATGAGTATCAAACTTAATTCGTTTGTGAATTTTTCAATGTCTATATCTTCTTTTTTTGGCAGCCATATATAAAGCGATCGCAAGGTTGATAATATTGAAAATAACATTACTTCTGAGTTTCCAGAAAAAAGTTCATTTTCCTCAATACCTTTCTCAATAATATTTCTAAAATCATTTTCGTAATTTTTTCGAAGTTTTAAATAGTAGTCCAGTTCATTTTCCAAATGCATCCAATCACTATTTAAAGATGCCATACCAAATGGATTATTGGTAGTAATATTTACATGCAATGCAACTATTTGCTTTAATTTATCAATACTAGTTTCGTCCGAATTTCTAATGACCTTCATTTCTTTAGTAAACTGTTCTGCTAATGAAATTATAATCTCTGAAAGAATTTCTTGCTTTGATTTAATATGATTGTAAAGACTAGCCGCCTTAATTCCCATCGCCTTAGCAATATCTCTCATTGTTACAGCACTGAATCCTTTTTTTTTGAATAGTATTGCCGACGTTTGAATAATTTCGTCCTTACGTGTTTCGTATTTCAAAGGTTGTAAATTTATTATAGAAATTATGATGAAGATACTGAAAAACTGTAACACAAGTTACAAGCTACTTATATAATTTTTCTGTTATTTGTAAAAAAAATATTTATGGGACTTTTTGATTTTATATTTAAAAATAAAGGAAAGATGATTGAAGAATTTATTTCAAAAGAAGCAATAGTATTGGATGTACGAACAACAGCAGAATATTCAAATGGAGCAATCCCTGGTTCAAAAAACATCCCTCTACAAACACTTAACAATAAAATTGCGATAATTAAAAAACTAAACAAACCTGTTATAACCTGTTGCGCAAGTGGTATGCGATCTGCAACAGCTGCAAGTATATTAAAAAATAATGGTGTTGAAGCAATGAATGGAGGTGGTTGGCAAAGTTTGAACCAACAGCTTGCTAACTAGCTCATAAAAGAGTAACTTAGCTAACAACCTTCAACTTTAAAATATATGGAACTAAATAGAAGAGAATGGCTTAGAACAACTGCTCTAGCTGGTGGATTTACATTATTAAATAGCTTCACATCCATTAAACCGTTAACAACTGAAGAAAAGCTCAAATTTAATCCTCGTAAATTAGATAATCCAATAAGATTAAGCTCAAACGAAAATCCCTACGGACCATCAGAACGTGTTAGAAATGCTGTTAAAAATGCATTTGATGAAGGCTGTAGATATCCTTATGAATATGCCGATGAATTAGCCGAAACGCTCGCAATTAAACATGGTGTTGATCCAGAAAGTATTATTATCACAGGAGGATCCACCGAAGGATTAAAAATTGCTGGTATTACTTTTACAGCTGATGGAGGAGAAATTATTGCGGCCAAACCAACGTTTTTAGCAATGATGCAATATGCAGAAATGTGGGGAGCTAACATTAATTGGGTTCCTGTAGATGAAAATTATGGTTACGATTTACAGGAAATTGAGAAACGTATTTCATCTAAAACTAAAATGGTTTTTTTATGTAATCCTAACAACCCAACATCTACGTTGTTACCAGCAGATGAATTGACAGATTTTTGTACTTCGGTTAGTAAAAAAACAATTGTCTTTAGTGATGAAGCCTATTATGAATATATAGATGATCCCAATTACCCATCAATGATTGAGTTGGTAAAAAAAGGTGAAAACGTAGTGGTTTCAAAAACATTTTCAAAAGTTTATGGAATGGCTGGAATGCGCATTGGGTATTTAATCGCAAAACCAGAATTAGCACAAATTATTAGACGCAATGTTGTTGCCATGAGCAATGTTTATGCCATTGAAGGCGCTAAAGAAGCATTAAAAGATGAAGAATTTTTTAAATTTTCAATACAAAAAAACAAGGAGGCCAAAGAATTGATTTACAAAACCTTAGATCATCTTGGATTAGATTATGCCAAGTCAAGTACAAATTTTGTGTTCTTTAAATCCGGCCGTGACATAAACGAATTAGGAAGTCAAATGCTAACGAAAGGCGTTAAAATTGGAAGAGCCTTCCCTCCTTTTCTCGATCATTGCAGAATTAGCACAGGAACTATTGAAGAAGTTCAATTGTTTTCAAATTCATTAATCTCACTTTATTAAAAAAAAAGCACTAGATCTCTTTGTTTCCAAAGGTCACTAATGCTTAAAATTTATTGATTAATAGCATGGCAAATATAGATGCATATAAATATGAAGCACTGTTTTTTCGACAACTGTTTAAATAAATAGACCAACTGAACGACAATGCATATTTAATCGATTAAGTTGCTTTTTATAGAAATAACTGGAATTTATTATAACTAAAGTGAATAAAAAAAGCATCAGGTTTCTTTGCGAACAAAGTTGTCTGATGCTTAAAATTTATTGATTAATAGCATAGCAAATATAGAAGCATATATATGTGGAATACATATTTTTCGACAACTGCTTAAATAATTAGACGAACAGAACATTAATGCATATTTAGTCGATTAAGTTGTTCTTTTTTGCTTTTTGAACGGCTTTTAGAATGACAATTGATAAAAAATTAGATAACTATAAAGCACAAAAAAAGCATCACGTTACTTTTCTTTTTACAGACAAACAAACTTGACGCTTTTTTAAAAAAATTGATTAATAGCATATCGAATATATAACTTATTGTTATTTCTCCTCTTTTTTTTCGACAAGTTGCAATTAAAAAAGATTAAGCGTAATTGAAAATATTTCTACAATAAAAGAGGAATTGACATAGTCAATAAATAGACTGAAGATTTAGCAAAAATCAATTATTAATCTAAATAAATCGCATGTTAGAATTTAATATGAGAAAATTGTATGCGCAGTTTAAACTGGCTTTCTTTTAAATTATGCAAGAATTTTTGGTGCGCCTCAGAATTTAGATTGAAGGCTTTGTGTTGCAGTCCTTTTTGAATCAACTCAACATCTCCCATAGTTTTTGAAGTATCCTTTGAAATCCAAATGTCTTGAAACTTCTCCCAAATATAATTGATAGCTGTTTGGTTTGGATGAATCATATCTTCAGCGTAAAAACGATAATCTCGTAATTCGTCCATCATAATTTCAAAGGATGGGAAATAATATAAACCGCTAGACTGCACCTGAGGTGACAAAATGGAATGAATAGCAGAAATTAGATGCGCTTTACTTTGTGTGTTTTCTATAAAACCATCTTTTAAATGACGCACAGGAGAGACTGTAAATAAAACTGAAGCACTACTATTTACACTTCTAATTAGTGCAATAACAGTTTGCAAAGACTCTGAAATTTCATCAACTGAAAGCAGTTCTTTTAAAAACTTTTTCTGTGGTACTTTATGGCAATTTGCGACAACGTTATCAGTTTCAATAAATCTATAAACCCAAGCTGTCCCTAAAGTAATGATTACATGAGTCGACTCGTGGATTTGTTGATTTGTTGATTTGATTTGCTCATTCAAATGATTCAGCAATTCATCTTTTGAAGGATTACTTAACTTAGAATGTGCATCGTAACAATGCCATTGTTCATTGTTAAAAAAGATATCTTTTTCGGTATATTCTTTTTGGTTTATAGCATTACCAATAAGATTTTCTATTGCTAAAGGATGAAATAGAATTCCAAAGGGATTTTGAAGATTTTGAAACTTAAAATAATCTAATTTCTTACCAATATTTTTAACAAAACAAGAGCCTATTAACAGCACATTTGAGTTATAATCAATTTGATTATGTTCTTGTGGCTTAAGTGGTATTGTTGTTTGTAGCTTCATAGTGGATTCCGCATCAAGTGCGGAATGACAGTTCTATTCTATATAACTTTTTGACTTCGCTAAAGCTTCATTAATCCCTTTAGGATTTTTTCCTCCAGCAGTAGCAAAGAAAGGTTGTCCTCCTCCACCTCCTTGAATATACTTGCCAAGTTCTCTAACCACTTGTCCAGCATTTAGCTTTTTATCTGCAACTAATTCTTTTGAAATGTAACATGATAGTAATGCCTTT
>Ga0075467_10000398_pt1 | contig 33888 bp, 29 predicted proteins | sample DEB08_DNA_9_FD_75067 | JGI IMG/M metagenome (GOLD analysis project Ga0075467, IMG submission 75067) | Aqueous microbial communities from the Delaware River and Bay under freshwater to marine salinity gradient to study organic matter... | ecosystem: Environmental > Aquatic > Marine > Coastal ... | reverse complement strand
CAGTGCAGATGATAGAACGCTCGCCAGAGAAGCTTATTTTTTAGAGTTTGCCAGCAAGATCGCCAAACATGTATCGGTACCGATTATGACCACAGGTGGCATTCGCCGTTATGATGTGGCCAAAAAAGTCGTTGATAGTGGAGTGGAATTGGTGGGAATGGCCAGTTCTCTGGCTTTTATGCCAGATTTACCACATCAATGGCAAAATGATAGCGCCGTGCTTGGACATATACCTGTCGTTAATTGGAAAGACAAGACGCTCAGTGGTTTAGCCACAATGGCGATGGTTAAACAACAATTACGTCGAATTGCAGCGGGTAAGTTACCGAGATTATCGGCATCGCCGTTATGGGCTTTAATTACTGATCAACTACGTGGAGTAAAATTGACTAAGCGTTATAAAAAACAACACAAGCATGAAATTGCATAATTTCTATTGAACAAACATAGCCTGTTAGATGCATTGGGCTTTGGCTATCTGGTTAGCTAGCGCCCATAAAGTGCGTTTTTGATCTGAGTTAGGTGCGGTTTAACTGGGAGGCAATCAAAATCGCAGTGATAAGCAGCTTAATCCACCGTCTAATTTTTGAAACTCCGACATGGATACCTCTATTGTGGGATAACCAAGTTGTTGGATGGCTTTTAGGGCATTGGGGAAACCTTTAGGTACTAAAATAGTGCCATTTATCCATACACTATTGGCGGCATAACTTTCTTCTTTTGCTATTTGTATGCGTTTAAATTGATTGAAAGTAGGATGGTGGTGCATCTCGTCAAAGGTCAGTAAGTGGTTGTTTTCTAAATAACTGACACCTGTCTTTAAATGCAGTAATGCTGACATTTCGACCATTGAACCAGTCAAGTTGTATTGACCAAGTATATCGATAAGTTGCTCAGCACCTTGAGTATTTGTACGGGCAGATATGCCTATGTAAAAATGATTTTTTACCATCATAATATCGCCAGCTTCAACAGTTCCGGGTAGATTGATATGCTCAAGGTTAGGATAAAATTGTTCCACAGCTTTGACTATATGTTGCACTTCTCCACGGCGACTTGGTGCACCCGGATGGGTAAGAATGGCGCACTTTGGTGTCAGTAGGGCAACATCTTCAACAAAACACGAGTCAGGATAACTTTCTAGTGGCGGCAAAACAGTCACTTGCAAACCACATTCCTGTAAGGCTGTAATATATCCTTGATGTTGTTCACATGCTAAATCGTAGTCAGGTAAACCCATATCAGCCTCAGTCAGGCCAGCTAACATCGCTTTACATGGTGTGCGTACTATTGCATTACTAAACATAAATATTCCTAAAATTATTGATACAAAACCCAAGCGCCGATGATGGCTAACAGGGAAAATAAAGTAGCAAGTAGCGCAACACACAATCTCATGTAACTGAGAGGCGCACCCTGCTTATGATCCTGTAACTGAAGTTTTATGCTGGCTAGTCCAGTACCCAAATAGACCACCAATACTGAAAATGTGGCCATAATAAGTAAATTTTCAAAACTACTGATCAGTGATTGACTGGTATTAAAGAGCAACAATATGATTGCCATAACACTGGAAAACAGCAGGGCTGTTGTGGGAGTTCCTAGAGCATTTTGTTGACTAAAGTAGGTAGGGAATATGTTGTCCCTTGCTCCTGCTAACATTATTGTTCCAGCTATCATGATACATACGTTTAAAGTGCCTCCTATAGCAAATAAGGCGCCTATGGTAATGATTATGGCACCTGTATCCCCCATGATTATCTGTGCTGCATCGGCGAAAGGTGACGTGGAGTTTTGTAATTCAGGTAGCGACATGATCGACATGATACCGAACATCGCTATTACATAGATGCTCAATGCTGTTAATGTGCCTAAAATTGAAGCGCGAGCTATGGTTTTTGTTGGGTTAATGGTGTCTTCTGATGGCAGTGTGGCTGATTCAACGCCAATAAAACCCCACATGATCAATAAACACAATGCAGCGACCATACTAAAAAAAGAGCTGTCATCCGGGTTTATGGCTGGAATGTTAGACACGTCACCAAACATGATACCAAACAAGCCCACTAATAATAATGGAACAATTTTTACAATAGTGGTGATCAATTGAACAGCACTGGCTTCACGCACACCACAGATATTAATGGCGGTAAAAAAAAGGATAATACCAACTGCAAATAAAGCGCTATACAATGGCTGGTCATTGAGTATTGGTAGGTACGTTAAACTATATCCTGCAAACGACAATGCTATGGCTGCTATGGAGGTGACTAAGGAAATCCAATATCCGCAACAAACAATTGCTGCTGGAACAGTCCCAAAAGCTTCAAGGACATAGAAGTATGGCCCACCCAACCCAGGTTTGCGTGAAGAGAGATAACTATAACTTAAGGCTAAACATATGGCTCCAAAGCCAGTCACCCCCCAGCCAATAAAACTATAACTGCCATAGGGTGCAAGTAAAGCAGGTAAGGTAAAAATACCCGAGCCAATCATCATCCCTGCAACGAGGGCCCAAGAACGCCATATTCCTATCGATTTTGTCATGCTAATTATTGCTACAACATCAAATGATTCAAAGATTACCCATTCTAGCTCTAGATTAATAGCTGATACTTTAGCTCTTAAGGTATGACTTAGGCACTGTGTTTCATCATGCGTTCTTTATCACGGGCCCAATCGCGGTCTTTAACCGCGTCGCGTTTGTCATGTTCGTGTTTACCTTTACCTAAGTAGACTTCGACTTTTACCCAGTTTTTCTTCCAATACATAGCTGTGGCGATAATCGAATAACCTTGACGTTCAACTGAGCCAATTAATTTGTCTAACTCTCGTTTTTTGAGTAACAGTTTACGCTTACGTGTAGGCTCACAAACTACGTGACTAGACGCTTGGTTTAGCGGTTGGATGGTTGAACCAATTAGAAAGGCTTCACCTTTTTCTATGGCGACGTAACTTTCCGCAATATTAACTTTACCAGAGCGAATGCTTTTCACTTCCCAACCTTGCAATGACATACCACATTCGAGTTTGTCTTGAAGATTGTATTCGTGGCGGGCTTTTTTATTAAGCGCTATGGTGTTGTCTGTAGATTTTGACTTCTTTTTATTCATAAAGCGTATTATAAAGATTGTATGAAGTGGTACAACAAAAAAACCACTGTATTCAAAAACTATTGGATCGACACACCGTAAATGACTTATGTTAATCTACTACTGTTTTAACGCCTTACCCATTTTGGAGTATTAATGGCCAATGTATGTCGCAGCGCTTTGGTTGCTTTTAGTGCTGAATCCATGTTCGACTTGATCAATGATGTACAGCTGTATCCAGAGTTTATCCCGGGATGTGCTGAAACCAAGGTTTTGCAGCAAGATAATGACAATATGCGTGCATCCCTGCTTATTTCAAAGGCGGGTGTTAAACAATGGTTTACTACCCACAACACATTAAAGCGTGGTGAGTTGATCCAAATGCACTTAGTTGATGGACCTTTCTCTCGATTAACTGGAGGCTGGACAATTAAGTCACTCAGCGAGACAGGCTGTAAAATAGAGTTGAATTTGGACTTTGCCTTCTCAAGTAAGATAGTTGAGATGGCCTTTGGGCGTGTTTTTAATACGATTGCTACTAATATGGTCGCCGCCTTTACTGAGCGCGCAAAACAGGTTTATGGTTAGAGCTTACCTAGAGCTTACCTAGAGGTTACGTAGAGTATATGACAGACCAACAAATATCCCTTGAAGTGGTGTATGGCACCCCAGAAAAACAAGCTTTGCTTGAAGTGGTGGTTGAACAAGGTACAACGGTTAAAGAGGCTATTATGGCTTCGGGTATCTTGAAACGTTTTCCAGATATTAACCTTGAGGTGTTAAAAGTAGGTATTTGGAATCGCACGTGTAAGTTAACTGACCTGCCAAAAAAAGGTGACAGAATCGAAATTTATCGCCCTCTTATTGCAGATCCTAAAGAGGCAAGAAGGCGCAGAGCAGAAAAAGCCAAAGATGAAGGTCGTGCTAATAAAACGACTGGTGGAAGAGCTAAAATCAAAACGCCAACTAATACATCAGAACCTGAGTCCTAACGCTTCACATATAAACTTCTGAAATGGCTGGGCTCGACCAAAACGACTGGCCACCATTTTGCAAAAATCTGGTTGGTACAAATCACTTTCTTGAAGCGGACATATAGCGATGAAATCTTTGCGCTTTAACTCTTCAATAAGTTGATGCTCTTTGTCATAACCTTTAGGAGGTCGGGTTAGCTTAGTGCCCGCTAGTTCGTAAAATTGAGTAAAGGGTTCATGCTCAATAGCATCTAAATAAGGCCCAGGTTTAGTCACAATATGATCTCGAATAGCTGCCAAAGGGTCCCTATCTGGTTGCCACGTGCCCACAGCCAAAAAAATATCGTCTGCTGCAATATGCAAATAGAAACCTGGTGCGTGAACATCTTTGCCCACCTCATGACGGAATTGTATGCCTAGATTGGTTTTGTAAGGCAATTTATTTTTAGAGAACCTAACGTCCCGATAGATGCGCATCAGAGAACCGCCCACTTTTTTAGGGCTGGCCTCGTAGTGTGGTGAAATAAGCCGGATCCACTGATCCATTTGTTCGATAAAAGCTAAGGCTGGCAAACGCACGTGGTCTTCATATTGTTGTTTATGGTCGTTGAACCAATCGCGATTATTATTGGCTTGAAGATCCTTCAAAAATTTAAGTAACGATGGTTCAAAGTGATTGAACATACAGTTTTTCCTTTGCGCTTGGATTTAGTGTTTTTTACGTTGCAAACCAGTTTGAGCTAAAATTTTGGCTGAAATCTCTTCAATCGAGAATTGAGTACTATTTAAAAACGGAATTTTTTCTTTGCGGTACAAGTTTTCTACTTCTCGTAATTCCATGCGACATTGCTGCAACGATGCATATTTACTATTAGCCCGTCGTTCTGAACGTATTTGGTGTAATCGGTCTGCTTGGATAGTCAGCCCAAACAATTTGTCTTTAAAGCGACGTAATGGTGCAGGCAAACGTAAAATGTCACCCATATCATCTTCGGTAAAGGGGTAGTTTGCTGCTTTGATACCATATTGCAGCGCTAGATAGAGACTAGTAGGGGTTTTGCCCGACCGTGATACACCCACTAAAATAATATCAGCTTCGTGATAGTCTTTTAAGTTTGCCCCATCATCATTGGCTAATGCATAGTTTACGGCTTCAATCCGAATATCATAAGTTTTTTCATGAATACTATGAGTGCGATGTTTTTCTGGCTTAGATGGTACACCTAACACTTTTTCCAGTGGCGCAACAAACTGATCCAGAAAGTTGTAATTGATCCCCACTGATTTTGAAACAATTTTGCGAACTTCGATATTGACTATGGTGTAAAACACTAAAGGTCGCTGATCGTCATCTTGAAAACTTTCAGATATTTTTCGAACGACGTCTTTTGCTTGTTCTGCGGTTTCGACGAAGGGAACAGTGATGTGTTTGAACTCAATCGTAAACAGGGAGAGCAATGCGTGGCCAAACACCTCTGCAGTAATGGCCGTTCCATCTGAAATATAATAGGCTGATCTCAAAACATTTCCTTAACATTGGTGTAATTTAATTACGAAAAATAATTAAATTTTACTTTCACGATAACAACATTCTAAAATCCCCCTAACAAATTTAAAGGCGTTATAAAGATGTTGTTTTTTTTTCTGTTTTTAACAGTCATAACTAAAACGATTACCTAAACTAACACGATTAAAATTAACCAAACAATTATTTGGAGAAAGTGAGAATGCAAGAACACGTTTTGTGGTACCAACAACTGGGTATGGGAGATGTCGGAGTCGTTGGCGGCAAAAACGCGTCATTGGGCGAAATGATTTCAAATTTGGCTAATGCAGGAGTACAAGTGCCTGGAGGATTTGCGACCACAGCGCATGCATTTAATTTATTTCTCGAACAAAGTGGCTTAGAAGCTCGTATTCATGTTTTGTTAGACGACCTAGATATCGAAGACATCGCTGCATTAGGTATAGCTGGCGAAACCATTCGTAATTGGATTATCGATACGCCTTTTTTACCAGAGTTAGAAAATGCCATACGCGTGGCGTTTAAAACTTTGCAAGGTGAGGCGGGTGATGAAGCTTCATTTGCAGTGAGATCTTCAGCCACAGCAGAAGACATGCCTGATGCATCTTTTGCGGGCCAGCAAGAAACCTTTTTAAACGTAAAAGGTTACGATTCAGTCATGGTAGCAATCAAACATGTATTCGCTTCACTGTTTAACGACAGAGCTATTTCTTATCGAGTACATCAAGGATACGACCACAAAGGAGTGGCTTTATCTGCAGGTATTCAACGTATGGTGCGCAGTGACTGTTCTGCCTCTGGCGTAATGTTTTCGATTGATACTGAGTCCGGTTTTGAAGACGTTGTTTTTATCACCTCATCTTATGGATTAGGTGAAATGGTGGTGCAAGGTGCAGTCAACCCGGACGAATTTTATGTCCACAAACCTACCTTGGCAAAAGGTTTTCCCGCTGTTGTGCGCAGAAACCTTGGCAGCAAACTTACCAAGATGATTTATTCAGAAGCACTTGAGCACGGTAAACAAGTCGAGATTGTGGATATTGAACCTGCAGACAGTCGTCAATTTTCATTAAATGATGACGAAATAATGGAGCTGGCTAAGCAGGCTGTGATTATTGAAAAGCATTACCAACGCCCTATGGATATCGAATGGGCTAAAGATGGCATAGATGGCAAATTATACATAGTGCAGGCCCGCCCTGAGACGGTAAGAAGTCGTGAAGATATGCAGGTCATTGAGCGCTTTATGCTTAAAAGTAAAGCCAAAGTTGTGTGTGAAGGGAGAGCCATTGGCCACAAGATAGGCGCTGGCGTAGCAAAAGTGCTTAAAGGTGTGGAAGAAATGGATAAAATCCAGCCAGGGGATGTCTTAGTCACTGATATGACCGATCCGGATTGGGAGCCAATTATGAAAAAAGCTTCTGCGATTGTGACTAACCGCGGTGGACGAACTTGCCATGCAGCTATTATCGCCAGAGAACTAGGTATTCCTGCCGTTGTAGGTTGTGGTAATGCCACAGCTTCAATTGAAAATGGTGACAAAATTACCGTATCTTGTGCAGAAGGCGACACGGGGTTTATCTACGGTGATGTATTAGACTTTGATGTTGTGACATCACGGATTGATGCCATGCCAGAAATTCCACTCAAAGTAATGATGAATGTCGGCAACCCAGATAGAGCTTTTGATTTTGCTCGTTTGCCTCACGCGGGTGTTGGTTTGGCGCGACTTGAGTTTATTATCAACCGCATGATCGGTGTGCATCCCAAAGCATTACTTGATTTTGATAATCAACCTAGCGAATTAAAAGAAGAAATCACTGACATGATTGCGGGCTATGCTTCCCCAGTAGAGTTCTACATCGAAAAGTTGGTGGAAGGTATTTCAACCATAGCCTCGGCGTTTTCGCCTGAAAAAGTCATAGTGCGTATGTCTGACTTTAAGTCCAATGAATATTTTAATTTAGTGGGCGGTTACCAATACGAACCCGATGAAGAAAATCCGATGCTCGGTTTTCGTGGTGCCAGCCGTTATATTTCAGAAGATTTTAGAGCCTGTTTTGCCTTGGAATGTGAAGCGATAAAGCGGGTGCGTAATAAAATGGACTTAACCAATGTTGAGATCATGATCCCCTTTGTGCGTACTCTTGAAGAAGGTGCAAAGGTTTTAGAATTACTTGCCGAAGAGGGATTAGTGCAAGGCGAAAATGGCCTACGTGTGATTATGATGTGTGAGCTTCCTTCTAATGCACTTTTGGCTGACAAATTCCTTGATATGTTTGATGGTTTCTCAATTGGCTCTAACGATTTGACCCAGTTAACTTTAGGTCTTGACCGAGATTCGGGTTTGATCGCCCATTTGTTTGATGAGCGCGACCCTGCAGTTAAGGCTTTGTTATCCATGGCAATTCAAGCAGCTAAAAAACGTGGTAAGTATGTTGGTATTTGTGGTCAAGGCCCGTCTGATCATGAAGATTTAGCACAGTGGCTGGTGGAGCAAGGTATCGATAGTGTGTCACTGAACCCAGATACAGTTGTCGAAACCTGGTTATATCTTGGTAAGAAACAGGGATAGTAAAGTAGAACGTTAAATAGAAAAGCCGCTAACGTATTAACGAAAGCGGCTTTTTAATACTTAGGTCCAAATAAAAAATCCAATAGTTTTACCTTCTCAGTCTTTTATCTAGAATAAGTTTATCTAATTTGCTAGCCGACTTTGACATGACCTTTTGGCAAGTACGCAACCAATCTCTTGCTTTAGGCACGTCATAACTGAGCATCAAAAGCCCTGCTAATAAAACCAATATCGAACCAGGTAGAATAAAAAATACTACGCCAAATATTGCCAGTAGGCCACCCAATGCGATACGTAATTTTTTCTTCATATTTATCACCTAAGGTTTGAGAGAGAATCATTTAAACAAAAAGTATATCAGCTCATTTATGACTGAAAAATTTCATATGTTACAAACTATTTGTATCATATGAAAAATCAATAGGGCTAATGTCAAAGTGATATAGAGCAGGAATGATCATTTTAGGTATAATAACCGTTCTATTTTATACATTAATTACTGAATGCCCCCTATGCTGCCAGCGTTAGACCCTCAATCTATTATTGAAAGTAACTATCAGGATTTTTTGACTGATTTAACAAAGTCCACTTTTTCTGGTGACATTGAATACAGTTACGGGAGTCGTTTAGCGGTGTCTACTGATAATTCTATTTATCAGAAGTTACCCCAAGCTGTTGTTTTTCCAAAAACTATTGAGGATTTATCGCTGATTGGTAAAATGGCTAATCCTTATCAAGACGTGAAATTCTCTGCCAGAGGTGGTGGCACAGGCACTAACGGTCAGTCGCTTACCAGTGGTATTATTGTCGATGTTTCTCGCCACATGAATCAAGTTTTAGAAGTGAATGTCGAGCAAAAATGGGCAAGAGTTCAAGCCGGTGTTGTCAAAGATCAGTTAAACGATGTATTAAAACCATTGGGTTTCTTTTTTGCACCAGACTTGTCTACTAGTAGTAGGGCCACTATTGGCGGGATGATCAGTACCGATGCCTCTGGGCAAGGTTCATTGGTGTACGGAAAAACGAGTGATCATATATTAGGTCTCACATCGGTAATGGCTGATGGTACGGTTTTAAACACAGCACCCATGGCCCTCGATAACGCTAAAAAACTGGGTCAAAAATACACACCGATAGCCAAGATAACCCAGCAGCTGCTCGACACGTGTTTAGGTAAACGCCAACAAATCTTAGATAAGTTTCCTCGCCTCAATCGTTTTTTAACCGGCTATGATCTAGAACACACACTGGATGAAAGTTTAACAACATTGGATATTAGCCGCGTCATTACAGGCTCAGAAGGCTCCCTTGTCTTTGTGGCAGAAGCGACAGTAAACATCACACCCATCGCCAGGTTTAAAGCCTTAGTTAATGTTAAGTACAATTCTTTTGAATCTGCTTTAAGGCATGCACCTAGTATGGTCGCCGCTAATGCCACCTCGGTAGAAACGGTTGACAGTAATGTGCTTAACTTGGCTAAGCAAGACATGATTTGGCATTCAGTCGAAAGCTTGATCACTGAGGTAGAGGGGAGAACGGTACTTGGTCTAAATATGGTTGAGTATAACAGTAATGACCAAGCTGATATCGAACAAAAAATAGCCACATTAAGTCGTAACCTAGACTCAGCTGAAAATTTAGGGGTTATTGGTTATCAAATTACCTACGACAAAGCTGATATCTTGAAAATTTATGCCATGCGTAAAAAGTCAGTGGGCTTATTAGGCAAAACTAAAGGGGCTAGAAAGCCTATTGCTTTTGTTGAAGATACGGCTGTACCACCTGAAAATTTAGCTGATTTTATTATGGAGTTTCGTGCTTTATTAGACGGGCATGGTTTGAAATACGGCATGTTTGGCCATGTGGATGCGGGAGTATTACACGTGCGTCCTGCATTGGATATGTGCGATCCTGAACAAGAAGCGATGGTGCCGGATATTTCAGATCAAGTGGTGGCATTAGTCGCTAAATATGGTGGTTTGATGTGGGGCGAACATGGTAAAGGTTACCGAAGTGAGTATGGGCCACAGTTTTTTGGTAAAGAATTATTTGCTGAACTGAGAAAGATAAAAACAGTTTTCGATCCCCATAATAAAATGAACCCTGGAAAAATTTGCACACCATTAGAGTCAACAGAATCTTTGGTGACAGTCGGGGATCAAAAGCGTGGTGAGTTTGATAGGCAAATTCCCATCGAAGTCAGGACATCCTTTGAACCTGTGATGAGCTGTAACGGTAATGGTTTATGTTTTAATTATGATACGACTTCACCTATGTGCCCCTCTTTTAAAATTACCAGTGATAGACGTCACAGTCCCAAAGGTAGGGCCGGCATGGTGCGTGAATGGCTAAGGTTGTTGTCAAATCAAAACATTGATGTCAATGCATTAGAACACAACGAAGATCCCCCTAGCTGGTTTGAACGCTTCAGAAATAGCACTGACAAGAGAGTTGATAATGACTTTTCTCACGAAGTGCTAGAAGTGATGGAAGGATGTTTAGCCTGTAAAGCATGTTCTAGCCAATGCCCGGTTAGTGTTGATGTGCCCGGATTTAGATCGCGCTTTTTAAGTATGTATTATCAACGTTATATGCGCCCAGCCAAAGACCACTTGGTTGGCAATATCGAAAAGATGGCGCCATTGATGGCTAAAGCGCCTAGGTTTATCAATTTTTTCTTACGCCAAGGCTGGGTGAATACCGCTATTCGTAAGACTATCGGATATATCGATACGCCTATTTTATCGCAGCCAACCTTGGATCAAAAACTAAACGGTAATGCAGCAATGCAATTTGATTTAGTGGCACTGCAGCAATTAAGCCCTGCACAGTTGGCGAAAAAAGTGTGTATTGTGCAAGATCCCTTCACCAGTTTTTATGACGCACAAGTGGTGGAGTCTCTAGTGACACTGATTTCTAAACTTGGCTACGAACCTGTTTTGTTACCTTTTATGCCAAACGGTAAACCCCAACATGTAAAAGGTTTTTTAAAAGAGTTTGCCAAAACGGCTAAAACTGCGGCAGATTTTTTGAATCAGTTAGATGATTTGGCTTTACCATTGATAGGTGTCGATCCCTCTATGGTGCTATGTTATCGCGACGAGTATACCAAAACTTTAGGCGATGCTCGTGGTGACTTTAAAGTGCTGCTCGTGCATGAATGGTTGTTGCAACTTGAGCTGCCAAAAGTTGCCCAAGGCAACACCCAAAACTATGCACTGTTTGGCCACTGTAGCGAAAAAACAGCTCTACCTACAAGTGAAACTCAATGGCAACAGATTTTCCAAAAAACGGGTTTAACGTTATCAGCGGTATCTGTAGGATGTTGTGGCATGGCGGGCACGTTTGGCCACGAAGCCAGTCATATAGAAGAATCTACAGGTATTTATCAATTAAGCTGGCAACAAGCCGTCAGTCAATACAAACCAGAGCAAATAGTCGCTACGGGTTATTCGTGTCGCAGTCAGGTGGCCAGATTCGAGAATTTCAAGCCTAAACATCCTTTACAGGTATTAGCCGAGTCATTGTAAGTCAGTTCTAGAATTTGATGGAAATTCCACAATGGGAAAAAATTAGGGGGAAACCTCAAGATACGCCCTAATTTAGTGGGTAAGTTCTACTCTTTCGAGGTTAAAGTCATTGAGGTTGCACGACAAATTTTGTCGGGCTACACCTGCATCCATAAATACCTTGCCGACTGGGCGGAATCCTTGTTGTAGGTAATAGTTAACACCTTCCAACGCACATTGTACTGAGACATCTTGCAAGCCATGCTCTCTAGCAATATCAAGTAATGCATCAAACAGTACTTGATATACTTTTGGACCTCTAAACTCAGGCTCAACCGCTATGCGACCTATTTCTCCTTCGGGAGTGATTCGGCCAGTGGCAATATATTGATTGTGATCGTCAACCACTAATACATGAAATGCAATGCTATCTTGGTGATCAAACTCGGACTTTGCAGGAATGCGCCATTGGCATACAAATACTTTGTCTCTAATTTTTTTAAGTATGTGACGTTCGTTGTCCCAATCGACGCTTTTTGCATAAAACGCCATATGATCACTCCTCGTTTATTCAGGGTACCAATACCCTGAATTAGCCATTGTAGTGACTAGTTGAGTAAAAAACATACTACTTTGGTCTAAATTATTATTGTCTAAGTAAAAAATGGGACGATGAAGAAAATTTAAAACTAACTCTTTGTCTTTTAATGGCACTGAAAATGCCTCACCTTGGATATAAAACATAAAATCTTCAGTATTAGAGAGTGGTTGCTCTAGAAAAACCGCTTTAATCCCCGGATATCGAACAAATGGTATGCCTGCTTTCAGTTTTTCATCAATCTCTTGATGACTGAAATTTTGTATGTCCTGCTCGTCAAACTCCTGTTTATTAGCACCTTGACTTAAAAACTGAGCAGTCCAATTAGAAAACTGATCGGTTTCTAAAAGTTGTTGTAGCATGTGCTTAAATCTTGCGACTTCTGGTTGTTTTATTTCACCGCTAAATTCACGAGAAGCGAGTTCTTTATCTGTGTAACGTTGGTTAAATAAGTTGTTATCAATAGCAAAGTCAGCGAGTGAAGAGAGCATTTCTTGTTGTGAGGGTGCGCGAAATCCTACTGAGTAGTTCAAGCATTCTTCTAATGCTACTCCGTTGTGAGGATGATGAGCAGGGATATAGATGACGTCCCCCGGTTGTAAAACTTGATCAATAACGGGTGCAAATCCAGAAATTTGTAATAAATCTTTGTGTGGACTGGTTTTTTCAAAGTCCCCGGGTAGGCCTACTTGCCATCGCCTTGAGCCTTTTCCTTGAATGATAAATACATCATATTGGTCGAGGTGGGGGCCGACACCGGCATCTTTATTTGAAAAGCTTACCATCAGGTCATCCATTCGCCAGTGCGGAATAAAGTCAAACGCGCGCATGAGTTCGTCGGCTTCGGGAATAAAGTGGTCAACCGACTGCACTAACAAACTCCACGCACCTAAACAGCATGCATTAACGTCTTCAAACGGCCCGTGACTCACTTGCCATGTGTTACCCGTGTGACTCACTATTCTTGAGTCAACTGTTGGCTCTTGGCTTAATCCTGCTAAGTCGTTTTCATCTAGAGGATCGATAAAGTTATCGAAACCTTGCTTGATCACTAGCGGTTTTTTTTGCCAATATTGTCTAATGAATTGTTGTTTATCAATGTTATTTAGTAAGTACATGTGTTCCCAAATTATTTTTCCTACTGACTAACCAATAGGTATTTATCCACCCAAGACCTTTTACTTCAATTGAGCCTCGTTTATCAAATTGAAACCAGTCTTTGGTGATGTTGTAAATTGATTCAGTGACTTGAATTTTATTACTCAAACCATGACTTTCCATGCGTGATGCTAAATTAACAGCCTCACCCCAAAGATCGTAGCTGAATTTACTTTTGCCAATGATACCAGCAATTACTTCGCCACAACCTATTCCTATTCGCAGACCATTGTGTAACTGGTGCTTTTTACAAATCTTTTTAAATACATTTCGCATGTCTAAAGCGCAGTGACAACATTTAATAGCATGGAAAGAACTAATAATAGGCACCCCTCCAGCCACCATATAACCGTCACCACTGGTTTTTATTTTTTCTAATCCGTATTTATGGGTAATGTGATCAAATGCACAAAACACTTCATTTAAAAGATTAACAAGCTGTTGTGGCGAGAGGTTTTTAGACAATGGTGTGAAATTTTGAATGTCGGCGAATAGAATACTCACTTGTTCATAGTAATCAGCTATTAGATTTGGCGATGTTTTTAGACGTTGGACAATGTTGGCGGGTAAAATATTTAACAGTAACTGCTCTGAACGTTCACGCTCTGAGGACAGTTTTTGCAAATTACGATTAATGTTTCTTCGAATATGATAGCTGCAAAGTAAACAGGACAGGGCAAATGAAATACTGCAACTAATTTTTACTATTTGTTGATGGAAGCTCAGAGTGTTGACTGATGAATAGAAAAACCAAATTTCGAAACTAACAAATAATAAAAAATATGACAGGGTAATCAAAAACATTAAGCCACTTTCCGCCTCTTTAAATAAAAATGGGCAGATAACAACTGCGAGTAAGAAAAAATACTGAATGTTTAAGTTTTCTTGTCGTATTAGACAAGATATTAATATGTATGTAGCAAAAACGATGACCAAAAATAGCTTGCTCATTAAATACGCTTTTAGACGATTAAGAATAGGTACTAAGGTCAATAATGATGTTGATATGATGATGAGTAGTAATTCTTGATAGCCTGTTTGTGACACAAAATATAGGACAATGGGTAGGTGCAGACTTGATACAGAAATACATAATAAAGCAATGATGTTAGTGATACGGGTAGGGTTAACATTTTCTGAAGAGGCTTTATTTATTCCCGACCAAACCCAGCTTTGTAAGGCCGACTTTAACATTTTTAAATCCCTTTAAAAATCGGAGTGAAAACTAAGTGTAGTTCACCCCAATAATCTTTGGATAGGAATTTAGGCTAATGCAAGCAGCTAATGCAAGCACAGTGGAGTGGCGTTCTCTTATCTTTCTAATTGCTCAACAAACTCGATTGCTCGACCAATGTAATTAGCAGGCGTGAGGGTTTTGAGCTGTGTCTTAGCGTTATCGGGTAATGCTAAGGTATCTATGAAGTCAGCCATGATTTGCTGATTTATTTTTTTGCCACGGGTCAACTCTTTGAGTTTTTCATATGGCTTTTCAATCCCATAACGACGCATAACAGTTTGTACTGGTTCTGCCAGTAATTCCCAGTTGTTATCAAGTTCATTCAGCAGACTCTGTTCATTGACTTCAAGTTTACTGATCCCTTTTAAAGAAGACTGGTAAGCAATAACCGAATAACCTACACCCACGCCTAAATTTCTGAGTACGGTTGAGTCAGTTAAATCTCGTTGCCATCTTGAAACAGGTAGTTTACTAGCGAGATGCCCAAACATAGCGTTGGCTAAACCCAAATTACCTTCTGAGTTTTCAAAATCGATAGGGTTGACTTTGTGAGGCATGGTAGAGGAACCAATTTCGCCAGCAATGGTTTTTTGTTTGAAGTGACCAAGAGCAATATAACCCCAGGCATCGCGGTCAAAATCTAACAAGATAGTATTGAAACGAGCTATCGCATCAAATAATTCGGCGATATAGTCATGTGGTTCAATTTGAGTAGTATACGCATTCAAAGTGATACCTAAGCTATTCACAAACTCTTCTGCAAAGGTGTGCCAATCCAAATCAGGATATGCACTAAGGTGTGCGTTGTAGTTACCTACAGCGCCATTTATCTTACCTAATATTTGTACTTGTGCAATTTGATCACGCTGGCGTTGCAAACGGATCATCACATTGGCCATTTCTTTACCCATAGTAGTGGGAGACGCAGGTTGTCCATGTGTGCGAGCCATCATAGGCACTGATTTTAATTCTATGGCTAAACGTTTAAGCTCTGAAACTAACTTATCGCAATAAGGCAAAATCACTTCATTACGGGCTTCAGTTAACATCAATGCATGAGAGAGATTGTTAATGTCTTCTGATGTACATGCAAAGTGAATAAACTCGTTCACGGCATGAAGCTCAGCGTTATTAGCGACTTTTTCTTTCAAAAAGTATTCTACGGCTTTCACGTCATGATTAGTGGTGCGCTCGATATCTTTAATACGCTGGGCATCTGCTTCAGAAAAATCACTTACCATATTATCTAAATATGTATTGGCCAATGAACTGAGTGCCGGGACTTCTTGAATGTCATCGGTTGCCGCTAATTTTTGTAGCCAACGCACTTCAACAATTACCCGATATTTTAGCAAACCAAATTCGCTAAAAATGTGTCTCAACTCAGCTGTTTTATTCCCGTAACGGCCGTCTACTGGGGAAACAGCTGTTAGTGTGGATAGTGCAGATAGTGCAGATAAGTTCATGAAATGCTCCTAATTTGGTGTGATATTGTTGTTTAACGTCTGTTGTGCGCTATCTAAAATTTGTTGGCGACTAAATAATATATGTCGGCGTTTGCCACCCAATTGTCGCCATAAAACAGCCGCTCGTACACCGGCTAATAATATAGCCCTTACACGATGCTGGTTATCAGGGAGTTTCAATATTTCTGGATCGCCAGCTACTTGGATTTTTCTGGCAGCAGGGCTTACCACATCCGTATAAATACTGGCTAAGTTACGCAACATTTGATTGTCGGTTATGTCTAAATGAAGCTGTTGCCTTTGAATATTTGAAATACGTTCACCTAGCGCAGCCATAGTCTTTTTACTTGAGCTAATTCTTCGTTCGATAGATAACAAATTAGCAATATAGCGTGTGACTTCTACGTCTTTGTTTGTTGATTGATTGCTAAGCTGAGAGATTAGGGTTTGATAACCCAAAGCCAAGTGATTGACATCACCAAATATTTGTTCTGTATTATCGGAAGATGTAATGGTAATACTATTTAGTGATGTCGCTAAAGCTTGACTATCAAATTCATTACTACGGGCTATTTGTTTTACTAACGCTGCCGCTTGACACAGGCCAGCTAAGGCGATGTTACTCTCATAAAATCTACGATGATTATTAGTAGTCATTAACGGATATAATTCTCAATTATGCCACCACCCAAACAAATCTCGTTTTGGTAAAAAACAGCAGACTGACCTGGAGTAACGGCTTTTTGTGGTTCATCAAATTCAACCAATAGACTTCCATCAGTATTGGGCGTTATTTGGCAAGAAATATCTTGTTGGCGATAGCGAGTTTTTACCGAACATTGAATGGCTTGTTCGGGGCCTTTACCGTCAACCCAATGCAATTGATTTGCTAACAATCCTGTCGAGTAAAGGCGAGGGTGATTGGCACCTTGGCCTACAATCAATACATTACGTTCGATATCTTTGTCTACCACATACCAAGGCTCTTCGCCGTATTCTTTCATACCACCAATTAACAAACCTTTACGCTGGCCTAATGTGTGGTACATCAAACCTTCGTGTTTGCCTATTATTTTACCTTCAGCAGTTTCAATCTCCCCCGGCTGTGCAGGTAAATATTGCGCCAAAAAGTCTTTGAATTTGCGCTCACCGATAAAACAAATACCGGTGCTGTCTTTTTTATCGTGGGTGACTAAGTCTTGCTCTAAGGCTATTTCTCTTACTCTTGGTTTTTCTAAATGACCAATAGGAAAAAGCGTCTGGGCAATATGTTGCTCACCTAGGGTATATAAAAAATAGCTTTGATCTTTATTGTCATCCAAGCCTCGTAACATTTTCCAATTGCCAGTCTCGTTTGAGCGCTGCACATAATGGCCTGTAGCAATATAATCTGCGCTTAATTCTTCTGCTGCGAATTCAAGAAATGCTTTAAATTTGATTTCTTTGTTGCACATGATATCTGGATTAGGGGTACGACCTGCTTTGTACTCTGCTAAGAAGTACTCAAACACGTTATCCCAATACTCAGCCGCAAAGTTAATGGTATGCAGCGTTATACCCAACTTATCTGATACTGCCTGAGCATCTTTTAAATCTTCTGCTGCAGCACAATATTCATCATTATCGTCCTCTTCCCAATTCTTCATAAACAAGCCTTCCACTTGGTAGCCTTGCTGTTTGAGAAGATAAGCTGAGACAGATGAATCGACCCCTCCAGACATACCAACCACGACTTTTATTTGGCTGTTGTCTCGAGTGTCATCGCTGTTTTGGGAAGTTGTTGTCATAAATTTAGAAAATAAGCTAGAGGCTGAAAAATGGACGCGAAGTTTAGCAGTTCTTTTACTAAAAATCATCTGGTTAATCATGGGATTTGAGTATAAGAAAGTTGTTGATTGAAGGGGGGGGGGGGGCATTATCTTCGATAAAATTAAAGTTTACGCTGGTGCTTACTGACAACCCGCGCAGCGTCAGCTTACTGCACGACTTGATTTTTGCTTATAGCAGCAAAAAGTGAGTCATTCAGAAGGGATTAAGTGTGAAAAAAGACTTGGATACCAGTGTGAAAATCGCATGCCTTTCATTCTATAAAAAGCCCCATATACTAATGTGAACTGATAACTCACTCACACCTCCACATACTCCCCATTTCCAATCCCCTCAATACTCCAATTCCCCACGCTGTAGCGAACTAAGCGTAAAGTAGGAAAGCCAATATGTGCCGTCATACGCCTAACCTGTCGGTTTCGTCCCTCAGAAATCGTGATGGATAACCATCTAGTAGGTTTGTTCTGCCTAAAACGCACAGGCGGATTTCGATCCCATAAATCTGGCTCGTCGATTAATTTGACCTTGGCAGGTTGGGTTATGCCATCTTTAAGGTTTACGCCCTTACACAATTTCTCTATATCTTGTGGCAGAGGAATACCTTCTACTTGAACCCAATAAGTTTTAGCTGTTTTAAACTTTGGCGAGGCAAGTTTGTTTTGTAATTTTCCGTCGTTAGTTAATACCAACAACCCTTCGCTGTCTTTGTCTAAGCGACCAGCAGCATATACCTCTGGTATGGGGATATAATCTTTTAGGGTTTTTCTGCCTTCTTGGTCAGTAAATTGGGTTAACACATTAAAAGGTTTATTAAACAATACAACACGTGTTTTGGCTTGAGGGGATGGTGTAGGATTAGTTGTTACTTTTTTAACCCGTAAGTTTGGCTGTTTTGACATATTTAACCACTAAGTAAGACTGTAAATTGACTAATTGATAGACATTATTAAGCGAAAGTGCTGTTTACAGTATAAATTATGCAAGCAAAACTTGTACTTAATTGATCAACCCATATAGTATTTACTGTCTGTCTGGGTACGGTCTGTTTATAATGGGTCAAGATTAGACATTTTTTAATTTCGGTATAAAACACCAATCCATAGTGTCACAACGTCGTGACTTTGCGAATTTTTCAAATGCGCAAATGATGGGTTGTCAGTGCTTTGCCATTAACATGAGGCTTATAATGACGATTTCCAAGTCAAAGATTATCTACACTAAAACAGACGAAGCGCCAGCACTTGCTACTTATTCACTGCTTCCCATTATTCGCAACTTTACTTCAAGTGCAGGGATTGAAGTTGAATTAAGTGATATTTCATTAGCTGCACGTATCTTGTCTGCACTCGGCGATCTTCTCCCTGAGGACCAACAAGTACCAGATGCATTAGCTAAATTAGGGGCTTTGACCCAAGAATCATCAACCAATATTATAAAATTGCCTAACGTCAGTGCTTCTATCCCGCAGTTGAAAGAGGCCATCAAAGAGTTACAGGATAAAGGCTTTGCTTTACCTGAGTTGCCTGAAGATCCACAAACTGATGCAGAGAAAGACATCAAAGCCCGTTACGGTAAAGTATTGGGTAGTGCTGTGAACCCGGTCTTACGTGAAGGTAATTCTGACCGTCGTGCACCTGTAGCTGTTAAAAATTATGCTAAAAGTAATCCCCACTCAATGGGAGCCTGGAGTCAAGCATCTCAAACTCATATCGCACATATGCGTGGTGGTGATTTTTACTCTGGCGAACAATCAGTGACTGTTGCTAAAGCGGGTCATGTGAAAATCGAATTCACTGACAAGGCTGGCAAACTCACTGTACTTAAGCCAAAAGTAGATTTGTTAGCTGGCGAAGTGATCGACGGCATGTGCATGAGCAAAAAAGCTTTATGTGAATTCTTTGAAGAACAAATTGAAGATGCCAAAAATACCGGGGTGCTATTTTCGTTGCATGTAAAAGCGACCATGATGAAAGTGTCTCACCCAATTGTATTTGGTCACTGTGTTAAAGTTTTCTACAAAGATTTATTTGATAAACACCAAGCTTTGTTTGACGAGTTAGGTGTTAACCCAAATAATGGTTTGGGCAGTGTTTATGACAAAATATCAACACTTCCTGAGTCCCAGCGCACAGAAATACAGCGTGATATCAATGCATGTTATGCAGACCGACCTCTTATTGCGATGGTAAATTCAGATAAGGGTATCTCTAATCTACACGTCCCCAGTGATGTTATTGTTGATGCATCTATGCCAGCGATGATCAGAAGCTCTGGTAAAATGTGGGGGCCTGATGGCAAGTTGCATGACACTAAGGCTGTTATCCCAGAAAGTACTTATGCCACCATCTATCAAGAAACAGTGAATTTCTGTAAGACTCACGGAGCGTTTGATCCCACCACTATGGGTACAGTGCCTAATGTTGGTTTGATGGCGCAAAAAGCCGAAGAGTATGGTTCACATGATAAAACTTTTGAGATGGCCGGTGAAGGTAAGGTACAAATTATCGATCAAGACGGTAAAGTATTAATTGAGCATGCCGTAGAAGAAGGGGATATCTGGAGAATGTGTCAAGTTAAAGACGCACCTATCCGTGATTGGGTTAAGCTGGCTGTTAACAGAGCCCGCCAATCGGGAATGCCAACAGTATTCTGGTTGGACGATGAAAGAGCACATGATGCTCAATTGATTATAAAAGTGACTGAATATCTTAAAGACCACAATACTGAGGGTTTAGATATTTCTATCATGTCTCCTGTTCGCGCGATCCGTTTCACAATGGAAAGAGCAATACGTGGCCTAGATACTATTTCTGTCACAGGTAACGTTTTACGTGATTACCTTACTGATTTGTTCCCAATTCTTGAGTTGGGCACCAGCGCTAAGATGCTGTCTATTGTGCCTCTAATGGCCGGTGGAGGGTTGTTCGAAACTGGAGCGGGTGGTTCTGCACCTAAACATGTTCAGCAATTTGTTGAAGAAGGCCATTTACGTTGGGATTCACTTGGTGAATTCTTAGCGTTAGCGGTGTCTCTTGAAGACTTAGCTATGAAGACCGACAACACTAAGGCAAAAGCTTTGGCAGTTGCCTTAGATCAAGCAACTGAGAAACTGCTAAATGAAGGTAAATCTCCTTTACGCAAAGCAGGCCAATTGGATAATAGAGGTAGTCATTTTTACTTAGCTATGTATTGGGCAGAAGCATTAGTTAATCAGGCTAAGGATAAGGAGTTGGCTGCGAAATTTAAACCCTTATTTGAATCATTGTCTGCTAATGAAAGTAAAATCATAGCAGAAATTGACGTGACACAGGGTAAGGCCGCAGACATCGGTGGTTACTACTACCCAGATGATGCCTTAGTGACTCAAGCAATGTGCCCAAGTGCTACTTTAAACGGTATACTAACTTCTATTTAATAAATGCGGCCAGTTTACAGCGTGTGACCTAAGCGAACCAATGCGCAAACAAAAAAGCAGACATTAATGTCTGCTTTTTTATTGTCAGATAATAATTTATCTTTCAGGCTCACCATTAAAATCAATATTATGTGCAAGCAAACCTTTTGGGCCTTTTTGCACGTCATATTTTACTTCTTGTCCTGCTTTGAGAGAGCGATAGCCCTCCATTTGTATTGTTGAGTAATGTGCGAAGATATCCTCACCACCATCATCGGGCACAATAAAGCCAAAACCCTTTGCATTATTGAACCATTTTACTTTGCCGATTGCCATAATCTTTACTTCCTTTTAATCCCTTGAACTAATACAACTTTGCCCCCACACTAATGAATAGGGAAGAACGTGTTAACTACTCAATACAACCGTCGAATTAAAATGTAGGTTTTTTAACCTGTTTTTGTCAAGGTTAATTTGGAAATCAGCAAAGTTTCATGTTAAAAAATTGACACACATCAAGGGGAATTACCTTAGTTGCAGGTAAATAGTTGAAATATGAGTAAAGATAACACCATTGATATTGAGCGTCAGAAAGACATTGACGCAGTAAAGAAAAAGGCAGTGCCTCCACCCATGTACAAGGTTTTGCTGGATAATGATGATTACACACCGATGGACTTTGTAATTGATGTACTCATGCGTTTTTTTAATTTGGATGGTGAAAAAGCACAACAGATAATGCTTACAGTGCACTACCATGGTAGGGCTGTTTGTGGCGTATATACTGCAGAGATTGCAGAAACTAAGGTGATGCAAGTTGCTCGATACGCAAAAGAACACCAACATCCACTCATGTGTACCATGGAGCAAGTGTGATGATTGGATTGAGAAAAGTATCATCTTCAAATAGGCTAGTAGTCAGAGGGCATTCTTATGTTAAATAAAGATTTAGAGCAAACGCTAAATGAAGCGTTCATTTTTGCCAGAGAGCATCGTCATGAATTTATGACGGTTGAGCACCTACTGCTTGCCTTACTTGATAATAACGCAGCTAAAGATGCGTTAAAGGCCTGTGGTGCCAGTATTGAGTCAATTAAACAAGAACTCACCGATTTTGTTAAAGATACCACCCCTTTGTTGTTAGACGAGCAGGGTAACGAGCGAGAAACTCAGCCCACGCTTGGATTTCAGCGTGTGTTGCAACGTGCGGTTTTTCATGTTCAGTCATCTGGTAAAGAGGAAGTCACTGGCGCTAATGTATTAGTTGCCATTTTTAGTGAGCAAGAGTCTCAAGCCGTTTATATATTGAAAAAATCTGATGTGACGCGTTTAGACGTAGTGAATTATATCTCACATGGCGTATCCAAGGTTGATGATGAATCTCCTGCGCACAGGGAAAGTGAAGAAGAGATCAGCGAGCAAGAAGAAGCTGAGTCTATGCTGGATAAGTATTCCACCAATCTAAACCAAAGTGCTAAAGACGGCAAAATCGATCCGCTTATTGGTCGTGATAGTGAATTAGAGCGCAGTATTCAAATATTATGTCGCCGTCGCAAAAACAATCCGTTATTGGTAGGTGAAGCGGGTGTCGGTAAAACTGCCATCGCTGAAGGTCTCGCTTACCGTATTGTGAATAATGAGGTGCCAGAGGTGATTGCTGAGGCAACCGTTTATTCATTGGATATGGGAGCCTTATTAGCTGGAACTAAATATCGTGGTGATTTCGAGAAGCGTCTTAAAGGCATATTGAAAGAATTAGCAGCCTGCCCAGATGCGATTTTATTTATTGATGAAATTCATACTATTATTGGTGCAGGTGCGGCTTCAGGCGGTGTGATGGACGCCTCTAACTTGCTAAAACCAAAACTCAGCAGTGGCGAATTACGCTGCATGGGGTCAACTACTTATCAAGAGTATCAAGGTATTTTCGAAAAGGATCGTGCTTTAGCCCGTCGTTTCCAAAAAGTGGATGTGATCGAGCCCACAGTCAACGATACCACCAAAATTTTGATGGGTTTAAAATCTCGTTATGAGGCTCACCACAGTGTTCGCTTTACACATAAAGCTATTCGAGCAGCTGCTGAGTTATCGGCTAAGTATATTAATGAGCGTCACTTGCCTGATAAAGCAATCGATGTTATCGATGAAGCGGGTGCAAGTCAGCGCTTGTTGCCTGCCTCTAAGCGCAAAAAGACCATCGGTGTGAGTGATATTGAGTTGATTATTTCTAAGATTGCACGCATTCCAGAAAAGTCTGTGTCAGCTTCTGATAAGCAAGTACTTAAACATTTAGACCGTGACTTAAAAATGGTGGTGTTCGGGCAAGATCAGGCCATAGACACCTTAACAGATGCTATTCGCTTGTCTCGCTCTGGTTTAGGTAATGAAACTAAACCTATTGGTAACTTTCTGTTTGCGGGACCTACTGGTGTGGGTAAAACTGAAGTCACCGCTCAGTTAGCCAAGGTCATGGGCGTAGAGTTATTACGCTTTGATATGTCTGAATATATGGAACGTCATGCAGTGAGTCGCTTGATTGGGGCACCTCCAGGATACGTGGGTTTCGATCAAGGGGGATTATTAACAGATGCGGTCATTAAAAACCCATACTCGGTCATCTTGTTAGATGAAGTAGAAAAGGCCCATAGCGACATCTACAACATTTTATTACAAGTTATGGACCACGGTACGTTAACTGATAATAACGGCCGTAAAGTAGACTTTAGAAACGTGGTGTTAGTCATGACCACAAATGCTGGCGTGCAGGAGACTATTCGTACTTCTATTGGTTTTAAACAGCAGGATCATAGCCATGATGCCATGTCTGAGATAAAGAAAATTTTCACACCTGAATTCAGAAACAGACTAGATGCAACTGTTTGGTTTAACCATCTTGACCGAGATGTCATTTTACAAGTAGTGGATAAATTTATTGTTGAATTGCAAGTGCAACTTGATAACAAAGGTGTGTCATTAGAAGTAAGCAACCAAGCGCGTGATTGGTTAGCTAACAAAGGTTATGATAAAAATATGGGCGCACGTCCGATGGCTAGAGTTATTCAGCAACATGTTAAGAAAGAATTAGCACATGAGTTACTTTTTGGACGTTTGATTCAGGGCGGTAGTGTGAAAATCGGCCTGAAAAATGATGCATTAAGCTTCGAGTTTTTCTCTGACAGTAAGGAAAAGCCAGCCACACTTAACTCTTAATTTCTATAAAGTTAATTGACTAAAACATAAAAAAACCGATATTGTTTAATATCGGTTTTTTTGTACTTTAAACTCTAAAATTGCGTTAAAAGATTTGCTTCATTAACCCAAAAAAATGATAATTTATTATCTTGCGCGATAAATAATACGACCCTTGGATAGGTCATAGGGCGTAAGTTCAACAGTCACCTTGTCGCCAGTTAAAATACGAATATAGTTTTTACGCATTTTACCTGAAATATGGGCAGTAACAACATGACCATTTTCCAATTCAACACGAAACATAGTATTCGGAAGGGTATCCAACACAGTGCCTTCCATTTCAATACAATCTTCTTTCGCCATCTAACTCTGTTACCTCTAATCAATAAAATAAGTGTCTAAAAATGCCGCGCAGATTTTGCCGAATAAGGTGGCAAGTGTAAAGCTTTACCCTGCTTTTTTTGTAATTAGTTGCCATTTATCATCAAAAAACCGCTCATGGGGTAAAAAATTCTGTTTATAGCTCATTTTTTGACAGGTATCTATTTGATATCCTAAATATAAGAAAGGTTTGTTAAGCGACTTGGCAAGCTCAATTTGCTGCAAAATAGCAAAATTTCCCAACGACCGTTGTTGTTGATCGGGCTTAAAAAAAGTGTATAAAGCCGATAAAGAAGACGCGAGGTTGTCGGTGACGGCAACGCCAATAAGTTCGTTAGTCGCGTAAATCTCAATAAATAAAGCATTGTTCCAAGGACTTAAAATAAAGCCTTGATATTGTTCTTTGGTTGCAGGGTACATACTGCCGTCGGCATGACGTTGATTGACGTACGACTCATACAACGGATAATATTCTGGCTTGTCACTATCACTAATATGTATCGTCAGGTCTTGGTTGCGCTTCATAATGCGCTTTTGACTTTTGGATGCTGTAAATATGTCAACTGGGAGTCGAATCGACTCACACGCTTTACATGCTTCACAATGCGGTCGATACACTTGTGTTCCACTGCGCCTGAAGCCAGCACCAATTAAAAAGTCGTATTCAGTGATAGTGGGGTCACTATCGCTCATAAAAATCAACAGCCTTTCATCTTGCTCTGGTAGATAACTGCAGGTGAAAGGGGCAGTTATGCCGAAATTCATATCCATAACGTTATAATCATTTTGTTAGGTTCAGTGTTTGTGGCTGCCAAACGTCTTTCTTAAATGATTGTTGGCTTTGCTGTTGTAACATAGTTAAAAATCTGGCCCTAGTCACTTCAATACAACCTAAACTGGCTAAATGGGGATTTTGCATTTGGCAGTCAATAAATTCTGCGTCTTGGGATTTAAGTAATTCGACCAGAGATAACATCGCTATTTTAGAGGCATTGGTGACTTTATGAAACATAGACTCTCCGCAGAATACTTTCCCAACAATGATACCGTAAAGGCCACCCACTAAAATATCTTCGCTCCAAACTTCAACAGAATGGGCATGACCAAGCTTGTGCAGGTTTTTGTAAGCATTAACCATGTCATCTGTTATCCAAGTGCCAGAGTCGTTTCTAGGAATGGTTGCACAAATGTCTATGACCTGGTCAAAGACGTTATTGATGGTGATGTGATAGTTACATTTCCGGGCAAACTTTTTTAGACTTTTACTGCATTTGAAATTATCTAAGGGTAATAAACCTCGTGGGTCTGGAGACCACCACATAATAGGTTCAGCTTGACTAAACCACGGAAATATCCCAGATGAATAGGCTAAAAGTAGACGTTTGGCACTCAAGTCTCCACCAAATGCTAATAAACCATTTGGGTCGGTATGAGCCATGTCTGCTGGTGGAAATACAAGTTGTTGGTTTAGCTTAGTCAGCGTTAGCATAGGAATATCGTTGTTGCCTGTTATGCCAAGGGGAAATAAAATAAGGCCTCAAGTTGAGGCCTTATTTTATTAAACGGTTACTCTTGCGCGTCTAAGAATTTTTCAGCATCCAAAGCCGCCATGCAGCCCGTACCTGCTGAGGTAATGGCTTGGCGATAGATATGATCGCTCACGTCACCTGCGGCAAATACACCTTCAACACTGGTCTGAGTGGCGTTACCCTCTGTGCCGCTTAGCACTGTGATATAGCCGTCTTTCATCTCTAACTCACCTTCAAAGATACCGGTATTGGGTTGGTGGCCAATTGCAATGAACACTCCCATCAGATCTAGGTTTTGGGTCGCATCAGAGTCTGTGTCTTTGATACGAATGCCAGTCACACCCATTTCATCACCTAACACTTCGTCTAATTGACGGTCTAGATGTAATGTAACATTACCATTCTTAGCTTTTTCCATTAAACGGTCAGCCAGTATTTTTTCACTGCGAAACGTATCACGTCTATGAATTACGTGCACTTCAGAGGCGATGTTTGACAGATAAAGCGCTTCTTCAACAGCTGTATTACCCCCGCCCACAACCGCTACTTTTTGATTACGGTAGAAAAATCCATCACAGGTTGCACAGGCTGATACCCCTTTGCCCATAAAAGCCGTTTCTGAGTCCATTCCAAGGTATTTAGCAGAGGCACCAGTACAGATAATTAATGAATCACAGGTATAAGTACCTTGATCTCCGGTTAATGTGAAAGGTCGCTTCGATAAATCGGTTTTGTTAATGTGATCAAAAATAATCTCAGTATCAAACTTTTCAGCATGCTTTTGCATACGGTCCATTAAATCAGGACCTGTTAACCCTTCAGGATCGCCAGGCCAGTTTTCCACTTCAGTTGTGGTGGTTAATTGCCCACCTTGCTGAATTCCGGTGATTAAAACAGGGTTCAAATTCGCGCGCGCAGCATATACCGCGGCTGAGTAACCAGCAGGACCAGAGCCCAAAATTAGTAGCTTAACGTGTCTCACTTCAGACATTTAACTCTCCAAATATTTTTTAACAGCCACCTAAGATGACCAAAATTTTCAATTATTTATGCTGCTTTAATATGTGGGCAAGTCGTGTACTTTCAATATCAAGTGCGTAACTAAATTATACTCATGACCTCATTTTTCACTGTGTTGCCTGGATTGCAGTTAACGCGATAGTGAATACAATATCATCTACCAGTGCACCGCGGCTTAAATCGTTAACGGGTTTCGCCATGCCTTGCAACATTGGCCCAATACTGACCAAATTAGCGCTGCGTTGCACGGCTTTGTAAGTTGTATTACCGGTATTCAAATCTGGGAAAATAAACACTGTGGCATGACCTGCTACTTTGCTATTTGGGGCTTTGTTCTTCGCAACACTTTCCATCACCGCCGCATCATATTGCAAAGGTCCATCAATTAACAAGTCAGGGCGCTTTTGTTGCGCTAATTTAGTTGCCAGTTTGACTTTTTCAACGTCTGTGCCGGTACCTGAATTACCTGTGCTGTAGCTGATCATAGCCACTTTTGGTTCGATACCAAAAGCCGCTGCTGAGTCAGCTGATTGAATAGCAATATCCGCAAGTTGCTCAGCATTTGGGGCGGGGTTGATAGCACAATCGCCATACACTAATACTTGTTCTGGCAATAACATAAAAAATATTGAGGAAACTAAAGATGCCCCTGGTGCAGTTTTGATTAATTGTAACGCCGGGCGAATAGTATTGGCTGTGGTATTCACAGTACCTGACACTAATCCATCTACATGATTTTGCTGCAACATCATAGTGCCTAATACCACGTTATCGAGTAAAATTTCTTTAGCTACTACAGCCGTTAATCCTTTATGTTTACGTAATTCTACCATCGGTTTTACATACTGACTGCGTATGTCTTCAGGCTGTATGATTTTAACCGAATCAGGTAACACCACTCCTTGCTGTTGGGCGACTCTTAATATCTCGGTTTTGTTGCCAAGCAAAATGCACTTTGCGATATTTCTTTGGGCACAAATGGCCGCGGCCTTGATTGTTCTTGGCTCTTCGCCCTCAGGTAACACCACGGTTTTGTTAGCTTGTTGTGCCAGTTGGGTTAATTTATAGCGAAATGCTGAAGGAGAGAGTCTCAAGGCTCTATTTGAGTCCTTTGAGATTGACGCTACCCAATCAGAATCAATATATGCTGCGGTGTGATCCATCACGCGGTTGATACGTTGTTCGTCGTCGACGGGTACTTCTTGATTGAACATATGTAAATTCAGCGATGTTTGCCAGGTGTTATCATTAGTTAGTAAAACCGGTAAACCGGTTTCTAACGCTTGAGAACAAAGCTGCCAAATCCGCGGATCGGGTTGATAACCTCCAGTCAACAACAATGCTCCTATTTTTGTACCATTTTGCGTGGCCAAGCAGGCTGAGACCAATACGTCACTTCTATCACCGGACAATACTAACAGCGCGCCGGGTTTAAGGATGGATACCATATTATGGATTTCGCGGGCACAAAAATGCACACTGCGCAGCCGTCTGTGTTGATAATCGCCCTCGTTTAATAACTGCGCATTCAGGTGTTTACATACATCTAGAACGCGGGGGGCGATAAGCTCAAAGCTCCAAGGTATTGTGCCCAGTAAAGCAAAAGACTTTGAGAAAATAGGCAAGTTGATTAATTTATTGACAACACCAGTCGTTTGACTGGTGTCATGGTTTTCGATTAATTCGCTGCTTAGCCGTCCTTTGTCATCGATGGGGGCATTGACCTTATTAAAAATACAACCGATGACTTTTTTACCTTTGTGACCACCATAACTGTCCGCCACAATTTCTAGCTTGTCGTTAAGTTGATTCAAAAGCAAACTTCCAGGCGCACTGACTAACACAATCTGTGCATCTAAGGCGTTGCAAATTTCTCTATTTAAACGCACAGCATAAGGATGGTTTTGGGTTGAGACTAAACCTTCGATGATGGCGATATCTTCTTGACCTACATGTTCTTCAAACAGTGCAATAATTTCCTCTAACAAAATATCAATTTTGTCTTGGCTTATCATCTCTTCAACATATGATGGTGACAAAGGCTCCGCTGGTTTTAACAATCCAACCTTAGTTGCTATGGTGGTAGATTTTTCTGCTTCGCCGTCACCTTGTCTAGGTTGTCCTACAGGTTTGAAAAAATTGACCTTGAGACCTTGCTGTTGCATCACTCTGACCAACCCAAGGCTAACGCTGGTTAAACCCACATTTGTACCTACCGGTATCAACATTATTCGACGTGGCATAGTGATCCCTTATTGAGCATATTCTATGGTGTCTTTAGCAATCACCCATTCTTCATTGGTGGCAATGGCAAAGATGGGTTTTGAATGAGTATGGCTAATAAGGCCAGATTGGCCAAAACGCATTTGTAGATTTTTTTGTGGATCAAGCTGTAACCCCATATGTGATAACTGCTGAATGGTATTTTCTCTGATATAGGCAGAGTTTTCTCCAATACCACCGGTAAAAATTAAAGCATCTAATGGCCCTACAATGGCCAAATAAGCCCCAATATATTTGACTAAACGATAAATAAACATATCGAGTGCCAGCTGAGCTTGTTGGTTTCCTTCTTTGGCCTGTTGTTCCAGTGTTCTACAATCATTGCTAAATTTTGAAATACCCAACAACCCAGACTCTTTATTTAATATTTCATTTACCTTAGCAGTCGAATAACCTAGTTGCTCAACAAGGTAGGTAGGCAAACTGGGGTCAATGTCACCACAGCGCGTACCCATCATTAAACCCTCCAAGGGAGTAAAACCTAAACTTGTGTCAATAGCCTTGCCCTGCTTGATAGCCGCTATGCTGCATCCGTTACCAAGGTGTGCCGTGATAAAATTACAAGCTGATAACTCTTTTTCAAGGAAATTAGCTCCCTGGTGAGCCACAAAATAATGACTTGAGCCATGAAAACCGTAGCGCCTAATATTATGTTGTTGATAAAGCTCATAGGGGAGGGCATATAAGTAAGCATGCTTAGGCATGGTTTGAAAAAAGGCCGTATCAAATACTGCGACATGAGGTAAATGAGGATATGAAGTTTGCGCGCTGTTTATACCAGCCAAGTTTGCTGGATTATGTAATGGTGCCATAAGCGAAGTTTGCTGTATGGCTTGCTTGACCTGATCGTTAATTAAGCTTGAATGGGTGAACGTTTCGCCGCCGTGCACAACTCTATGTCCTACCGCCACAATTTTTTGGCTTAAGTGTTTGAACTGTTTCAGCTTTTTAGCGATTACCACTAATGCTTGTTGATGGTCAGTATTGACTGGTAATTTAACATCATGCTCTTTGTGTTGGTAACTAAAAACTAGCCTGCTAGAGGCAGTGCCAAGGTTTTCTGCCAATCCATGTAGGGGAGCTGATCCTGTTTTGGCTTCGATAATCGCAAACTTAATAGAAGAGCTTCCGCAATTAAGAACGAGAACGTATTGATCCATAAGTAAAAATCTTTTTTATTAAATATAAGCGAATACTAATAGTAGCGTTATGAGAATTCTTTGGGTATCAATTATTGATTTTATATAACTTTAGGATGATAGCTTATGGATAATTTACCCGTTAGAATAAACCTTAAATTTATGGTGGAGTAACTGAGTTGGCACAAACTATTACAGCAATGGTGAAAGATGGTCAGCAATATATGGAGACGTGGCCTATGCAATCGCAGTTATATGGCATGTTTCCTGAGTGCAGGGTTATATCAGCGACTAAATTTTCGATAAAAGTGATGCCAGCCCTAGCCGTTTTAACAGTTGCAGCATTAATTAATTTGCAAGGCGTTGAAAAGTTACCTCAAGCATTAGCCATAGGTACGTTCTTTTTATCCTTACCTATGCAAGGATTGATGTGGTTAGGGTACCGTTCAAATCAAAACCTGCCACCAGCATTAAAAAGTTGGTATTTAGACATTCATCATAAAATGCAAATGCAGGGTTGTGCGTTGCAATCTCCCAAAGCCAAGCCCGAATATAAAGAACTTGCCAGACTATTGAGGACAGCGTTTGAAAAATTAGACAAGGCGTTTACTAAACATTGGTTCTAATGGTGATGTCAAAGAGATTTTTCGGCCATTAAGGGGCTTCTGCAATTTTTGCAAATATAGGCTTGTTCGCCCTTCACCAATTTATTGTGTCTTCTTATACTTAATTCTATTGGCCCACATTCACAGCGATAATTGAAGCATTTGCCTTGTACTTTAGTGACATCCATCTGATGATAGGTTTGCCCTTTTACCTCAAATAGATCAAGCATTAGGCTTTGCCACTCTTTACCATGGGGGCGAACTTTTCCAAAAAGTTTATATACCAATAAATGGCAAACTTCATGAGGCACAACCACCTCCAAGAATGCATCAAGATTGTCAGATAGCAAAATAGGATTAAAACGTAACTCGTTTATTTGTAGTCGAGCACAACCTGCAATTTTACCCCTTTGGTTAAAGCTTATTTTGGGCAACCTGAAGTTCTGCTCAAAGTGAGAACAAGCATGGCTAATACATTGTTCAACTTTTTGAATAACTAATTGTTGGGAATGCAATGACAAAAAATGGTCTACATCTTGGGTGAGTATCTAACTTTGTGAGTATTTTAACTAAAATTCAAGTAAAGCCAATCCTTTTGAGTATATCAATACAAGACCAACTACAACGCAGTTCTTTAGACTGTCTCTTTTTAACCATGTTTTAGACACAAGTTAGACATAAATCAAAAAATCCCAACCATGGTAGACATGATTGGGATTTATTATTCAGCTGTTAGGCTGATGTATCAGAAATATTGAGGTGCTTAGAATTCACAAGCCAAGCAATAAGCATACACACCTTTGGGGTCGTTTAACTTTGATACTGCTTCTATGTCCGCGGTTAATTCTTTAAACAGGCTCAGAATAGTACTGGATTTTTCTACTTCAAAAGCCCCTTTAAAAGAAACGCTGACGTTTTGAAATAACTCTTTCCAGAACAATTCACTTTTAGACAAGCTCCTTTGGATATAACGGGTATCGTAGGTTTCCAGGCTAGCTAATTCAGCTGCCGCTTTCACACCGTCCTCTAGGTATCCTAATTCATCTACTAGGCCTAATTCTAGAGCCGTTTCTCCAATCCAAACACGTCCTTGGGCAATGTTATCGACTTGGTCTTTGCTCATCTCGCGCTTATCTGCAACCAGTGATATAAATTGATCGTAGCCATGTTCGATACCTCTCTGCATGATGGCAGCTAATTTAGGATCCAGTGTTTTAGTGATGCCCATGCCTGCAAATTCAGTGGTACCGACACCATCCGTATGAACACCTAAATAATCTAGGGTGTTTTCAAAGGATAAAAACATGCCGAATATACCTATTGAACCGGTGATAGTACTTGGTGCCGCAATGATTTTGTCTGCACCAGCAGAAATCCAATAACCGCCAGAAGCTGCATAAGTACTCATAACAGCCACCACAGGTTTGCCTACTGCTTGTAAATTTTCCACTTCTTGACGAATGATTTCTGATGCAAAAGCACTGCCACCAGGTGAGTCCACATATAGCACTACCGATTTAACGGTATCGTCATATCTTGCTTTACGTAGTAGCTCAGCTGTACTGTCACCACCTATTTGACCAGGTTTTTTTGTACCGTTTAATATAGTGCCTTTAGCTATAACAACGGCGACTTTATCGATATTGTTGGGCATGTTTGGTAGTGTCGGGTTGATAATTTTCAGGTAGTTTTTGTAACTGATGGCGTTGAATCCCATGCCACTTTTATTTTTACCTACTACTGCCACAATTTCTTGCAGAGCTTGCTCCCGTGTTTTGAGTGCATCAACCCAACCAAAATCCAATGCATATTTTGCAAAGTCTCCGCCTACCTGTTCAAATTTTTGTAAGAATATATCTAATTTTTCATCAAAATCATTAACATCTAAACCGCGCGCTTGTGCAACACTTTCTTTGTATTGTGTCCACATCGCTGTTAACCAGGCTTTGTTTGCTTCTTTTGCCGCGTCAGACATATCATCACGAATAAATGGCTCAACTGCTGACTTATATGTGCCCACCTTGAAAACGTGTGTTTCTGCTTTAAGTTTTTCAATAGCAGATTTGAAATACATGCCAAAACGTCCATAACCTTCAAACATCATAAAGCCCATAGGGTTGAGATAAAGGTGATCAGCACGACTTGCAATATAATATTGGTTTTGGCTGTAGTAATCGCCAATAGCGTAGATGGGTTTTTCGCTCTCTTTAAAGTTTTCTAATGCCATCGCAATTTGTTCTAGCTTATCCAACCCAGCTGTACCTAGACCTTGCAAGTCTAAAACTAAGGCTTTTATACGACGATCTTGTTTTGCATTTTCTATAGTCAGCAATACATCTTGCAGCAATATTTCTGGATTATCATCCTCTTGCTCAAAGGCTTCT
>Ga0075467_10000395_pt1 | contig 33927 bp, 26 predicted proteins | sample DEB08_DNA_9_FD_75067 | JGI IMG/M metagenome (GOLD analysis project Ga0075467, IMG submission 75067) | Aqueous microbial communities from the Delaware River and Bay under freshwater to marine salinity gradient to study organic matter... | ecosystem: Environmental > Aquatic > Marine > Coastal ... | reverse complement strand
TGTTTAAGTTTCTTGAAGATCCCAACAAAAAATGGAAAGACCTCACCACTAAACCACCTGATCAGCAAATGACTCTTTTTTAAAAGATACCCCCTTGCTAATCAGATTTAACCAAATAAACACGCTTTTACTGGAAGAAGTGGCCAATTATACCGTTCTACAAATTTTAGTCGGACACTAATATTATCGTATAATAATACGATGTTAAAGCGGCTGTCATTTGACTAATAGCTAGCTTAATTTTTAGTATTTAGTACAGAAAGTCCATGGCAAATCTGGCCATAGCCGATCCATCATGGCCAAGGTTAGGAACCACTCGATATTGCCATTTAAAATCGTAGTTGGCTGCACTTGCTAGATCAAAAGATTCTTGAAAAAAGTATTGGGCGCGCTGTAGGCGATTGATACCTTGTTGGTCGGCCTGTTCATTATGTCTTAATGCAAAGGAGTTAGGGTCGGTATCATTTTGTCCAACTATTATATAGGCTGTCTTTGAAAAATAGGCTTGTGGATCCGCAGTTTCCGCCGGGCTGTTTCGCAGGCCATAAGGGAATTCAATAGTAGGATTTGGAACTGCATACCATCCAGCAGCAGAGCTAACCAAGCGGTTAAATTTTGCCTGAGGTTTAAAAATTAAATAGCGATGAATCATCTGCGCCCCGGCGCTATGGCCGAAGACATCATAGCTTACGGTAGTATTGCCACTGAGCGCTTTGAAATCTTCGAAAATGGGATCTAAAGCTGAAAAGGTCCACTCTGCCTCAGGATTTAAAGTGCTAGGGGAAGGGTTATCGCCATCATGAAAAATATTCGCTAAATTATAGGCATCTGAACCAGGGAAGTCTGCACTGCTAAATTCGAGAGCCAGCACTATTATACCTTTTTCATCTGCTTTAGAAATAAGGTCGTCACGTAATGCACTAGCATCTCGGCCAGCACCGGGCAGCACAATGAAAATAGCACTATTGGAAGTACTGCTTTTCGGAAGGTAGTAGAAATAATTTATAGACTTATCAGCTAAGGGAGCGTAAGAGTCAAAAGCGTAAACACCAGCACCACTAAGTGTTAATTTTGAATCTTGGGTTTCTTCATTCGTGTCACAATTAATAAAAAGTGCGATGACCAAACAGAGAATACTGGCGCGTTGGATTAAACTTTTGTAAGGCATAAAAATTTGGGAGTCAATAAAAATCAGCGCAAGCTAATTAAAACCTGAGCTCGTTTCAAAATTAGGAATCAGACTGTTGCCAACCTGAAATTGACAATAAATTAATGTCGTCTGATTTTTTTATTGAGAAGTCATTATTGCAAATGGGCTTAGATCATTTTAATTTATTTAAAAAATTTGAAGTTCAAGATCCAAATTTAATTTCGATCAGCTTTGGTCAGTTAAGCCATTTACTAAACGCTGAAAATGGATATTTAGGAGTTGTGGCCGCACCGCAGAAAACCCGAAAATAAGTCCTTGTTGCTCTACCTTTTTAGCGTAACACTTGCTTAAGGGGTGCGCAATAATGCCAGCGGCTCTTAGGTCTTTGATTTTGTCGCTGTCCTTTCCTTCCAAAAGTTTACAGGTAATCTGCAAGGAGTTTATTTCCGAGGGAATCACTTCTAAATGCTGGTAAAGGTCTCGTTTAAGCAGCTGTAAAAATGCCAACTTTCGCTGCTGTGCCTGCTTAGCAGCATTATTCATGTGGTCGTGCAGATATTTCTTTTCAATAAACTGATGCAAAACAGTTTGCAAAACGGGTGATATGGATCGATGTGAATGCATTAGTAATGCGTTAAATGGATCGATCAAATGTTTAGGTACTACCACGAAGCCCACCCGTATAGAGGGGTGAAGGGTTCTGTTAAAGGTGCTTAAATAAAAGGTCCTGTCTTCTTTGTCGAAGGAGAATAAAGGCTGACCATCATGGGAGGGAAAGTTGATTTCATGCTCATAATCATTCTCAATCAAATATATTCCATTGGTCGCTGCTAAGTCTAAAAGTTCCAATTTCCGCTCTGCAGGCATTTGAATGCCTAAGGGGTAGTGACAAGAAGGAGTAACGTGAATTAACTTCGATTTTGGCGTGATCACCTGCTCTAATTTTCGGATATCTATACCTTTCTCATCTAGGCCAATGCCTTGACTTTTTGTTCTCATTCCCTTAAACAAAGAGTGAACATTGGGAAAAGTAGGGTCTTCTAAAATGACTTCATCGCCAGGATTGGTGAGTAATTTGGCAATGAGGTAAAGAGATTGCAAGGAGCCTCCTACTACAAAAATTTGTCGATAGTCGCAGTTTAGTCCTCGTCTTAGTTTAAGATAGGTAGCAATCGTTTTTCGCAGCAACTCTATGCCGGCACCCGAATGATAACTAAGTTCGGAAGCGCGGACAAATTGCCAATATTCATTTTGCAACTTTCGCCATTTGTCGATGGGGAATAAATCCAAAGGTGGAACGCCAGGTCGGAAGGCGACTCCAATATCATCGATGCTATTTAATTTGGTCGCAGTTCCTAAAAAAGCCTCTGCCGATTCGGAGATGGAAATGTACTGGAAGGCGGGGTTCTCAAATAAAGTTTCTGCTTCTTCTTTTAGCTTGAAGTTTACCATATGGGCAGCGCCCACTTGCGCAATGAGTAACCCCTCTAGTTTTAAAAGCTCATAGGCCTTAATTACCGTGCTACGTGAGAGTTTTAGTGCACCAGCTATGAGGCGGGTGGCGGGCAATTCACATTGATTAGGTAGGCTTTCGTTCAGAATCGCCCCCTTTAAAGCGGCGTAAAGCAATTGATATTTTGCTTGTTTCGCTTTGGCAGATTCACTTCGCCTAATAATGCTTAGCAGCTCATTTATTTCGATCTTCATATTGGTATGCTAAAGTATTAAAAATTGGTATGCATTCAATCAGGCCAATTCCTTTTACTTCGGTAGATAAATTAAAACAAGTGCTATGAAAAAAATAATTACACTTTTCAGTCTATTAATGCTCAGTTCTTTTAGCTATGGGCAACTAATTATCAATGAAGTACTATACGATCCGTCAAATAGCGGGACCGATGGCGACGCCAATGGCGACGGAGTTTACGACCAAGAGGAAGATTCTTTTATTGAGTTTGTAAATATTGGGACCACAAATTTTGATGCCAGTAATTACGAGATTTGGGATGATACTGCGTCGGGTGGCACGCTAAGATATGTAGTGCCTACAGGAACAATTGTCCCACCTAATGGGGCTTTAGTTGTTTTTGGAAGTGGTCCTTTAACCGGTACTTTTGGAAATGCAGTATTACTTTCAGCGGATACAACCTCATCACATTTAAACCTAAACAATTCAGGTGAAGTAATTGGAGTGAAAGATGGCAGTGGAGCTTGGGTTCTATTTTTCGACTCAGATGCTTTATCAAACAATCCCAACGAAAGTTACACTCGCGTTCCTGATCTTACGGGTAACTTTATTCAGCACGGAGATACTACTACCGCACTTTTCTCACCTGGTACTATGTTCGATGGCACGCCTTTCTCTACAAGCTATGTAGTGGAAACGGTAACAGTTTCTTCCGGCGCGGGAGCTAGTATTAGCACACAAGGTGGTACTTTGCAATTAAGCGCTAACGTTACTCCAAATTTTGCTTCTGATACTACTTTAACGTGGTCTGTTGCAGTAGGCAGTACTGTTGCTTCAGTAGATCCTATAGGGCTGGTAACAGCTTTAAATAATGGAAGTGTTTGGGTTTCTGCTACTTCTAACGATGGCACAAATATTTCGGATTCGATAGAAATTACCGTGAGTAACCAAAATATCGGATTGACAGAAAGCTCTCGGAATAGTTTGAAATTATATCCCAATCCAGCTGCTAATTATATTTCGTTGAATACGACTGGTATGCAAATCGACGAAATTAGTTTGTACCATATTACGGGAACTTTAATTCGTGTGGTAGAGGGTGATGCAGAAAATATTGCTATTGGTAATCTAAGCGCTGGCAGCTATTTATTAGTAGTGAAAAGCGGAAATGAGTCTAGCACTTTAAGATTTCAAAAACTTTAACAAGCAGTCAATCTGACTTAATAAGTCCTCTATTTTATGATAAATCGAATTCAACTATTCGGTTTGGCTATAGTCATCCTTTTCACTGCATGTGAAACGGATGATGTAGCTGGGCCAAATACTGGCGACGGCCCAGAGGTAACAGTATCGCTAAGTAGTCTCAGTATTCTCGAAAATGGCGGCAGCGCAGATATTATCGCAAGTTTATCGTCTTCCTCTAGTAGTGATGTAAGTATCAGCTTTTCCTTAGCGGGATCGGCTATTCAGGGTGCCGATTACAATCTTTCTGCCTCACAATTGTTGGTGCCAGCTGCAAGCGTAACAGCCTCCATCACCTTGTCTGCTATTGATGATAGTCAGTTAAATGGCAATAGTTCGGTTATAATACAAATAGCAGCTGTTAGCAATGGTCAATTTGAACCGCAAACTTTGGTATTGTCCATTGAAGACGATGAATCACCCGCCGCTTTAAACTTGCTCTTTAATGAAGTTTTATACGATCCTTCCAATAATGGTTTAGAAGGAGATGCAAATGGGGATGGCTCATACTTTCAAGCTGAGGATGAATTTATTGAAATCTATAATGCGGGTGCTCGCGAAGCTGACCTATCTAACTTTAAGGTTTATGATAGTCAAGCTTTAACAGACAACGTTCCGCGTCACGTTTTTGCAGTAGGTACCATATTGCAGCCAGGCAAGGCTTTAGTGTTATTTGGGGGAGGGAATCCTACCGGTAATTTTGGTGGGGCCACCGTGGTTACTAGTACTACCGGTAATATGAACCTTAATAATGCTGGCGATATTGCCTATCTCTACGATGCAGATGGTAATGAGGTTGTAATGTTTGATATTGCTCCTTTTTCTGATAACCCCAACGAGAGTTATACGCGCAATCCTGATATAACCGGTGAATTTGAACAGCATGGCGTAAATACTCCCTTGCTTTTCTCTCCAGGAACAAAAATAGACGGCTCATCTTTTTGATTGAATACAGAATATGCTAAGTCCAATTATTGCGGTTTTATTCATAATTCTGGTAGCTTGGATGCTGCTAAATGAATACTATCCACATGCGGTTCTTTTACTCGCGGGCTTAGCCATGTTAGTTACAGCAAAGGCACTTGGCATAGGGCCTACCGAAGCTGAATCGGCAACAGGTTTTTATCCTTTCGACCTTTTCCAATTAGTACGTGAGTCTTTTGGAAAAACCAATATGGGCGTTGGTCTTATGATAATGGCAATTGGGGGGTTCGTAGCCTATATCGAACATATCGGCGCATCTAAAGCATTGGTAGAATTAGCGATGAAGCCTTTAGCCCTTTTGCGCAATTATCCGCAATTAACGGCGGTAGCGGTAATCCCTATTAGTCAAATGCTATTTGTTGCCATACCATCGGCGGCAGGATTAAGCCTTCTTCTAATGGCTTCGATTTTTCCCATTTTATTGAACCTCGGTGTAAGTCGATTGAGTGCGGTTTCGGTAATTACGGCATCTACAGCAATTGGTTTAGGGCCCGCTTCGGCCATGACGGTTAGAGCGGCGGAAATTATCAAAGTACCAGCAGTTGATTATTTTGTGCAAGAGCAGATTCCTTTGGTTTTGCCCCTGAGTTTAGTGCTTGCTATATGTTATTACTTTGTGAATCGTCATTTTGATAGGAGGCTTTCGCAAGATACTTCAGGCAGAAAAGAGAGCGAAAGCACCAAGGAGCCTAAAAAAGCACCCGCTATTTATGCCTTAATTCCAGTATTACCCATTCTGTTACTTATCCTCTTTTCTGATTTAAGTAAGCTCTTTGATCCTCCCATTAAATTGGAAACGACCACCGCCATGTTCATTAGTCTTTTTGTGGCTTTGCTTTTCGAGCTCGTACGTTATAAAAATCTTAAACAGGTGTTAGCTTCCCTCAAATTATTTTGGAATGGGATGGGTAATATTTTTAAAACCGTAGTAACCTTAATTATTGCGGCTGATATTTTCTCCCAAGGGCTCATTGAGTTGGGATTAATTAGAGGTCTATTGGAATTATCCAATAGCATTGGTTTAAATGCCATTGGTATCGGTATTGTAATGACGCTAATGATTTTTGCGGCCGCCATGCTTATGGGTAGCGGTAATGCTGCCTTCTTTGCTTTTGGGCCACTAATCCCGAATATTGCTGCCAAGTTCGGCGTGAACAGCGCTTATTTAATTCTTCCCATGAATTTTGCGGCTTCTATGGGCAGAACGGTTTCTCCCGTTGCGGGGGTCTTAATTGCTACAGCAGAAATAGCCCAAGTAAGCACGCTACAAATTGTCCGCAGAAATCTCATTCCACTCCTAACCGCTTTGGTTATAATGTTAATCTATCATTTTATTTAAAAATGCTTCTTATAAAAAACGCCAACATATACGCTCCCCAAGCTTTAGGACAAAAAGATCTATTAATTGGAGGTGGAAAAATATTAGCTATCGAAAATCAGATAGATAGTAATAAGGCCTTTACGGTTTGGGATGCGCAAGGCAAAACCATGACTCCCGGCTTGGTGGATCAGCATATTCATATTATTGGGGCTGGCGGAAAACACGGTTTTTCATCCATGACTCCTGAAATATCAATGACGGATCTTATTTCCTGCGGGAGTACGACGGTAGTAGGCTTATTAGGTACTGATGGGTCGACTCGTGGTATTAAAACTTTGTATGCCAAGGCCAAATCTTTGGAAATGGAAGGAGTTACGGCCTACATGTACACTGGCTATTTCGGACTAGAACCCATGCATATCACTTCGAATGTGCAAGATGAAATGATTTTTATCGATAAGGTGTTGGGCTGTAAGATCGCCATTTCTGATGTACGGTCTTCCTATCCAACCGATTTAGAGTTATTGCATTTGCTAAGGCAAGTCAGGGTAGGCGGTATGATCGCAAAAAAGAAGGGTATCTTACATATCCACCTTGGTGCGCTAAATTCAAAAATTGATACGCTTTTGAGGATTGTGAAAGACCATGAATTTCCTGTTGAGAATATATCTCCTACGCACATGGCGCGCACTAAAGATTTATTAGATCAGGGAATAGTCTTCGCTAAGATGGGTGGAATGATTGATATTTCTACCGGAGGAACTAACTATATCGAGCCTTATAAAGCTATACAATATGCTCTAGATCAAGGAGCGGGAATTGATTATTTAACTTTTAGCAGTGATGGTAATGCGGGACTGGATAAAAAAGATGCAAACGGGAAATTAATTGGTTTCAAAAGAGCATCCTTCCAACTAAACCTAGAACAAGCCGTAAAATTGATTCAAGATGGCTTATCAATTAGTGATGCCTTTAAAATTGTAAGTTATAACCCAGCGAAAAACCTTGGCCTAAGTCAGAAGGGCGAAATTGAAATTGGTAGAGATGCCGACTTCTGCTTTTTTGACGAATCCTTTCAACTTACCGAAGTATTTAGTGGTGGCAAACAAATGATGGACGAAGGTAAAGTGATTGCAAAAAACAGCTTTGATTAGAGCCCATGGAAACCAAGTTACCCTATCAAAAATACATCTTAACTTTTATCTGCGCTTTGCTGATAAGCTCGGCTTTTGCGCAAGGTATTAGATTGCAAAAATATTCTTTCGGCGATGGGCTTTATTTTGAAGCTAAAGAAGACTATTCGATAAAAATAGTAGGTTATTTCCAGCCCTTTTTAGACGTCACCTCTTTTGAAGACCCTACGATAACCACCAATGCCGCTCGATTTAGAATGCGCCGGGCCCGTCTACGTTTAACCGGGGACGATCCCCAATCACGTCTTTCTTGGCGAATTCAGGTAGACCTCAGTGGAACAGGAGAAGTAGAGACTATATCACCTCAATTTTTGATGGATGCTTGGGTAGGATACGAATTTGTTGACCGCTGGCGCATCCGCCTTGGCCAAAAAAACACACCTACGGATAGTAGGGAACTCCTCATTCGTTCGCAAACCTTGCAACTGGTGGAGCGGAGCAGAGTAACATCTGCTTTTAGTACCATTCGTGAATTTGGAATTTTCATAGAGGGAACAGTACCCTTGGATAGAGGGATGTATTTAAAGCCTAGTTTAGTTCTAACCAATGGCGATGGACTCAATGTATTTGGGGCAGATTTCGGTGGTTTGAAATATGGAGGCCGTTTAGATTTTTTACCTTTTGGCTTATTCACCAATATGGGTCAATATCACGAGGTTGATATAATGCGCGAGCTAGTGCCACGCTTGGTAATTGGCGTCGCCTACAGTTATAATGATCGCATGAGTAGTCGCCGTGGACGCGAAAGTGGTACAATTTTATATCTTAATGATAAAGGTGAATATTCCCTGCCAAGTTTCAGCAAATTAGGAATCGATTTCTTATTCAAATACAAAGGCTTTTCGGCAGTAGGCGAATTTGTTTATACCACGGCCACTGTGCCCGCAGATATCACTCAACGCCAGCGAAATGATGGTAGTCTAGCTTCCAGCTTTTCGGTAGATGGAGTAGAAGATGTAGTGAACTACGTAAAGGGAAAATTGATGTTGGGTAGAGGATATAATATTCAGATGGGCTATTTATTTAAGAATCGCTTTTCAGTAGACGCGCGATATACCCACCTTTCGGCAGATGAGCACTCTTTTTTAAATAATGGAACCTTTTACAATCGTCCCAACTATTACACCCTGGGGGTCTCTCAGTATTTCTCTAAAAACTACGGTATCAAAGTACAAGCTTCAGTAGATTATGTTGAAGCGGAAGCCGGTTCTAATTATATCGATAGCAGTCCAAAAGTAGGGAATGAATGGATTTTTAGACTAACAACTTCATTCGCATTCTAAAATGAAAAGAACACTATCTATATTCCTCCTTATTTTCTCTTTTGCGGTAAACGCTCAGTTTAGTCCACAAGATAAAAAGCTTACGGAAAAATTTTTCCCCGATTTCGATTTGGAGATTAATACTCCGGCTTTTGCGAAAAAGAAAGGTTTTACCACCTATAATGAGCTGATGGCCTTTATTAATGAAAAAGTAAGCGCGCATCCCGAATTGATTAGCTATACCTTTATTGGCGAAAGCCAAAAAGGCAAGAAAATTCCACTGCTAAGCTTGAGTAATGGAAAGTCTGACAAAAAGAAAACTAAGGTTTGGATGCAAGGGGGTTTACATGGAAATGAACCCGCCAGCACGGAAGGCTTACTCTATTTAATAGATCGCTTGTTGGAAGATCCGGAACAACAATTATTACTCGATGATATTGCTCTGCAAATTATACCAATGGCTAATATTGACGGTTATGAAAAGCAAGACCGTTATGCCGCAAATGGCCTAGACTTAAACCGCGATCAAACCAAATTAAACGCTCCCGAATCGGTAAGCTTAAAGCAGGCTTTTAGTGACTTTGGTCCCGATGTAGCATTAGATTTCCACGAATACCGTCCTTTTCGTCGCGATTTCGCCCGTATGAGTGAGTGGAGCATTACTGCCGCCTATGATGTGATGTTTCTATACTCGGGCAATTTAAATATACCGCAAGAGCTACGTCAGTTTACAGAAGAGGAGTTTGTAAATCCCGCCAAGGAAAAGATTAAAGCAAATGGTCTAAGCTCTTACGATTATATAACGAGTACCGATTACCATGGTGAAACCCACTTTAATCTCGGTGCGGTAAATCCGCGTTCGAGTGCAACCTCTTACGCTTTATCAAATTGTATCTCTACTTTAATTGAAGTGCGCGGGGTAGGTATTGGCAGAACATCTTATAAGCGCAGGGTTTTTACTACTTTTACTATTGCTCAGTCTTATTTGCAATCTGCGCAAGCAAAAGCTGACCAAATTAAGCAGGTACTGGAACGCACAGAGAACCCATCTGCGCAAGCAATTGTGGTTAAATCGAGCCGCAAGGTGCGCTCCGGTAAAATAGCGGTAATAGATATTGGCAGGAATGAGTTGGACTCTATGGAGGTTATAATTCGCGATGCCCTGCATTCGAAGGCAACTTTGAAGAGAGAAAGGCCTAGTGCCTATCTGATTTTACCGGGTAACGAAGCGGCGATAGCTAAACTAAAAACACTGGGGATGAGCATTCAACAACTTTCAAATGGCCAAAGTATGGAGGTTGAAGCTTATACCATTACCGAATATAATAGGAAGACCCATTCTTACGAAGGTGTTTATCCACAGGAAGTTGAAGCGAAATTGGAAATTAAAATGGTGAGCTTTCCTGCTGGGACTTATGTTATTAGCTTAAAGCAAAGAAGAAGCAATTTATCGACGGCAGTGCTAGAACCAGAAGCCACCAGTAGCTTTATTTACTTTGAAGTGATAAAAACCGATTTAGGCGAAGAATTACCGATTTACCGCTATCTCAAAACTAAAGAAATACAAGGCTTAAAATAAGTATCATCTAATTATGACAAAGAATATTTTACTCGTTCTGCTTGCTTCCACTGCCGTGGTAACTGCGCAAATTAAGCCTAGTAAAAGTGAGGCTAAATTTGAATTGGGATCTGGCCTCCTGTTTTCATTTAATGATGATGCTTATCAGTTTCGCATTGGCGGAATGGTGCAGCCCTACATGGGTATGGAAAATATTGAAGGTTCGGATGCCGATTTTTATCTCAATTCTCGTCGCTCCTATTTTAATCTTGGCGGGAAAATGAAAGAAGAAAATGTAAGTTTTTTCATTCAATTAGATTTTAGCTTATCAGACCCCTTATTAGATGCATGGATAGGATTTCATCCTACTGAAAAGATGAACATTTATGTAGGGCAGAAGCAAAGTATTGCCAACAACCGTGAGATGCAAATAATGGAAACTCATTTGCAATACCCCGGACGTAGCTTGCTGAGTACGGCTTTTAGTAATACTGGGCGTGAGCTAGGACTCTATGTGGATTATTATTTAGGTGGAGAAGCCTTCGGTATTAAACCTCAAATTGCTATTACCTCTGGTGATGGTCGCAATTCTTTCGGTACTGATTCAAGAGATATTGATCAAGGTGGCTTCAAGTATGCCGCGCGTCTAGATGTTTATCCTCTGGGGCAATTTGCTTCGGGTAATGAAGAGTCAATTGCTGATTTCGCCCATGAAGAATCTTTGAAAATGGTCCTCGGTGGCGCAGCAAGTTTTAACGATGGAGCTAGCGGAGCGAGAGGTGAGGGACATAATTTATTCAACCTTTACAACAGCACAGGTGGCTTTCAGCAGCCCGACTACCGCCAAGTATACGGTGATGCATTGATGAAGTATAAAGGATTCTCGTTTTTAGGAGAATATGTGGTTGCCACGTCTACTAACTTGGACGGAACCTTCCGTAGTGAAACGGCTTCAGATGCTTTATTAGCAACAGAAATAAGTGAATACTTGGCTTTGGGTAGTGCTTTTAATGTGCAAGCAGGTTACCTTAGTCGCAGAGGTTATGGCATTGATGCACGATACTTTGGGTTAAGCCCTGAGTTTGACCTTAATGCTGCTTCTATAATTAAACGGCAAACGGGCTGGTCACTAGGATTGACGAAGCATTTGAAAGGCAATGCCGCAAAAGTACAATTGGCTTATACGTCCTTTGCTAACGAAAATTTACCTTCGTCAAGCTTCGCTGAGATATTGTTTCAAGTTATGTTTTAAAGCATGTCTGCTTTTAGCCAGAGGTGCTCTAAATGATACGATACCGAATCATCGGGCTGTGCCAAACGGTCGTAGATGCTCTAGTTCATAAAATAACGTGAGTTCGACGTAAAATTAGGCCTAAACGGATTTTCCAATGAAAATGAAAATCCTGCATCTAGCTCATTTGCTGTAGCCCGCTACAGCTGCACGATCCAGACTAGTCTTTTCCTTCCATTGAAAATCTGAGGCTCTAATTTATTGTCGAATTCACGTTAAAATAATAGAAGGAGGCTGAAAGCCACACTAAATACTCACTTCTCCTTTTAAATTATCGCAAAAGGCTAGCTTAAATTCTTCTCCTTTTAAATTCTGCCCAAGCAGAAACATGGTCTTGCATAAGGCGGCTTCAAAAGTCATGTCGCCGGCGCCAATTAAGCCGATCTCATGGTATTTCCGGCCCGCTTCGTATTTTGTCATTTCCACACTACCTGCCGAGCACTGACTCACGTTTATAACTGGTGTGCCTTTTTCGCAAACTTGCGCCAAAGCTTCAATAAGCCAATTCTGATTGGGAGCGTTTCCTGCGCCAAAACTGCGAATTATTAAGCCTTGTAATTGTGGGTTTAAGATTTGGGGTAGCACTAATTCCGCCGTCATTCCGGGAAAGCAATGAATTATTCCCACCCGTGGATCTAAATCTAAATTAACTTGTAAGGCGCCCGCGGTGGCACGGGCAATATAATTGCGATTGTATTTTATGCTTACGCCCGCTTCTGCTAATTTCGGATAGTTGGGCGACTGAAAAGCTTCAAAATCTTGGGCACTGACCTTTTGCACGCGATTGCCCCGGTATAAATCATACTCAAAATAAACTGCTACTTCGGGTACTAATGGCCCACCTTCATCATTACGAGCTAAGGCAATTTCTAAACTGCTGAGAATATTTTCCCGCGCATCTGAACGGGGAATACCAATCGGTAATTGGCTACCCGTTAAAATAACAGGTTTGCCTAAATTACTAAGCATAAAGCTCAAGGCAGATGAGGTATAAGCCATGGTGTCTGATCCATGAAGAATTAAAAAGGCATCGTATCGACCGTAATCTTCTTTGATGCGCAGTGCAATGCGTTGCCAATGTTCGGGCAGCATATTGGACGAGTCGATCGGTTCGTCGAAACTATCGGTATCAATGCTGCAATCGAACTGCGAAATTTCCGGTATTTGGGCTAAGAGGTTTTCTAAACTAAAGGGATGATAGGAACCATTTTCTTGGAGAATCATCCCAATTGTACCACCGGTATAGAGCATTAAAACTTTGGCTTCTCTACTCATGTCCGAATATTTTTAAGGCGTTTTCCGTAGTGATACGTGCCACTTCTTCTTTAGAAATCTGATGTATTTCGGCAATCTTCTGGGCAATTTGCTCCAAATATGCCGGTTCATTACGCTTCCCCCGAAAGGGTGCAGGCGCTAAAAAGGGCGCATCGGTTTCCAAGACTAAATCTTCCGTTTTTAATTCGGCCACCACTTTATCTAAACCGCCGTTTTTAAAAGTTACCACTCCGCCAATACCTAGTTTTAGATTCAAAGCCAAAGCGCGTTGGGCTTGTTCTAAATTACCAGTAAAACAATGGAAAATGCCAAATAGCTGCTCATCCGCTTCTGCTTCTAAAACCTCGAAAGTTTCTTCAAAGGCATCGCGACAATGAATAACTATAGGTAAGTGCATCTCTTTAGCCTTGCGAATCTGCCTGCGAAAGGCTTCTTGTTGCTCAGTAATAAAGGTTTTATCCCAATACAGATCAATGCCAATTTCGCCTACTGCAAAGTATTTTGTTTGGCCATCAAGTTCTTCCCAAACTGCAGCCAGCTGCTCTTGCCAATCTTCTTTAACGTGACTAGGGTGGAGGCCCATCATCGGGTAAATTTGGGGATGTTCGGCCGCTAAAGCTTTGAGGTCGGCAATACTTTCTTTATCAATATTAGGGAGGTAAAATCGCTCTACCCCAACCGCCGCAGCGCGTTCTAAAATGAGGTCAATATCCTCTTTAAAGCGATCTAAGTATATATGGGTATGCGTGTCTATCATCTGTAAATTCTATTCAGGTGGCTAAGTTAGAACTAAAAAAAAGCCGCCCAATTGCAAAACTGGGCGGCTTCGTATTTATGATGGGTCTAATTAAAGCTCAAGGGCTTTTTTTACCTCATTGTTCATCAATAATTCAGCTGGATTTTCCAGCGCTTCTTTAACTGCAACTAAGAAACCTACCGATTCTCTGCCGTCAATTACGCGGTGATCGTAGCTAAGGGCTACATACATAATGGGGCGAATATGTACTTCGCCGTTAATGGCCACGGGGCGCTCTACAATATTGTGCATTCCTAAAATAGCACTTTGTGGAGGATTGATAATAGGAGTAGAAAGCATGGAGCCAAATACGCCACCATTGGTTATTGTAAAGGTTCCGCCCGTCATTTCATCTACGGTAATTTTACCGTCTCTTACTTTAGTGGCCAAACGCTTAATATCCTTTTCTACGCCTGCAAAACTCATGTTTTCGGCGTTACGAATTACGGGAACCATTAGTCCTTTCGGTCCGCTTACCGCGATGCTAATGTCAGCATAACCAAAGCTTACCAAATTATCGCCGTCAATCATGCTATTAACCTGCGGGAACTCTTTTAGCGCACGGGTTACTGCTAGCGTAAAGAAAGACATGAAACCAAGGCCTACGCCGTGTTTCAGTTTAAAGTCTTCTTTATATTGCTGACGTAAATCGAAGATAGGCTTCATATCTACTTCGTTAAAAGTAGTAAGCATAGCCGTCTCGTTTTTAACGCTTACTAAACGCTTGGCTAACTTTCTGCGCAAGCTGCTCATTTTGGCGCTGTCGGTAGGACGAGGGGCATTGGTTGGCGTGCCCATACTGGCTTCCGCTTTAACTGCATCGTCTTTGGTAACTCTACCATCACGGCCAGTGCCGGTTACTGCGCTGGCGCTGATGCCTTTTTCATCTAAAATTTTCTTAGCTGCGGGAGAGGCCGATCCACTAGCGTAGGTTTTTTCTTCGGCTTTGGGAGCTTCTACCGGGGCAGGAGCAGCCTTTTCTTCTGCCTTTGGAGCCGCCGCAGCTTTGGGGCTACTTCCACCGTCGGGGGCAGCGGCACTAGTATCAATAAGCGCAATTACTTGTCCTACTTCTACCGATTCGCCTTCCTCTACCTTTAAGGTAATAATACCAGATTCTTCGGCGGGTAAGGCAAGGGTTGCTTTATCGGAATCGATTTCAGCAATTTCTTGATCTTTTTCTACATAATCACCGTCAGCAACTAACCAGCTGGCTATTTCTACTTCGGAAACGGATTCTCCTGGTGATGGAACTTTTACTTCTAAACTCATGATTTAGTGATAACTAGGCGTTGAAAATTTTTGATAACAGAGCCTCATAACGCGAGGCGGCTAATTTGGATGAACCAGGAGCGGTACTAGCGCTCGCGGCAGGCGAAATAACTTCTTTCAATTTTACGGGGAAGTTAACTTGAACATACCAAGAAGCACCCATATTGCGAGGTTCTTCTTGGGCCCAATAAACTTCTTCTACATTAGGATAGCTGGCAACCAAATCGCTAATCTGATTTTCGGCTAAGGGGTATAATTGCTCGAGGCGAATAAAGGCGCGATCTTGCGGAAGCTCCTCGTCTCTAACTTTGTCAATATCGTAATAAATCTTACCACTACAGAAGAATAGCTTTTTCACGGTAGCTTTATCTTCAATGCGGGGGTCGTCAATTAATTCGCGGAAACTGCCATTGGCCAAATCCTCTAAAGGCGATTGTACTTTGGGATGACGCAATAAACTCTTCGGGGTCATTACCACCAAAGGCTTGCGGAAATTGCGCTTCATTTGGCGGCGTAACAAGTGGTAGAAGTTAGCGGGCGTAGTAACATTTACTACCTGCATGTTGTACTGGGCACACTGTTGTAACCAGCGCTCTAAGCGGGCACTAGAATGCTCGGCTCCTTGTCCTTCGTAACCATGCGGTAAATAAAGGACCATACCATTTTGAACTTTCCACTTATCTTCTGCAGCCGAAATAAATTGGTCAACAATAATTTGTGCTCCATTAAAGAAGTCACCAAACTGCGCTTCCCAAATTACCAGTGTTTCGGGTGAGGTCATGGCATAACCATAGTCAAAACCCATAACACCGTATTCAGAAAGCAAGGAATTGTAAACCGCAAAACGGCCTTCTTTTCCTTTAATATTATTGAGAAGAACATGCTCTTCTTCGGAGTCTTCTACTTTAATTACGGCATGTCTATGCGAGAAGGTTCCACGTTCCGAATCTTCCCCGCTAAGGCGGATATTAAAACCTTCGTGGATGAGAGTGCCATAAGCTAAAAGCTCGGCCATACCCCAATCTAGACTGTTGCGTTCGGCTACCATTTTCCAACGGTCTTCCATCAAACGTTTAATCTTAACGAAGAATTTTTTCCCTTCCGGTAGATGGGTAATCGTATGCGCTATTTCTTTCAAAGTAGTGAGGTCGAAAGAAGTGTCAATAGATTTATGGAAATCTTCCGGACTAGCCGTTTTGTAACCATCCCACTCATCTAGCATAAACTGGGTGATGGTATTTTTCTCTATCTTCTTAGATTCGTCGAAGCGCATTTCCAACACATCCTTAAACTCCGATTCTAAGGATTTCACAAAAGCTTTATCAACTATGCCTTCCTTCTCCAACTTCGTTTGGTAAATAACCTTAGGGTCTGGATGCTTGCTTATGGCTTTATAGAGTAAGGGTTGCGTAAAACGAGGCTCATCCCCTTCGTTATGACCGTATTTTCGGTAGCACAACAGATCTATGAAAATATCGCGATTATAACGCTGACGGTATTCCATAGCAAATATGGTGGCATGAATAACCGCTTCAACATCGTCGCCATTAACGTGTAACACTGGTGCTTGCACGGTTTTCGCTACGTCAGTACAATAAATACTAGAACGCGCATCTAAGTAATTGGTGGTAAAACCTACTTGGTTGTTAATTACCATGTGCACGGTGCCACCGGTGCGGTATCCTTCTAAGGTTTCCATTTGCAGCACTTCGTACACTATCCCTTGAGCGGCCACCGCGGCGTCACCGTGGATTAGAATCGGCATTACTTTGGACTGATCTTTACCATGGTCGGTATTAATCTTAGCACGAGCAATCCCCGTTACAATGGCATCAACCGCTTCTAAGTGTGAAGGGTTAGGTGAGAGGTTTAATTTAATAACCTCGCCATTATCTAAAGTTTTGGTGGTGGTGTATCCCAAGTGGTATTTAACATCACCATCAAACTCATCGTCCACAAACTCTTTACCTTCAAATTCACTAAAGATCTCGCGTTGGGTTTTCCCGAAAATATTAGAGAGAACGTTTAAGCGTCCGCGGTGAGCCATACCAACAACAAATTCTTTAACCCCTAAATGGGCGGCGTGGCGAATACCGAATTCCATGGCGGGAATAAGACTCTCTGCTCCTTCAATGGAGAAGCGTTTTTGCCCGACAAATTTGCGATTAATGAAGTTTTCGAAAGCCACCGCTTCATTTAATTTATGAAGAATCAGCTTTTTATCTTCGGTACGGTAGTCGGGAGCATTATCTCCTTCTTGTAATTTTTTCTGGATCCAAGTAATTTTTTCTGGATCTCCTAGGTACATATACTCTAAGCCAATGCTGCGGCAATAAACGCGTTCGAGGCGCTCAATAATTTCACGAAGGGTTTTAGAGGTGTCGTAACCAATTTCTTTAGCGGCCTGAAAGGGATTATTCAAGTCAGCTTGACTTAAACCAAAATTTTCCAGGGTTAATTTGGGTTCATACTCACGGCGCGAACGCACAGGGTTGGTAGCGGTAAAGAGATGTCCTCTTTTGCGATATCCATCAATTAAGGCAAGCACCTGAAATTCCTTACGGATTTCCGCTACAATTTCCGCGTGATTAAGAGTTATCTCCGATTCGGCGGCAGAGCTGCCGTCTTCACCGTCATACTCTTCTTTTGCGAAATCGTAGCCCTGAAAGAAAGCGCGCCAACTAGGTTCTACGCTATCGGGGCTAGTAAGATACTGTTGGTATAATTCGTCAATAAAGTCACTATGTACTCCACCGAGAAAAGAAAATCTATCCATGTTAATGTTACGAGGTCCGTAAGTTTCTGCAAAATTAAGATAAATATAATGCCCTCTTTCTTCTAATCGACCATTATTAATGCGAAATAGACATTGCTTTACATAACTTTGTCTAATCTAAATCGTTTAGCTGAATATGAGGAATCTTTTGTTGTTAATCTTTGTGGCTTTTTCAGTAAGCCTTTCTGCGCAAAGCGAACGCTTTAAAAAAGGAGGCTCAAAGGCCGATAAGCCAACGGAGCAAAGCGAAGAGCCAAAGCCGAAGACGCAAGCCAGTCCTGAAAAACCGAAATCGTGGACCGATAAATTAATTTTCGGTGGCGGTGCGGGTTTATCATTTGGCACCAATACCAATATTTTTCTGGCACCACAAGTGGGATATCAGATAAAAGATAATTTGGTAGTGGGAGCAGGGTATATGTATAATTACGCGCGGTGGAGAAGTATTTGGGCGAATGGTAGATTTCAGAATACAGACTTCGAAAACACCGTGCATGGCCCTAATTTTTTTGCCAATTACAGTCCTTTAGAAAGCGTGTTTCTCGGCGCTCAGTTTGAGGTTTTAAACCATGATGCTTATCTATACAATATCAACACTTTTGATTTTGATGTAGAAAACCGCTGGACCAATGTGCTTTTTGTGCAAGGTGGTTTAAAGCAACAAGTAGGTAAGAAGGGAATGATGCTTTTGGGAATTCGCTATAACTTACTGCATGATCAATACAGTCCTTACGGCGCATCTTGGGCTCCCATTTTCTTAGTATACTTTTAATTTATATGATTTCGACGCCGATTAACTTTTATTGAAAATCGGATATTGTAATTTATAGTCGTACTCATCTTAAATAAGGCCGCTGTACTGCGCTCTAAAATAAACTTTAATCGCTTCGCGCTTGAGAATAGCACGGGCAATTTCCCTATTGTTCTCGCTTAAATATTTCTCGGCCAAATCGATCCGGTAAAATAAATCAGTAAACGATTGGGCTTGAATGCGATACTGGTCTAGCCTATGGTGTAACCAATTTTCTAAATCCTCGGTAGGTACTTCTTCTTCCGGGCAATTTAAATCTTTCGCTAATTGCTTACGCAGATTGGCAAGCAACCATTCCTTTTTCGGATGAGATTCTAAAAGCTCGAGATTAACATTTAGTGATCGCGGTGACTGAGCCATTGAGCGAAATTTGTGAGTTGGGTTTTCACCTTGTCATTTTTCGCATCTGCGGAAGCAAGCGCACTTAAGGCACTTTTCAGCAATTCTTCGCGCTTAGCGATGGCCTTAGTTTCAGCGCCACATTCAATAAATAATTTTTGAAAGGCTTTCACTTTGGCCTCCCCCACTAAGTTTTCCTTTTGCAGGGCAGCTAATTCCATCGGCGCGAATTCACGCGCATAAATCATCAGCAAGGTTTTTTTGTCTTGCAGAATATCGCCGCCTACTTTTTTGCCAAATTTTTCAGGATCCCCAAAAGCGTCTAAAAGATCATCTTGTACCTGAAAAGCCAAGCCAGCATCCATTCCAAATTTGTAAAGTGCAACGGCCTGACTGTTCGAAGCCTTGCCAATTAAGGCTCCAATTTGAAGAGCGGCCCCCAGTAATACTGCGGTTTTGAGGCGAATCATTTCAATATAGTCTTCTTCGCTTACGCTAGATAGACTCTCGAAGTTCATGTCGTATTGCTGACCTTCACAAACTTCCAATGCTGTTTTGGAGAAGATCTCGTAAACCTTGGCAAGAATGCTTTTATCAACTTGATTTAAGTATTGATAGGATTTTACTAGCATGGCATCTCCCGCAAGGATGGCCACATTAGTGTTCCATTTTTCGTGAATGGTTTTTTTACCACGCCGAAGATGGGCATCGTCCATAATATCATCGTGCACCAGCGAAAAGTTGTGGAACATTTCTATGGCTAAGCTGGGTAAAAGAGCATCTTCTAAATTACCCTCGAAAAGGTCGCAGCCCGCTAAAACCATGGCTGGCCTTAGTCGTTTGCCCCCCAAGGAAAGGATGTAAGAAATAGGTTGATATAATTCAATCGGTTCTTGATCGAAATCTTGGCGTGCCAAAGTGTTTTCAATCAAACTTATATAACCCGTAAAATTTTCCATCAATTATTTAATCAGTTTTTGTTCACTATTTCCAGCAGGTATCGGCCATAACCACTTTTTAATAAAGGCTCGGCAATTTCTACCAACTTTTCGTCATTTATAAAACCTTGGCGGAAGGCAATTTCTTCAATACAGCCCACTTTAAGTCCTTGTCTTTCTTCAATAACTTGCACAAACTGTCCTGCTTGCATCAGGCTTGCAAAGGTGCCGGTGTCTAACCATGCCGTACCTCTATCTAGAATACCTACTTGTAATTTCCCTTGCTTTAAATACTCCTTGTTTACATCAGTAATTTCATATTCACCGCGGGGAGAGGGCTTTAGGTCGGAGGCGATTTGTACGACATTATTATTGTAGAAATATAAACCAGGCACTGCATAACGCGATTTAGGCTTAACTGGTTTTTCTTCGATGGAGCGAGCAACAAGGTTTTCATCAAAATCTACTACTCCGTAACGTTCAGGATCGGAAACTTGATAGGCGAAAACAACGCCACCATTAGGATCTTTACTGCTTTGTAAAAGGTCTTCCATTTTAGAGCCATAAAAGATATTATCTCCTAAAACTAAAGCCACACTATCGTTGCCAATAAAGTCTTTTCCTAAAACAAAGGCTTGCGCAAGGCCATTAGGCTCGTGCTGCACGGTGTATTGAAAATTACAGCCAATACGACTGCCGTCGCCCAAAAGTTTTTGGAAAAGAGGCATATCGTGGGGCGTAGAAATTATTAAGATATCGCTAATTCCCGCCTGTAAAAGAGTGCCCAAGGGATAGTAAATCATGGGTTTATCGTAAACGGGCATTAACTGTTTGCTAACGGCTAAGGTTAAAGGATGCAGTCTGGTGCCAGATCCACCGGCGAGAATAATACCTTTCATGTTTTTACTTTTAAGGGTTATCTCCTTCAAAATCCTCACTTTCATCTACCTCTTCATCGTAAATGCTAATGTAAGACTCGGTAAAAGATTTACTGATAATCAACTTTTCAAAGCTAAGTAATAAGGTTGGTAATATTAAAAGATTGCCAATCATTGCAATCACTAAGGTTATACTTACCAAAATTCCAAGTGCTACAATTCCGCCAAAGCTGGAAGCGGTAAATACGCTGAAGCCAAAAAAGAGAACAATGGAGGTATAGAACATACTTACCCCCGTTTCGCGAATTGCTAAAAGTACCGACTTCCCAATATTATAGCGCGTGTTTTTAAGCTCTTGTCTATATTTTGCTAAGAAATGAATGGTATCATCAATGCTAATTCCGAAGGCTACACTAAATACTAAAATGGTACTGGGCTTAAGGGGAATCCCAAAATATCCCATAATTCCTGCCGTCATTACCAAAGGGAAAATATTAGGCACCAACGAAACCAAGACCATGGTGAACGAGCGGAAAATAAAAGCCATTACTAAGGCAATTACCGCAATAGCTAAACTTAAGCTGACCAACAAGTTTTTAATTAAATAGGTAGTTCCTTTTTGAAAAACTACCCATGCGCCCGTTACGGTAACATCGTATTTTTCGGAGGGAAAGTTTTCGGCGATAGATGCAAAAACCGCTTCTTGCATGTAGGTGCTTTCTTCCTTACCCATGTCTTTAACCTGCATGGTAACCCGGGTATAGCGCGCCGTACTATCGGCTAGTGAGCTTAATAAATTAGACTGGTTTCCTTTGTCCCCTTTCGGGAGATAACTAGCAATAAAGCTTCTTTCTTGACTGGTGGGAAGCGAGTAAAAACTAGAGTCGCCGCGGTAATAGGCTTGTTTGGCGAATTTTAATCCATCCACAATAGATAAGGAGCGGCTGATGCCTTCTACCTGGGCAAGATCGTTTTGCAGTTTGTCGATGCGTTTTAAAGTGGCGGCTTTGTAAATGCCATTGGCCTTTTTAGTGTCTATTACTAACTCTAAGGGAACCATGCCATTAAACTTGTCTTCTAAAAAATGCAGATCTTTATAAACGGGATCACTTTTTTTAAACTCTTCACTAAGATTGCCGGTGGTGTAAATTTTAGTTACCCCATAAAAAGCAATAATAAGTAGGCTAATTAAAGCAGTGTAGACCCATTTCCGGTGGTACATTGTAGTACGAATTAGCCAATCGATAAAGCCCTTTATCCAGCGTTTTTCCAAATGTTTGTAATGCCTTTCTTTCGGAGCGCGCGCAAAGCTGTAGTAGATAGGAATAAGGACAATGGAAATAACGAAAACCATCATTACATTGATGGAGGCCACCACGCCAAATTCTTTTAAAATCACACTATTTGTTAATATCAGCGCCGCAAAACCCATGGCGGTGGTAATATTGGTGAGCAAAGTGGCGGCGCCAATTTTGCGAATTACTCTTTGCAAGGCGAGAATGCGATTCCCGTGATTTTTATACTCAGTATGGTACTTATTAATCAGAAAAATACAATTGGGCACGCCAATCACAATTACCAAAGAAGGGATTAATGATGAAAGCATCGATATCTCATAATTGAGTACCGAAATCAGCCCGAAAGACCAAAATACGCCTAAAACCACCACGGCAATAGAAATGAGCATCGCGCGGAAGCTGCGCAAGAAAGCGTATAAAATTAGCCCCGTAACCAATAAGGCTAAACCCACTAGCATAAAAATTTCTTGGCTAATGGTTTTCGTATTAGCCATGCGAATATGAGGAAGACCGCTAATTTTTATATCACGGCCCAAAATAAGCTCCTCGGCGGCAACCGTTTGTTTTATTTCTTCAACAATGCGAATAATATTTTTATCGTAAAGTTTTTTACCGTCAATGTGAACTAGCATGAGCGGCACGCGTCCATCTTCGCTTTCCAATAGGCCACGGTAAAAAGGCAAAGCATTGTAAACCGCCTTAACAGAGTCGAATTTCCCCGCGGCTAATGCTGGTGCAAGAGAACTGTAGTTGAGGGTTTGGGCGCTATCGTCGCGGCCAAGATTTAAGGCATTAGTAGGCGAAAGGATATTAATTACGCCGTCAATATTTAAGAGATTGCTTTCTAAAGAATGCCAGTGCTGGTAATTTTTCGCTTCAAAAACATCAAAGCTGTCAATGGCAATAACCACGGTATTTCCCACCTGCTTAAAGCGCTCACGAAAAACGTCATAATCCACTTGAGTGGTATCGGTTTTAGGGAGAAGCCTCGAAAATTTAAAGCTCACGTTTACGAATTGCCCCTGATAAGCCATGTAAAAGCTAAGCAGTAGCAGAATGCTAAGCATGCTTGTGCGGTTACGAAGTATAAGTCTGGCAATAAATGTAAACATGCTCCTTATGGCTGGCGCTTAATTTCCGCAAAACTAAGAATTATCGCTCGGTCGGCGACTTAATTTTTTCAGCAGCATCTAGGCGCTCAGAAAAATGGGTGATTATCCTAAAAGACGCTATTTAAAAAACAAATTTTGAAGTGAGCTTTATCGCAAAATTATCAATAGGCTCGGGTAAACTTTGAGCGCCATATCGATAGTAAAAGCCAAGGCCGAAACCGCTAAAGCTGGAAACTAAAAGGCGATTGAGCTCAATGCCCGACTCGAAATAGGGCTGACTTAAAGATTTGGTACTAAGATTTAAATGCTGTTGGGGAGAGCGAAGGTTTCCAATGGCCATTCGGTTTACGATTTCAATGTGAGGAGCGAAATCCTTCCGGCGGAAGAGTAGGCTTTTAAAATCTTGTCGCCACATAAGTTCTAAATACTCGTCATTTAAAAACTCATTAAAGGCCATGGTTTCAAAGGAATTTCGATCGGCGGCATTTATTCTGTCGAAATAATTTGTGCTTTCTAAACCATTACTGCTACCTGTAAAAAGCTTGGCAGCAGGAAGGTCTTGCCAGCTCTTAGCGGCTTGAACTTTAAAACTGCTTTCGCCAAAACGTAAACTCATCCGTTTGTATTCGGCCCTAAATTGGAGGATGTCATAATTGAAACCGCTTTCGCCAATGCCTTCAAATCCGCGATTATAGCTCAGCCAAAAAATCGGATAGCCCCCTTCTAAGGTTAGCTGTCCAAATGGCGTTTCTGCAATTTTTTCATTGGGAGCATAGCGCAGAGTGCTTCTTATTTCGGCATAGTCGTAGATGTTTTCACCGAGACTATTGTCTGAGGGTAGGAACTGATAATTCCCTAAGGTTTCTCTGCGTTCGTAATTTGCAATTAAGCTGTAATTTAAACCGGGAACAATATTGCTACTAATGCCGTAATAAGTGCGTCTCACATAATCCCATTGGTTGATAAATATGCGACGGTAGTTGTTTTCAACAATAGAACCACTCTGTAAATAGGGAATAGCTAAGCCACTTGTTTCAAATATTTCATCTTGAAAACCAACCCAGGTTTTAAGGTTAATCTCTTTGTTTAGATCAAATTCAAGTTCGTAATTCTGCTTCCAAAGTTTGTCTTTAAAACCATATGCTCCTGCCGCTCTAATTCTAAACCAAGGAGAGAGTTTGTCGTTGGTTTCAATGCCTAGGCCTAAACGAAATCCTTCCGCGCGATTGTAGTTAATGAGTTTGTTGATGTCGATATTTATCCACTTGTAAGGGATGTATCCTCGACTAAGTGTAATTAATAGTTGCAGTTTTTTTTCAAGGTCTTCTGCTTTGGAAACGCTATCAATAAAGCTGTAGGTATTTAGTTCAGTGCTGTCTAAAGTCTCGCCTCTAAAGGCTTGCAAAAGACTATCCGCAAATTCGCTCGATTCCTCGTCTATGCTAATCTCCGCAAGGGAAATATCCTTAGTGCTGAGGTTTGGATTTAGGTTTATATTGCTAATCTTTCGCCTTAAAATGGCCTGTGGTGCAAGCGTGTTGATGGAAATATTGTTTATAAAAATATCGGCTTCAAAGGAAACGGGGAACCACTTATGCTGACCAAAGGAGCGGTATTCTTGGCGAATGGAAATGGGGCTATTTTCGTCTTCGGATGGTGTGGCGCGCACATTTACAATCGCCCAATCCCCCGAGTGTAGTGATAATGCTCCCTTTAATCCTTTAAAACCACGGTTTAGTCTTGGCCTAAAACTCACCGTAAAAATGGTGTCTCCCTCTTCGGTAAAAAGGCTGTCTTCAATAATAAATAAATAGCGACTTGTGCTGCCTTTACTCAAAGGGTTGAGGTATTTTTCGTCGCCAATACCAATAAAATCGCCGTAAAAAGAAAAGCTCTGCAACTGGGTAACAATAAGCGAAAACATGGGACTTTTAAAGCCTGAAGTCTTTTGCGCTAAAACTCTTTCGTTATCGCGCGGCTTTTTCACTCTCCTCTCGGTAATGGTTTCCATAAAAAAGAGATGCTTAGTGCTGAAGAATTGGTGCATCTCAAAATTGGAGCTATCAATTTTAAGGATGGTATCTTCTTGTCCTACCGCTAAACTATCAATGCGATCAGAGAGTTTTACTGTATCAATACTGGGGTCGAGGCTATCTACATTAAAGGTTACCCAGAACTTACTATAGCTGTAATAACTGAAACTTTCTAGTTCTTCTGGGTCGTTTAACTTCTTCATGGCCACCGCATTATTGATTAAACGATGCGCAGGATTTATCCCCGGCACTACGGTAACTTCCTCTAGGGCGGTACTTTTTTCCTTTAAAACAACGAGCAGCTTATTCGCTTTTAGGCTTTCGCCAGATAGGGTAGTGGTCTCAAAACCGATATAAGAAAATTGCAGATTTTTAATTCCGCCATCTTCATTGCTAAACTCAAAATTCCCGTCTAAGTCGCCCGAGGTACCGCGACGTTCATTATTTATGGTGATGTTTACAAAGGGTAGGCCTTTGCCTTGCTCGTCCACTACCTTCCCTTTTATCGCTTGCGCAGATAGGTTTGCACTAAAGCAAAGGGCCAGAAAAAACACAGTAAATATTTTCATCATATCAGAGTGACACTTTTCGCGAAGGTAGAGTTGTATAATTTCGTAAATAAAGCAAAAAAAAGCCCATTTTGCTTTCGCAGAATGGGCGATTGATTATTTGAAAATGCGATTTATAATGTACCGCGATTTTCTTGTTCTCTTTCTATCGCTTCAAATAAGGCTTTAAAGTTTCCTTTACCGAAACTCTTGGCACCTTTGCGTTGAATGATTTCGAAGAAAAGCGTTGGTCTATCGGCTACTGGCTTGGTGAAAAGCTGTAATAAATAACCTTCATCATCGCGATCTACCAAAATACCGCGCTTACTGAGCTCGCCAATTTCTTCATCAATATCGCCAACACGCTCTAATAAGTCATCGTAATACGAATCCGGTACGTATAAAAATTCTACACCATAGTCTTTCAAACGATCTACCGTTTCGAAAATATTATTGGTAGCCACTGCGATATGCTGAACGCCTGCACCTTGGTAGAAGTCGATATACTCTTCAATCTGACTTTTCTTTTTGCCTTCTGCGGGTTCGTTAATGGGGAATTTAATTCTACCATTTCCATTGGTCATTACCTTACTCATTAAGGCGGTGTATTCGGTAGAAATATCTTTATCGTCAAAAGATACTAATTGCGCGAATCCCATCACCTTGGCGTAAAAATCAACCCATTTGTTCATCTCGCCCCAGCCTACATTACCCACCATGTGATCGATGTATTTTAGGCCAGCATTACTGGGGTTATAATGGCTTTCCCATTTTTTATAACCGGGCATGAAAATACCGCTATAATTACTGCGGTCTACAAAAACGTGGACCGTATCACCGTAAGTTTTAATGCCGCTTAAAGTTACTTTGCCGTTTTCGTCTTCAATGCTGTAAGGCTCGAAAGAAGATTCAGCTCCACGGGACGTAGTTTCCCGGTAGCTTTTGTCAGCATCGTCAACCCAAAGGGCTACGTTTTTAACGCCATCGCCATGTTTTTCTAGGTGCTCGTTAATCGGGCCACCTGGAGTTAAGGGTGAGGTGATTACCAAGCGGATTTTATCTTGCTCTAATACATAAGATACACGATCTTTTATACCTGTTTCCAATCCGGCGTAAGCCAGCGACTGAAAGCCAAAAGCGGTTTTGTAAAAGTGCGCGGTTTGCTTGGCATTTCCTACGTATAGCTCAACGTAGTCGGTGCCATTAAGAGGTAAAAAATCTTCGGCTTCTAAAAATTCTTTCTTCAGTTTTAATGAAGAATTATCGTGAATGGTTTCCATAAAATCTGTTTTTGCAAAAGTATAATTCTAATTTGCTTTGCTTAGTCTTCTAGCCAGCTTAAATGATAATCGTCTAATTCCATCTCCAAGGCTGCTTGGGTTACTTGCAAAGGGGCGAAGGTATCAACCATTACCGCTAATTCGGCGGTTTCTTTCTGACCAATACTGCGCTCGTAAGCACCGGGGTGTGGGCCGTGGGGTAAGCCCGCAGGGTGTAAACTGATAAAGCCTTTGTCTACATGATTGCGACTCATAAAGTCACCGTCTACATAATACAAAACTTCATCACTATCGATATTACTATGATTATAAGGAGCAGGAATGGCCTCTGGGTGATAATCGAATAACCTGGGGCAGAACGAGCAAACTACAAAAGCAGCACTTTCAAAAGTTTGGTGTACGGGTGGCGGTTGATGCACTCTACCCGTTATCGGTTCGAAGTCTTTTATGTTAAAGGCGTAAGGATAATTATAACCATCCCATCCCACTACGTCAAAGGGGTGAGAAGCATAAACCATATCGTGTAAAATGCCTTCCTTTTTTAATTTGATTAAGAACTCACCTTTTTCGTCTACTGGCTCTAAAGTTTCGGGCTGACGGATATCGCGCTCGCAGAAAGGACTGTGCTCCAATAACTGACCAAAGTGATTGCGATAGCGCTTGGGAGTGTATAAAGGTTGGTACGAATCGAGTATGAAAAGGCGATTCGCTTCCTGATCAAAATGCATTTGATAAATCATGCCGCGTGGAATTACTAAATAATCGCCTGGGCCGAAACTTAAATTTCCCAATAGGGTTTTTAAGGTTCCAGTGCCTTGATGCACGAAGATCATTTCGTCGGCATCGGCATTTTTATAGAAGTAATCGGTTTGACTTTTTGTTGGCGCAGCTAAAGAAATATGCACGTCATTGTTAAAGAGCACGGTGGTACGGCTTTTCAAATAATCGGCATCGGGTTTCACTTTAAAACCTTCTAGCATGCGACTGTTTACATTGTGCTTTACCGCTGCTACAGGGTTTAAGTCGATCGACTTACCAATGGATTTCACCATGGTAGGGCGATGTAAATGATAGAGAAGGGAAGACATTCCGCTAAAGCCTTCGGTGCCGAAGAGCTGCTCATAATGCAAATCGCCATTCTCCTTTCTAAAGGTAGTATGGCGCTTGTGGGGAATCTTTCCTAGTTTATGATAAAATGGCATTTATAAATATGTTTTTGAGAGGTTCAAATAAAAGGGCTTGAATTTAAGCAAAATAGGACATTTGTCAGCTTTTTTCAGGATGTAAATCACCCCATTTGCGGTGACTATGAAAACGCTTGCGGTTTTCGCGGCCCGCACGTCTCGCTTTTTGCTCTTCTGCCGGAAGGTGCACCTCACTTTGGCATTCGGTAGAACAGCACTTTTCATGTTTAGCTGCACATTCGGGGCATTGAAGAAACAGCAGGTTGCAAGCAACATTAGCGCAGTTTACATGCGTATCGCATTTCGTTCCGCATTGGTGGCAGTGGGAAATTATTTCCGAAGAAATGCTTTCGCCCAATCGCTCATCGAAGACAAAGTTTTTACCATGAAATTTATTGGGTAGCTCGCGGGTCTTGATCTGACGGGCATAGTCGATAATACCACCGTGTAGTTGATTAACATCCTTAAAACCATGATGTTTTAAAAAGGCCGAAGTCTTTTCGCAGCGAATTCCCCCGGTGCAATAAAGCAAGACCTTTTCATTCTCCTTGCCCTCCAGCTTTTTCAAGACTTCAGGAAGTTCATCTCTAAATGTCTCGGCGTCGGGTAAAATAGAGTTTTCGAAATGACCAATTTCGCTTTCGTAGTGATTACGCATGTCCACCACAATTGCTCCGCTTTCCATGGCTTGGTTCCAAGACTCTGCATCGAGGTGGGTACCTACATTGGTAACATCATAAGCATCATCGGGCAAACCGTCGGCAACAATACGTGTGCGCACTTTAACCATAAGTTTTATGAAGGATTTTCCATCGTCTTCTACCGCCACTTTAAAGGGAATATCTTTAAATTCTGGATGGGCGTATAATTTGGTCTTGAACTCTTCCCAATTGTGTTCGGGAACGTTCATTTGGGCATTAATACCTTCGCGGGCGATGTAAATACGGCCTAGGCAATTTAAATCCGACCACTCTTTAAATAGTCGATCGCGTAATTCTTGCGTATCATTAATTATAACGTATTTGTAAAAGGATAAGGTTACGCGTTTAAAGTTTTCAGCATAAAGTCGCGCCTCCAGTTCCTCGCGACCAAAGCGATTTATTAATTCCTTTTTTCCAGCGTTCGGATCCATACAAATGCAATTTAAGCGGCAAAAATACTAAAGCTTAAGGCCTAAAGTATGATAAAAGTCAAGGTATCTAAATCGGTGGGCGGAGAAATGGGGAATTAGATTGGGATTTTTTGGGGCTAATTTTCTTAAAACGGTGAGGCTTCATCTTAAAGATCTTAATTTCGCGGCGCAGAAAGGCAAACGATATTATGGAATACGCATTTAACGAGATTGAGAAGAAGTGGCGCGCCTATTGGGCATCACAAAAAACTTTTGCGGCGAAAGAGGAAGGCGATAAGCCTAAATTTTACGCTTTAGACATGTTCCCTTATCCTTCAGGAGCGGGCTTACATGTTGGTCACCCCCTCGGTTATATTGCTTCCGATATCGTTGCGCGCTACAAGCGTCACCAAGGTTTTAACGTGCTGCATCCCATGGGTTACGACTCTTTTGGTTTACCGGCCGAGCAATATGCCATTCAAACAGGTCAGCATCCCGCTATTACTACCGAAGAAAATATTAGCCGTTACCGCGAGCAACTCGATCAGATTGGTTTTTCCTTCGATTGGGATCGTGAAGTACGTACTTCTAATCCCGATTTTTACCGTTGGACGCAGTGGATCTTTTTACAGCTTTTCGATAGCTGGTATGATGAAGAGAAAGCCCAAGCCCGTCCGATAGAAGATTTAATTTGGCATCTACATAAGTACGGCACCGAGGATTTACATGCCGCTGCTGGTGAAGATTTAAGTCTTAGCCCCGAAGAATGGGAGGGTTTCGATGAAGCCACGCGCGAGCAAATTTTACAGAATTACCGCTTAGCCTATCGCAGCGAAAGCACCGTAAACTGGTGTCCGGCCTTGGGTACCGTTTTGGCCAACGATGAGGTGAAAGATGGCCTCAGTGAGAGAGGTGGACACCCCGTGGTGCAAAAGAAAATGATGCAGTGGAGTATGCGCATTACCGCTTATGCAGAAAGGTTATTAGCCGGCTTAGAGGAAATCGATTGGACCGAGTCTTTAAAAGACTCCCAACGTAACTGGATTGGTCGCTCCGAAGGTGCCCTTTTAAGCTTTGCGCTAGATGGGCACGCCGATAAAATTCAGGTTTTTAGTACACGTCCCGATACCATTTTTGGCGCCACCTTTATGGTATTAGCCCCCGAGCATTATTTGGTAAATGAAATTACAACAGCTGATCAGGCTGCGGAAATAAAGGCCTATCAAGAACAAGCGGCGCGCAAGTCAGAACGCGATCGTTTAACCGAGGTGAAAACCGTTAGTGGTGCTTTTACGGGTGCTTATGCTTTGCATCCTTTTAGTGGGGCGAAAATTCCTATTTGGATTGGTGATTATGTTTTAGCTTCTTATGGAACTGGCGCCGTAATGGCCGTGCCAGCGCACGATAGCCGTGACTGGTCTTTTGCTAAGCACTTTAATATCCCCATTGTTGAGGTAGTTTCGGGCGGTAATATTACCGAGGCTTCTTACGATGCGAAAGAAGGTAAAATGGTGAATAGCGATTTCTTAAATGGCCTTGATGTTAAGGAAGCGATTGGCAAAGCGATCACTGCCGTAGAAGATAATGCGATTGGTGAATCGCAAATTAATTTCCGCTTACGTGATGCGGTATTTGGTCGCCAGCGTTACTGGGGAGAGCCCATTCCTATTTATTTTAAAGACGGTTTACCCAGAAGAGTAAAAGAGGAACATTTGCCTTTGAACCTACCCGCTGTGGATGCTTTTTTACCCACGGAAGATGGTGAACCACCATTGGCGCGTGCTCAAAAATGGTCGTATCATCCCGACAAGGGTGTGGTAAGTGCCGATGAGGGTTATCCGCTAGAAACCACTACTATGCCGGGTTGGGCAGGAAGTTCTTGGTACGACTTGCGTTATATGGATTCGCAAAATAATGATGTATTGGTATCTCCCGAAAGGGTGAACTATTGGTGCGATGTAGATTTGTACATCGGTGGTAACGAACATGCTACTGGTCATTTATTATATACCCGTTTTTGGCATAAGTTCTTAAAAGATCGCGGCTTGGTTCAGGAAGAAGAGCCTTTTAAGAAGTTGATCAATCAGGGGATGATTTTGGGCTATTCGGCCTTTGCCTATCGCGTGGATGGTGAGAATACTTTCGTGTCCGCGGATCTTGCCGATCAATATTCTTGCACTAAAGTTCACGTGGATGTGAATATGGTTAATGCTTCCGATGAATTGGATGTGGAAGCCTTTAAAGCTTGGCGCGATGACTTAGCGACTGCTAAACTAATCTTCGAGGGTGCTTTCAAGGTTACTCGCGAAGTAGAGAAAATGTCGAAGTCGAAGTTTAATGTGGTTAACCCCGATGATATTATTGCGCAGTACGGCGCCGATACTTTACGACTTTACGAAATGTTCCTCGGGCCGCTAGAGCAAAGCAAGCCTTGGAATACCGCCGGAATTAGTGGCGTGCACAGCTTCTTACGTAAGTTATGGCGACTCTATTTTAAGGAAGGTGAATTAACTTTAAGTGAGGAAGTACCAAACGAGAAAGAATTGAAAGTGCTGCATACGCTGATTAAGAAGGTGAATGAGGATATCAATAATTTCAGTTTCAATACCTCGGTAAGCGCCTTTATGATTGCGGTAAATAGCTTAGGCGAATTAAAGTGTACTAAACGTGCAATTTTGGGGCACTTACCCATTTTGATTTCTCCTTATGCGCCACATATCGCAGAAGAGCTTTGGAGTCGTTTGGGAAACACTGATTCCATTGCCTATGCTTCTTTCCCACAGCATGAAGAGCAATATTTAACCGAAAGCAACCATAATTACCCGGTTTCTTTCAATGGTAAAATGCGCTTTACGCACGAGTTGCCATTAAGCTTGAACAAGGAGGAAATAGAAAAAGCCATTTTTGCTTTAGAGCGCACTCAGCAGTATTTGGAAGGGAAAACCATTCGCAAGGTGATTGTAGTGCCCGGTAAAATTGTAAACATTGTAGCGAGTTAATTTGGTGTCAGAAGGTGTGTTTTGCCTTTGGTGGCTTGGAATTGCTTAATTTTATTTTGTTAATGCGTCCTGGTGCTCCCTCCATATTACCTGAAAAGGAAGATCGTAAAAAGACCAGTAAAAAGGTTTTGCTTTTGCGCGATTCCTTTAGCTTCCTCTTTAAATCGGCGGGTTTAATCCTGTGGTTTGTGGTTTTTTTACTGGCCTTGCTAGAGATAAAACGCTATTACAATATCGATGTGATTTCCGGTTACGATAGTTCGGTAGATGATATTTATGGCGCCGCCCGTGGAACTTTATCAGAACTCTTCGGAGAATAGATACGGCAAAGGCTGGCATTGCGTTTGTATTATTTGTAGAAAGTCCCATTATGAAAAGTTTACTCATTTTATCTATTGCTGCTCTAACTTTCGCCCCGCTTTCGGAAGATGAGCAGCCCCTAAATTTGACGACTATCGATAGCCTACGTAATCTGCAGTCGAATTCATTTAAAGTAGGCGAGAAATTAAGTTACACGATTAGCTACGGCTTTATCGATGCAGGTGAAGCAACTATTAGCATTGAAAAAGTTACCAAGAAAGTAGGCAGGCCAGTGTTTCATGCCGTTGGTATTGGACGATCAGTGGGCATGACGGAGTGGTTTTTTAAAACCCGTGATCGCTATGAATCCTACATTGATACTGAGGCTATCGTGCCATGGGAGTTTATTCGCGATGTAAACGAGGGAGGTTATAAAATAAAGAGGCACTTAATTTTTGATCAATTACAACAAAAGGTCGTGGATAAGATGGCGCCACATAAAGGCGAGTTTACTTTTGAGCCTTATGCGCAAGATATGTTAAGCGCCTTTTATTATGCCCGCAGTATTAAGACTGATACGCTTGAGCCAGGAGACATGATTAGCTTTACCATGTTCTTAGATCATGAGCAGTTTCCTTTTCGCCTGCATTATTTAGGAAAAGAAATGGTTAAAACAGATGCTGGTAAAGTGCAATGTTTAAAGTTAAGACCCAGTTTACAAGAGGGACGCATCTTTAAAGAAAATGAAGGCATGACTATTTATGTGAGCGACGATATAAATAAAGTGCCTGTGCTTATTGAGAGTGAACTGTTGGTGGGGAGTATTAAGGTGAAATTAGTTGAGACGGAGAACTTAATCCGCAGTTTACAGTACCGCTAAACAAAATCTAATTAGATACCTTTGGGCACCAAATTTTTTGACAATGCCTAAGCAAGTTCAGATAAGCCCAGAAATACAAGAACGTTTAAACCAATTAGCCGATAAATATCAGGCCAGTGGTCAAGAACTCCTCGACTTTCTCGATGGTCTTTTATACCAAGATTATAATACCTATTGGGATTATATTCACCTCGATACCCTTTTAAGTTTACAAAGCCCGGTAACCGATATTCCCGATGAAGAGATCTTCATTATGTATCATCAAATTACTGAGCTCTACTTTAAATTATCGCTGCATGAACTCAATCAGCTAGCAGCATCTGCTGCGCCTAGTTTAGAAACTTTAAAAACAAAATTGGGTCGCATCAATCGCTATTTTGAGGCCTTAACCCATTCTTTTGCGGTGATG
>Ga0075467_10000394_pt1 | contig 33939 bp, 32 predicted proteins | sample DEB08_DNA_9_FD_75067 | JGI IMG/M metagenome (GOLD analysis project Ga0075467, IMG submission 75067) | Aqueous microbial communities from the Delaware River and Bay under freshwater to marine salinity gradient to study organic matter... | ecosystem: Environmental > Aquatic > Marine > Coastal ... | reverse complement strand
GCCTCGGTTATTAAATGCATTGAGGCAGCCAAGCCAAAACTCGGCGCTGTCGAATGTTATCTCTCCAGTGGCATTGGCTAGGGTAGCCGAGCTGGGTAATAGCAAGTCGGCAGACGGCCCTTTTATGCCGGCGCTGGCGTACATATTGATGCATTCGGTTTGATCTGAAGCAGAGGTTACTTCACGCCATTGGCTGATTGGCCCTCCGATATTCGATACTAGGTCATTCAGATTCACTGAGACCGTTCCGCCAGGAGGGGGGATTTCAGCGCTAAAAAAACGATTTGTATCAGCTTCAATTATGGGTGGTGGGCTGATCGCGGAAACGTTGTAGGTAATCGTTATGTCGTCGGTAAAATTGTCGGCATCGGTGGCTCTAATAACAAACGTTTCTTCGCCGACTGTTGTCGGTATTCCGATTAGGTTAACGAAGCCGCCGAAGACATCCAAGCTTAAACCAGTCGGTAATGATCCTGAGATGATTTGATAACTAATCGTGGTTTCGATGGTATTTGCTCCGATGCGTAGAGCCGGCGATTGCACATTAACAAAGCCTTGAATAAATGCCGTATCATCGCTTAATTCGGGAACCACGCTTACATCTATTGGCCCAGTTTGGCCTAGATCTACGTTGAGGTTAATCGTCGCTCCTGAGACTTCATTAACACACACTTGATTGCTGGTGCCGATTGCGCCTGAATCAAAGTAGAAATAGGCAATGAAGCAGACCTCTCTATTAGCGGGTATCGGCAGTGCGGGTGACGAGTCGCCTATAGTCACTGCGGTGCTGACACTGCTGCCTCGCCAGTTTACTAGGCCTGTTGCGGTGGCTTCAATCACCGCAACGCCGCTTAACCCGGCTGGCCCGCTGACGGTAATGATCGCAGTTGCTACACCGGTGTTGGGGGTTGTATCTCCTGGCGCGGTGGCTATGGCTACATCAATGCCCCACCATGAGAAATGCGAGACGGTTGCTTGGTATGCAAAACCGGTGGGCGATGTGCTCGATTTTACAACGGTACCTATGCCTTCTTGGTTCCATATGCCGGTTGCCTCATTTAGCGAGCGTAGTGGTGCGGTTTGATCGGTTTCAATTGGTTGACCATTCGGATATTGATTCACGTAGATCGGTATTGAAATCTCGGCGCTTGCACCTGAGGCTAAACTCACCGGTTCGCCATTACTGGTGAAATGAAATTCGACTGTGCCCATGCTTACGATCATCTCTTGCGTAACGCCGCCATCGGGCACCCCAAGGAAAAGACCCGGAAATGCGTTTATTGAGCGGCTGTTTGACACATCAACAGGGGTGATGGTTAATTGCAAATCGCCGTTTAAAGGCTGACCATCGGTATCAACAAAATTAGCTTTATCAAAGGTGACGCTAGCGCCATCTGTGGCGGCGATGGTTTGTTGGCCATTAGTTGCGATGGTGTGAACATTGCCGCGCGCAATCATTACTATATTAGCCAGATTAAATTCGTCGTTGGCTGTCGGAGAGACTAGCGGAATCACTTGCTGGCTAAAGTTCGCATTTGATAATTGCAGCACGAATTGCGTTTCAGGTTCCAGAGTCAGCGAGAATTCACCATTTGCATCGGATTGAGCCAGCACTGCGCCGGATGAGCCCGAGCCGTTGGTTGCCGTTATCGCAACATTGCTAATGGCAACTCCGTCGACACTTAGAATTCTTCCTGAAATCACAGATACAGGAACCATAGGCTCTTTAACTGTGATTTTTTTAAATGCGTATTGCGGCCATCGGTTTGCATATTTGACGCGCACCATAAATATCAGCGTCTCTTCTTGATTGGTTATGGGTAACTTAATGGATACTTTTTTTTGCTTGTGCCCCGACGTAATCTCGGCGGCTGGGCCAGCTAATTGAGACCATGAATATTGTGCGCCGGGTTTCTGGCGCCGTAATTCAGCGGTTAAATGGATGGCTTCGCCTGACTCGAAGCTGTCGCCTCCGGTAATAGTCACAGCTCGATTGCAGCAATGTCTCCAGTGCCAATAACGACTTAGAAAGCGGAATAAACGATTTTGAGGCTCAAGGCTTGAGAGCGCTTGGTGAGATTGATATTCAGCTTTGCCGTGATCAGGCTTTGCTGCACTAGCGAGGTTGCTGAATAACGCGACAATTAGTATTAATAGGAGTGCGCGCGAAATGAAAAAACGGTAAGTAATAGACATAAACATTTCCCCTTTTGGTGAAAGAAACACAACTCATGTTTTGTCATCTAATGACCCAACCCTACTTGAGTACACGCATGCACCTTAGCAGGCATATGTCTAGTTAGTCAATCCTATTAAGTGCCGTCGGAAATTTTTCAGTGAAAATTAAGCAGAGTTAGGGCGATAAAACGCCGAATTCAGAGTATATATTTCTAGCCTTGTTATTGAATCCTTTGTATCAAAGGGCGATATATTTACTTTTAAGCCTTGCGATCGTATTGAGTCTCTGGCAAGTTTGATCTAAAAATAAGCGTCTAAAAAGCAAAAGGACTAATAATAATGCAATCAATTGCCTCATTTGCCCTAATCAATATCGGCTGTTTAACTGTTTTTATAGCACTTATGTTTCGAGATGAGATACAGATGCGGTTGATCATGATGATTGGCGCTGGTATTTTTCTGGTCGGTTTTGCCATAGGCGATAATCTCGATTATTGGTACGCGGGCATTTGGGCGGCGTTAATAGCCCTTGTTAATGCAATATTATTACGCAAAGTGCTGAGCTTAGAATCGACATCAAAATTCTCTCAAAAAGAAAAAATTCTGTATCAAGTTTTTAAAGGCTTAAAAGCGGATGAGTTTAGGGATCTGCTGAAAATAACCTCCTGGAATACGCCAACTGCACACACCACCCTGACCACCGATGGAGAAATATGTGACAGCCTATTTTATGTACTCCAAGGCAAAGTTGAGGTTAGTAAAGGCGATAAAATATTTACCTTAAACCCGCATACATTTATCGGTGAGGTCGGTTATTTTTTGCGTTCAGGAGCCAGCGCCACAACGATCATTGAAAAAGGTTCTGTCTATGTCTCTTGGAAAACTCCCGCTCTGCGAGAGCTCGAGGATAAGTCACCGGGAGTGCGCGCAAAAATTTACGAGATAATGAATAAAGATATGGCCGCAAAAGTTGCCGCTAGTCAGCGATAGAATACCTGGCGGCGTAACGACAATGACGTTATTAACCTAGATAACACCGCGATAACTAATTATTTCTTAACTAACCATTTCTTAACTATGCATTTCCAAATCAGGGCTAAGCCAAGGCTAAAGTAGAGTATTCTTCATTGCCGATATTTTCAAAGACTTTTACCTAGTGCAATGGGAAAACTAAATATTCAATTTGCTGACGAACTGGCTAAGTTATTAAAGCCAATTGAGCAACTCAGCGGTCAGAAACTTAAGTTAATCATTCACGCGGGCACACCGAAAACGGGTACTACAAGTTTACAAACCTACCTAGATAAAAAGCAAAGCAAGCTGAGGAAGAGAGGGGTACTTTACCCACATAACCTTGAAAAACTAAAAAATCCGTCGGCACCTAAACACCAGTGGTTTGAGAAAAACTTAGTCACAACTCATCGGCGACACTTGCTGGAAAACTTCAAGAATATAATCTCGCAAGTTAGCAAAGATACCCACACGATCATTCTGTCATCTGAGGGTATCTATAATTATTGGTGGGATTTTCCTGAGCAATCGAAAGCCATTTTAAGTGAATTAGCTGAGCTGTTCGATACGCAAGTCTGGGTATGGTTTAGAGAGCCACTTGGTTTTATTGAAAGCTACTACAAACAATGCATTCGTAACCCAAAAATCGACAACAACCCATGTTACGGCCGCGATCTATCTTTTGCTGAAATGTTAGATATTGAGTGGTTTTCTCAACATTTGAACTATCAAGGTTTCGTCACCGAATGCCAATCCGTGTTTGGTCAAAATAAGATATCTGTGTTTAGCTACGAGGGTGATGTGGTGCAAGAGGTCAGTCGGAAATTAGGGCTGGCAACGCCCCACGACAACCCGACACCTAGACAAAATAAAAGCCTAAATGTGGCGTCGATAGCCTTGCTCAGAACGATTAATCAATTCGATGTTAATGCAAAAGATAAAGAGCGTTTGATGCCTCACTTAAAACAAATCAATGAGATTGTTGAGAATTATGCTACCGAGTCATTGATTGATGACGAATCTCGAAAAAGAGTCTTGGCGCTGGCTAATCCGGTAAACGTCTAATTTCCTGGCAAACCGCGGCTTGTGATCGATTGATGAAGTTAGGCGAAAACGGCATTTATACTCTAATACCTTATAGAACAATGGTGCTTTCACTTGCGAGGTAATGCGCAAGGCCCAAGCCAACTGAAAAAATCAGCCTAACTCGCTGGAGCAACACTGGTGAATAACCGCATGCCAAAAGATACTCTGTTTTATGATGGGCAATGCCCTATTTGCAACGCTGAGATAGCACGTTTAGAGGCCCACGTTGACGACAACCTAGTCTGTGTCGACATCCATTCGGAGGCTAGCGTTCCGATTGATAGGCAAGCCTTGTTTTCACAATTACATCTGTTGAAAGCTGATGGCGAATTACTAGTAGGTCTTGAGGCTAATGTGGCGGCTTGGCAGCACACTAAGTGGCGAGTATTGGCGAGCATTTTACTCTGGCCGGTTATCCGCTGGTTCGCTAAACTTGCTTATCGGGGCTGGCTTATATGGTATCAACGTCAGCGTGCGAAGCGAGTTGCTGCACAAAGCGGCGAGCGTGATTAAGTTGAGGTGATTTAAATCAAGCTATTGAGTTCAAATACTGTGTCAGGTGATGCTTGATGTTGTTTGAAATCTTAGTCGGATCATTTTTACGAACAAAACCGATGGTTAAATCATGTTTACTTTCATAGTATCGGTTCACCGTTCTGCGGAACCGATCGAATGACGATATCAAGGTGATTGGTGTATCAGGCAAATTTGTGATCATGATATCAACCGCGCTATGTTGCCCGGTTATGGCATGCTTGGTTTTCACCAACTGATCGTGAGCAGCGCCACCTTTAGTGTCAGGTGCATTGCAATCTAACACGGCCAAAAGAACGTCTTTATGCACCGATACGGCTTTTTGTAAGGAATTTGTATTGCTTACTTTTAGAATCTGAATGCCTTTTATAATGTTTCGTTGCCGATCGCTGGTGCTTTTATTTGACATGATATTTTTGATCTCAGCGCGTGCCAAACTGACTAAAAACTCCATTTGATCAGGATCGTCTTCAAGAATAAGAATGCTTGAACTCACGTTGCCGGGTTTCATTTTTTAACTATCTCTTCCATTCGAATTAATAAAAACGGGCACACCAATAATAGGTGCTACCTCGATCTAGCTTTGCGCACTAGGCTGATAGGCCAACTAAGTGAGATCGTCTAGGATCATTATTAGAGTATCGAGAGCTGATTAATGCAAGCAATATTTAGTTAAGCTGGATGCTCAAATGCCTATTATTTAGACCTTCGCAAGTATGTCGTTGAGGTTGGCTATTGCTACGCAACGTACATAACCCTATTATTCTTAGCCAAGTTTGAGTTGAAATGCTCCGAATAGCCAAAGTAGTTGATGTATAGTCAATCGCAGTTGACTTAGGAGTCTGTATCCCGATGATTAAAACAATCGCAGTAATCACTGTATCTTTAGCAATCCTTGTTGGTTTTGGCTATTTCTTTACCATGAGCGGCGGAAGACCCATTGGCACTGACCTTTCTGTTATTGGTAAAGGTAAACCGGTGTTGGTGCTCGCCTATGAAAATTTCTCACCCGCAGGGGGCGACGCGCTTAATCGCCTACGCAAAGTTCGCAGCGACTATGATTCACGGCTTGAGTTTGTAGTCGCTGACCTGTCAACTCCGCAGGGGGACTCGCTTGCCGGTCGCTATAAGCTCGTCGATGGTCAGGCGGTATTCTTAAAGCCCGATGGCCAGCCACTGAGTGTTATGTTCATTGCCGCAGACGAACAAGAGTTACGCAGTCATCTAAACTCTAATCTAGCTGCCGCGGAATGACCTGCTTATCACCAACTGCCACGTATCAGCGAATTGAATGTCGATGAAAAAAATATCAATTTTAGTAGACGTTCAAAATGTGTATTACACAACCAAACAGGCCTACGGGCGGAACTTCGACTACAATAAATTTTGGGCTACTGCGACCAGCGGTCGGCAGATTGTGAATGCCGTTGCCTATGCGATAGATCGAGGTGACGAAAAGCAAAGGCAATTTCAAAATATCCTCAAGGCAATCGGCTTCGAGGTAAAGTTAAAGCCCTATATTCAACGCTCAGACGGTTCAGCAAAAGGGGATTGGGATGTTGGTATTGCACTCGACGCTATGGAGTACGCAGAACAAAGCGATACGATTGTTTTGCTTTCAGGTGACGGCGATTTTGACTTACTGGCTCAAAGGGTTATAGCTAAGAAAAATTGTACGGTAGAGGTGTATGGGGTAGAGATGTTGACCGCCGCGTCACTAATTGCCTCTGCAAGTGAGTTTATTCCAATAGAATCAAGCTTGCTGATGAGCTAGCACCTTAAGCCCTCGGTGGGTTGCAGCTGGCCTGTTAGAATAAAATGCCATACTGCACAGGGATCTAGCTTTTTAATTTATAGACAAGCTAATGGCACTAACTTTCTATCGTATTTGTGCAATTGGAAATATTTAGCGCCAGCGTTTTATAAATCTCGCGGTCATTGGATAGAGTAGAGCTCTCGGCCCTGACAACCATGCCTTCTAGTATGGTCATGAGCATTTCAGCCTTTTGCTCTCTAGCAACAATGTTGATATCAAGAGTACTTAACAACTGGTTTAATAACCAAGCCCTATGATCCAGAGCCATTTGGCTTATTTTTTCATCCTCCTCTTTAAATTCTGAGAATGCGTGCATAAACATGCATCCTTCAAAGTCGGAAGACTCAAACCAGTTGAAATGCCAATCTAAAATGGCAATTAATTTTTCATCTGTATTTGTGGCTGAATCCAATGCGCTTGCGATCGATTTTTGAAACCAAAGATGCCGCCGGTACAATACAGACCCAATTAACCCTCTCTTGCCATCAAAGTGGCGATAAATTGTGGTTTTGGATACCCCCGCTTCATCTCGAATCAAATCAATTCCCACAGCAATAAATCCATGTAGATTAAACAAGGATTCTGCAGTATCAAGTATGTGATCTTCAACTTTCATTTACCAACCCTTAAATAACAGCTTGCACAGAAAGGTACAGATCTGTACTATTCTGAAGATAAGGTACAGATCGGTACCTTTCGCAACTCAGTCAAAGATCCGATCCTGTGTTTGCATAATAGCACTTCGTAACATCGGCATGTAACAAAGTGCTTCAAATCTAACATTTGAGGATATACAAAATGAGCAAGCTATCCGGCGGTGGCCAATTACCCAAAAGGCCCGAGTTTAAAGAGATGTTGCGCGGGCTTGTGGGAGGGTTCATTAGCATTTTTGGATTAACCCTTTTAACCGATATAACAACATATCCTATGTTGATGGCTCCGTTTGGCGCAACCTGCGTAATACTTTATGCGGCATCTGCTTCGCCTCTGGCGCAACCGAGAAACGTCATCGGTGGACACTTGGTGTCGGCGTTCATTGGCCTCTTGGCTTTATACCTATTTGGTAGCAGCGCGGTTGTCATGGCGTTTGCCGTCGGTGCGTCTATCGCTGCAATGCAATTTTTCCGTGTAGTTCATCCGCCAGCGGGTGCGAATCCTTTAGTGATTATCATCGCAGGTATTTCTGGTTTTGATTTTTTACTCTTCCCAGTGTTGTTCGGTAGCATCTTTTTAGTTGGCGTTGCTGCAATTATAAATAACATTGGTTTAGATAATAAGTGGCCAGTATATTGGCATGGATTTTCTAGAAAAAAAGTGTAGAAAGAGGGAACAGAAACGTACTTTCATACTAAACATGATGATTAAAGTGATCAGATTATTAATCAATCACTAAAAAGTAGTTTTAGGAGTTAATAGCTAAAAACCTCATAAAATCCAGACGTTAGTAAAATTATTTCTACGATAGTACAACTTGATTTAGTGAATAAGCATGCTAGGAGACCCTCTATTAATCAATAAAGGGGCTAGTTAGTGCTGAAGAAAATCTGCTGGATACATAGTGTTTTGTGTTAGCTACGGCAAGAACCATCGCTGTCAAAATCGCCTAGTATTTGTTAATACCCAAAAGGTATTTAATACAAACTCGGATTATAACGGGGAAACCCGATAACAGAAAAAATTAGAAAATAAGGATTGTATAATGGAATTTAAGAGTCCACCCGAAACAAATGATCGTGTTCACCAACTTGGATTCGCCCAAGATATAGCCATTCCTGACGACTTACAGTTTGAGCCTTATCAAAAAGGCCTTAGAGTAGGTGTTGATATTGCGATCTTATTTGATGAAACTGTAGACAACCCTAATGGCGCAGATTGTGCTTTTCTACGTTATGAGTCGGATGCTTTTGTGCCAGGTCATGTGCATATGGGGTATGAAACAGTGTTGGTCTTGCAAGGAGATTACATCGAAAATGGGCAGACGTATCTTCCCGGCACATTCATCGTTAGAGCCCCAGGTACTTGCCACAGCATGGCGTCGAAAGGCGGGTGCATAATTCTTGCGTCTCGGTATCGCCCTGTTAAACAGCTGACTTAGTAATAATTTTAGCTAAGCGATGAGAACTTTAAATTCGACCGTTACTTGCTGGTATACAGATTCGGTTGAGTCGGTATTGAATCACCTAAAGAATTAAAGCGCTATCTTAAGTTGCCGCTCGCTAAGTTTACTCAGAGTGGCAGTCGTGAAGAATTCTTATTCGCGGCCATTTCACCTCTACTTTTTCGGCGTTGATTTACTTTCTTTAAGTCTAGTTGCGTATCGATTCAATAAACGACTCGGCCTCGGAAATCGACGCTTCCATTTCTTTTATCAAGGCAGATACATCTTGTTCGATAAGAGTCGTTTCTTGTTTGATTGAACTGATGGCCTGCATATTCAAATTATGTTTTACGAACAAAACTTGATCCTTTAGCGCGCCTAATACGGGTTTGGTTTTTGATTCGGCGTTACGCATAACGGCGATTAATTTTTCAGCCTTTACCCGGGTTTCATCAAACTGAGCTTCAGCGCGACCTCGGATCGCGTCGTCATGATATTGCTTTAGTTCATCGCGCCATTCATCGAGTAAGTTGTTAGTGGCCGTTACTACGCGGTCAACGCGTTGGGTGACGTTGCGTGAGGCATCTTCGCTGCGATCGTATGCTTTACTTAGAGTGTTGAATTTTTTCTCCAGCTCACCTCCGTCAAAGTTAGTTACTTGTTTGAATTTTTCCAGCGCCGATTTAAACTCCTCCGCGGTTTCTTGCTGCGCGTCACTGGCTGCTTCTACCCGGTTGATCAAGATATCTCTCGGTTCAGCATAAAACGTATCAAAGCTTGGAATTCCCCAATTGGCGCCGACGCCGTTTGGGCTAAACAGTTGATAGGTGCTGACTACAGCCGCCACTAACACTAGCCACTTTTTGTGATTAGAGAGCATTCTAGTATTGCTTAGAAGCGGTAAGAATTTTACCAGAGGGTTCATTGCTAAATCTCGATGGTTGTGAGGTAAAAATTTAACATGGTTTAACCGCTAGGGTGATGTGTTTTTGCTACCATTGGTAAATTACTCTCATAACTTGTTTTAAAATTGTCATGAAATTTTTAGTCACTATCTGTCTTGCCCTCAGCCTGTCGGCATGCGGAACGGTTCAACGGGTTCAGTATTCAGCGCTTGAAAAAGCCGGTATACATAAGCGCGATATCTTGGTTGATCGAATTGAAAAAACCTCAGAGACTCAAGAAGAGACCAAAGAGCAGTTTCAGTCAGCTTACGAGGAATTAGCCAGTTTGGTAAATATGGATGGTGGCAGCCTAGAGAAGAAATACAAGCGTATGGCTAAGGCGGTAAGTGCTAGCGAAGAGCAAGCTCAGGAATTAGATGATCGAATAAAATCGGTCAATGAAGTGGCGGGCGCCTTATTTAAAGAGTGGCAACAGGAGCTTAAAGAATATCAAAGCGCCTCTTTGCGCCGCACCAGTGAAGCTAATTTAAACAGCACCAAGAAGCGTTATGCGGTTATCTACAGTAAGATGCAAACGTCTCAACAGCGGGTCGAGCCGATACTAAGAGTTTTACAAGATAACACCCTCTATCTTAAACACAATTTGAATGCACGTGCGGTTAATAGCTTGTCTAGCGAGGTCTTGGTTATCGAGGATAAAGTCGCCATATTGATTCAACAAATGGAAGCGTCGATTAATGAGTCGAGAAGTTTTATTAATGCAATGAAGCAATAGGGTGCGCCCAGCATCACTATGGTGCTATAGATTGGTGCTTGGCTTGCTGTAATCGTTGGTCTTGCTAGCAATTCTAATGCTAGTATAAGTCGTTAACTAATTTTATTTTATCTCGGCAAGGAGCATGCGAGCATGGCAATATTTCGATGTAATAAGTGTGACCACATTCGAGAGGTTGGTGGTGACTACCTCGGTAAGCGTGTTAAATGCCCTGAATGCAAAAATATTACGCAAGTCTATGACACTACTGCCTATGTCTCTGCGTTGTTAGCAAAATATAAAGAACAAAAACACAGATTGGAATTGTTGCAGTCGGATGGTTCGCATAATACGTCAGCGGTAAGCGATTCTGACGACGATTTATTTGCTAGCGTTGATGTGCATAATACGTCGATCTTGGCACAGGAAAAAAATCTTGAACCGATATCCGATTGGTTTAAAAAACGCCATATTGAGACTGAATTCAATCCTAATGCAGCTGATACGACTGGCTTTTTTGACGAGATAGCGCTTAAGTTGGGGGATGATTTCGACGTGCTTGGTTACGTTGTTAGCCAAATCAAATATATACAATCAAAGGGCTATAAAAACGTCAAACTTGATGTTTCTAAGAAGACGGATAAGGAAATACAGAGGATCAATAGTTTCTGCAAAGAGGCCTATGAGTATTCATTCTTGGCGAAACATCTTTATCAAAAAAAAGACAAGGTGATACGTCTTACAGTGCAAACAGCACCGCAGATTCGACAGTTCTTTGATGGTTTCTGGATGGAGTGGTATGCCCTGGTGAAACTACTTCTGTTATTCCAAAAAATAAAGATAGCGCCATTATGCACGCGCTCATTAACCGTATCGTTTAACAACGGTAAATCTAACGAACTTGATCTCTTTGTATTGTCGAGCAGTGGTGTGCCTGTTTGTATCGAGTGTAAATCAGGCGAGTTTCGTCATGAAATCGATAAGTATTTAACCCTGCGGAAACAATTAGGAATTAGCAAAAGCCAGTTTATTATCTGTGTTTTCGGTTTGAGTGATGAACAGGCTGCGGGAATGACAAATATGTATGAGATAACTTTTGTCAATCAATCGACCTTAATTGATCATGTTGAAGATGCCCTGCGGTAGGGGGTGGAAATAGGTCAGATTGCGGCTGAGTTGGCATCTGATCGCTTGATGTTTCGCGTTTTTAAGCGAAATTTTCTTGCTATAACTAGAAGCACAAAGACCTCTTGGTCGGTGACATAATATGGCGATAGTGTGTATATTCTCGGCTAGATTTTCTTGGCAAAGGTTTTTTAGTTTATGAAAGTATAGTTTAGTAAATAGTTCGTCAAATAGTTCCGCAAATAGGCCCTAATTTGTTGCATTGCTGGGTGACATTTTTTGTAACGACAAGACAAAAAGCGCCTCTTGGACGATAAAGCGATTTTGGCGTATTGTTCGAAAATGTATTTCGGTAACCAAGAAACTATGACACATATACTTTATGCGCGAGGAAAGCTATTGGAGCTGGCCGACCGACAGGCTGCTATACAGCAAATAGCAACAATGACGAGCAAAAGCTGTGAGCAGATTGAGGAGCGTTTACTCAGCGGTAAACGTAAGCGCGTTAAGAGCAGTGAGTCGCTAAGTAAGTTAATGCGTCTAGAAACAAAATTCAGGGACGCCGGTTTTGATGTCTATATAGACAATAAGTAGCGGCTAGGAGTTCTCCCTGATCGTCGCCGCTGTAAATAGCTGAAATCTCTCGATCTACTATGGTCCTTTACGAAAGCCCTTTGCTGGTTTGATATTCGTCGTAGGTGCCTTCATAAACAATCATTTTTTTGTCTTTGATTTCCAGTATACGGTTGGCCAGTGTCGAGACAAACTCGCGATCATGGCTGACAAAAATCAAGGTTCCTTCATAGGTCTTTAGTGCGTTATTCAACGCTTCTATCGCTTCCATGTCCATGTGGTTGGTTGGCTCATCTAAGATCAAAACATTGGTGTCTTGCATCATCAGTTTGCCAAACAAAAGGCGATTCTTCTCCCCACCCGAGCAGACTCTGGCTTTCTTATTAAAGTCGTCTTCAGTAAACAATAAATTGCCCAATAAACCGCGAACCTTGAGATCATCATGCTTGGGCGTACGCCATTGCATCATCCAGTCAAATAACGACATGTCGGTATCAAAGTCGCGCGTATTATCTTGTGGACAATAGCCAATAACCGCATTTTCAGACCATTTATAACTGCCACTGTTTGGCGTTAATTGATCCAGTATGCAACGCAGGAAGGTTGTTTTACCCGAACCGTTTTCGCCCAGCACCGCCCAGCGTGAGCCGGCATCGAAGATCACGTCGTTACTGGTAAACAAGGTCTTGTCGTTAAAGCCGTGAGACAGATTTTCTAGTACCACGGCATTACGGTGTAATTTTCTATGCTGTTTGAAGTTAAGCTTCGGCGTCATTCTGCTCGATCTCTTAACTTCATCTAGCTTAATCTTATCCAGCTTTTTCGCCCGAGAACTGGCTTGCTTAGCTTTTGATGCATTTGCGCCAAAGCGGTTAACGAAGTCTTGTAGTTCTTCAATTTCGGCACTCTTTCGGCTGTTTCCGGCGAGCAATTGTTCGCGTATCAGGCTTGATTGAGCAAGGTAAAATTCGTAGTTACCGGGGTAGATGCGCAGCTCACCGTAATCAATGTCGGCCATATGGGTACAGACAGAGTTTAAAAAGTGTCTATCGTGCGAGATGATCACCATGGTGCAAGTACGTTTATTCAACTCAATGCACAACCAGTTAATAGTGTCGATGTCCAAGTTGTTGGTTGGCTCATCAAGTAATAAAATATCTGGGTTGGCGAACAACGCTTGAGCGAGTAAAACACGAAGTTTGCGGCCTGGCGCTACGTCACTCATTAAACCGAAATGCAGTGATTCTTCTATGCCGGCGTTTAGTAAAATATCTCCGGCGCGGCTTTCTGCGGTGTAGCCATCCATATCAGCAAACTCAGCCTCAAGATTGCCCACTTTCATACCGTCGGCCTCTGACATCTCGGGTAAGCCATAGATGCGCTCGCGTTCGCGCTTGGTTTCCCATAGCCTTTTATCACCCATAATCACTGCGTCAATAACACTGTATTGTTCGAAAGCGAATTGATCTTGACTCAGGGTGCCGAGTTTGTCGCCGGGAGTAATTGATACATTTCCCGAGCTTGGTTCAATCTCACCACTCATAATCTTCATTAACGTCGATTTGCCACAGCCGTTAGCCCCGATTAAACCGTAGCGATTACCTTTATCAAATTTGGCTGAAATATTTTCAAATAAAGGCTCTGAGCCAAATTGCATGGTGATGTTTGCTGTGGAGATCAAAACGGGGTCCGAATGGGTTGAGAATTAAGCTTGCGGAGTCTACAGACTAATTGATTTTGAGTATAGTGAACGCAGGCAGTCTTGCCTTTTGTAACAAAATAAGGGGCTGCTATCGCGATTATTGGCTGACTTAGTTACTCATTTTTGTCAGCTGAGAATCCTTAATCGCTATTCCAGAATACGATAACATCGAGATAGATAACCAATAGAGAGGCAAAACAATCGCACTTGACCAGCTAAATGGCACTATAAATTTATTGATGGCAATCACCGAATCGGAAATCATAAAGAGAACGGCTGCTAGTGCAATGCACCCAGTAAAGAAACTTTTATTGCATATCAGTAAATTTACCCCTTGCCACGCCATTAGCACAATCACGCTATTGTAAATTGCTACAGGAACGGCGAAAGAACCTAGTGATGGCAGCAGGTAAAGATAAAACGACAACGTAACGCCTACTAGAATAAATAGCGGCGTAAGGTAAAATTTAAAGCCGCCAAGTGATACGAAGGCATAGCAAAATAGTAGATGGCCGATTAAAAAAGCAACTATGCCATAGACAAAATAGTCATCGTTAAGCAAAAACACATCACCGAATAAACAGGCGACTAAAGCCAGTAAAAGCGTCACCAAGTAACGCGGCACACGCCAGTTCCCCCAGATAAGTAGTGTTGCAATAATCAGAATAGTGGTCAGCGGCTTAAATACGATAAAAAGCCCATCAAGCTGATTGAGTTGACAATATACCGACACCATTGCCGAGATAAAAACTAAGCCATATAAAAAAAACATCGCGAACATCCCTTATGGATAATAGATCAAAGCCTATAGTTGGTAGCTATATAGTTAGTAGCTACATAGTTGGTAGCTACATAGCCAGTAGCCACATGGTTACTAGGCACAGAGTTACTAGACACATAGTAGTAGCGTTCAAATGTTAACTCTACAAGGCCTAAGCACAATTAAGAACCTTACCTTGTTAACGCCTAACTTGAAATATTTTATTTTTTGCTAGAGTTTTGCAGAGGTCTCTTAGTAAGTGTTAAGTTAAGCACTTGCTAATTTAAGGACTCATAAACCATCATGGGACATTCTACCCACGCCTATCAAGGCGACGACCGCAATCAATCGATATTAATTAACATCAACGGTGAGCTATTTCCTCGTGACGAGGCCAAGGTATCAGTATTTGACTCAGCCTTTATGCTGGGTGACGGCGTGTGGGAGGGTTTACGAGTTCACCATGGCAAGATTCCGTTCTTGAAGAAGCATTTAGACCGGTTGTACGCAGGTGCTAAGGCTCTGGATTTTCACCCCGGCCTCAGTAAAGACGCGTTGGCTGTACGACTAAATGAAACGCTTTTAGCCAATAACATGCATGACGGTGTGCACTTGCGCATGATGGTTAGTCGAGGTACAAAGTCAACGCCGTATCAAGACCCTAGAGTCACGGTGACGCCACCGACTATCGTTATTGTTCCAGAATATAAAGAAGCATTGCCGGAGACAGTGACCAAGGGGATTGACCTTTTTACTGTGCATGTACGTCGGGGGTTTCCTGATGTGCAAGACCCAAAACTCAATAGCCATTCTAAGATAAATTGCATCCTCGCGTGTATTCAGGCGACTAAGGCCGGGGCGTCAGAAGCGCTGATGTTAGACCCCCATGGCTTCGTCGCAACCTGCAATAGTACCCACTTCTTTATTGTTAAAGATGATCAGGTTATTACCTCTACCGGGCAATTTTGTATTGATGGAGTCACTCGAGGCGCGGTTCTTACGATCTGTGAGAGAGAGGGTATTAAGAGCGCACAAACTAATTTTTCGCTGATGGATGTTTACAGCGCCGATGAGGCATTTGTGACGGGCACCTTTGCTGGCTTAGTACCCGTGACCAGTATCGACGGTCGTGCGATCGGTGATGATGACGATGCAGGCGCATACGCGGATGTGAGTCAAGAAGTAGGCGAGGGCGATAATCGAGGCCCCATGGTGAAACGCTTGCAACAGTTATACGTCGAATTGCTGGATGAGGAGTGCCGCAGTGACTAATCAAAAAAAGGCACCAATTCGTATCGCGATGTGGTCTGGGCCGCGCAATATTTCTACTGCGATGATGCGTTCGTGGGAAAGTCGAGCAGATACGGCGGTGGTTGATGAGCCGTTCTATGCGGCCTACTTGAGCGCCACTGGAATGGTGCATCCGATGCAAGCTGAGGTGTTGGCGAGCCAATCTTCTGATTGGGCCGAGGTGATAAAAAATGAGTTACAGAATGAATTGCTGGCGGGGCAGTCTATCCAGTATCAAAAGCACATGACTCAACATATGGTTACTGACCTTGATCATGATTGGTTTTCATCACTAAGGCATGCGTTTTTAATTCGCAGCCCTGAACAAGTTGTCGCTTCTTATGGGGTTAAGCGAGAGTCGATAACAGCGGATGACATCGGCTTTGCAAAACAAAAAGAGTTATACGATAGGGTCGTAGCGCTTAGCGGACAAAAGCCGCCGGTGATCGATGCAAAGGATGTGCTTAGCAACCCGGCAAACGTGTTACAAAAATTGTGTCACGCGCTGAACGTAGACTTTGATCAAAATATGCTGAGCTGGTCAGCAGGCCCTCGTGAAAGTGACGGTGTCTGGGCAGCCCATTGGTATCATAATGTTGAGAAATCAACTGAGTTCGGGCCATATCAAGCTAAACAGCTTGAGCTTAGTAAACAACAGCAACGGGTGGTGGATCAGAGTTTGCCCTATTACCTAGAAATGTATAATGAACGTATTGTCGCCGATTAGTGACGCTGCTTTCATCCAACCATTTTCATGAGACCTCTTCATATATTCAATTATCGAAACATGTCAGATAGCCGACCAGAAATTGCTTCAGAACTAGCTACAGAGCAACAAAAACAGAAAGCGATGAAACGCTTAGACAACATCGCGTGGGCCTTAGACAGCGTAGTGCCGTTACCGGGCGGCTTTCGTCTAGGCTTAGACGGATTGATCGGCTTAGTGCCAGTGGTAGGTGATGGTATAACCGCACTGCTATCGAGTTACGTTATTGGTGAGGGTGTACGTAATGGCGCGCCAAAATCGGTTATTTTGAAAATGCTAGCTAACCTGCTAGTCGATACTGTGATTGGCGCGATACCTTTTTTCGGTGACGTATTCGATGTGGTTAATCGATCGAACTATAAAAACGTTAATCTACTCAGAGGTTATCTGGATAAACCGGTCGAAGTAAAGCGCGCTAGTCGGCTCTGGGTGGCGATGGTAGTGGTTGGCGTTATATCGATTATTGTTGCTAGTCTCTGGGCATTCTTTTCGATTTTAACTTGGCTGGTCGGCTTGTTTTAGGCAATTCGATTATAGCCAACGCTCTGCGTCAATATAATCGAATTTCCCTAGGAGCAAGCCGCTTGCGCTTCATGGTCTTGCAATACTTGCGATGTTAAGACTCTACTAAACTTAAGCTATGACTACCGGCCGCCACGGTGTACGAAGGGCCAATTATGCTTTCATACTGCTTACTTTTGACGGTGCTTACGTAACGCCATTGCCCCGTTGTGGCTTCAGCTGTAATAGTTAGTTTTAGCCAGCCGCGCTGATGAGAGTTTTGGTATATAAGTTGGGGGTTATGCTCAACTAATAAGCTTGATAATTGCTCCGGATTGTCATTAGACAAGTAATTCTCTAGGCCGGGCGAGCTAACGCTCGCAGTGGCCATCTCGACGGCAACTGATTTGCTTTCGCCGGAGGGCGTTAAATCAAATGCCCAGCTATTATGCGTGTCGCCAGCTAGGCTTATAACATTGTTGGCATCTTGTTTGAAACTCTTCAAGACTCGTTGGCGATTAGCGTTGTAGCCATCCCAGGCATCGGTGTTATAGGGTATGTTAAGTTTTCCTAGGCCAACGATTGCATTAATTGTGGCGGCCGATAAGCCTTTTTTATAGTTAACTAACTTAGTTACATCGGGCATACAAACATTGCCCATTAAAATTTGTTGGCCAAGTATTTGCCACGGTATGTTCTTTTGCTTGGAGTCTTGCAGTTCAGAGCTTAGCCATTGTTCTTGCGTGTCGCCTAATAGTTGCCGCTGAGGGTCATCAAGTAATTCGGCTTGAATACGCTTGGCATCAGGTATGAGGGCATACGGTTTTTCTAATTTGGCTAAATCTAGTGTTGATAGAAGCGCCCAATCTAACACCGGCTTAGGTGGGTTTTTCGACATATCGAAAGGCACGGTGATCATTTTAATTTCGTCGGCTGAAAGCGATGCTAACAATGCTTCACTGGTAATTGCCACTGGGTCTTGTTGGTTTTCTAAAGGCCGAATGTCAAACGGTAGTTGTTGCCAGATTATCTCACTCAGATAGTCGACGGGCTTGCTACGACCGACGATTCGGGTGTCGAGCATTATTAGACTAGCGAGTGAGCCAATATCAAACCGGCGATATGTAATCTCAGAGTGGTCGTTATCGAGCGGGTCTCGAATTGGTAGCCACTCTCGGTAGGCCTGAATCGCAACTTGGCGTCGCTGTTCCCAACTACCCTCGTCCGCTTGGTGGTTTTGCGCGCCATCTTGCCAGCTGTCATTGGCAAATTCGTGATCATCCCATATACAGATAAACGGGTGCGCCGCGTGAGCCGCTTGGAGCTGCGAATCAAGCCGATAGATATTATAGCGTTTGCGGTAATCCTCTAGACGGGTGATCTCAGTCAGAGGAAGTATGCTTCTTTGTTTGTTGGCGAGCTCTGGGTCGCTGTAAACATCATTGGCGTATTCGTAAATATAGTCGCCTAAATGCAATACGGCGGTTAGGTTAGTCTGTTGGCTAATTTCTTGGTAAACATTAAAATAACCATAACCGTAGTTAGAACAAGATACTACCGCCAGTTCAGCCTGTTGCGTTTGACTGCCGTCATTGTCATCACTATTTGTGCTGCCATGGGCTGCAAGGGTGCGGGTGCGACCTATCGGGCTAATAACTTGATTGCAGATAAAGCGGTAAAAATAACGGCTGTCAGGTTTTAGCTGGTCGGCGTCGACCTTTACTGTGTAATCACGATTTGCATTGGTACTGGTGAAACCTTGACTGACAATATCAGTGAATTGTGCGTTGTTGGAGACTTGCCATTGCACTCTTATAGCTTGTCCTCTGGTGCCAGGCTTTTGATCGAGACTGGGTTCGAAGCTTATGCGTGTCCACAGGATGACCTTTGTCTGCAGCGGGTCTCCGCTGGCGACGCCGTGTTGGTAACTGAGCGTAAATGGCGAGCTCTGATGAGCGCTCGCATTGCCCAAAAAACTTAAGCTGCTAATCGCAGTCAGGCCGGTTATAAAAGTGCGTCGATTAATGTTTGGCATAAGGTAAATTAACTATTTGTCTCCGAAATATGTCTTATCCAGAACTCAGAATAGTAGCGTTCTGGAAGGCTATCTTGTACATAGCATAGCCGAAGGAAATAGAAATAGTCGATAACAAACGTTTTTTTATGCTGAGGTCTCAGCATAAAAATCATTTGTTATCGACGCGCGTTACCACTTAACGCTTTATGTCTCTAGGCGCTAGCGATGGTAGCTTGAGCGCATGGGTGTTTAGTCGTTGGTTTGCATTGCTTTGCGTTTTTCGAATTTGTCGGCGAGGTGTTCTGCCGTTTCGTCATCGATCAACTTTTTAGCCAACGGAAAAACGTCTTCCTCTTCTTCATCAACATGATGAACTACTTCGTGGTCGAGTTTTTCAAATTTCTGAAGCCACGCGCCATGTGCCATATCCGTATTCTCAAGATCTTCGATCAGGTCAGCCAACTCCTTATGCTCGGCCACGCTGTGTTGAGCTTCCTCTTGGCCCTCAGGCTTTTCGATTAGGGCTGCGTATAAGGTCTGCTCTTCAGCGTTAGCGTGCGCGGTAAGCTCGGCTTTATACTCAGCAAATAAGGTGTTTCGTTGGTCGCTATCGCCAGAGGTTTTGAGTATTTTCTTACCCAGCTCTCTCTGTTTTGTATGATCTTGTTTTAATCGTTGATAGATATTCATCGAGTGTTTTCCTAAAATTTGTGAGTGGAAAAGAAGACTCTATGCCAATACAAATTGGCTGCTTGAGTCTCAACTTCAGCTAGCAATTATCTTAGCTATTGGTGAAAGAAATATGCACTTACTATCTTAATGACTGCCTGAGCTTCCGCTTTAAAACAGATTAAAGTGTGTCTAATTAGATGCGAGTTTGAGGCTATGAGGGGTGCTCTGGGGCCGACGAGTCGTGATTCGAGAGCATGTGGCAAGCGTATGTTTGCAGGTGGTGGGTAACTTGGAGCGTAAGGTACTTGCCCAGGCGCAACCATGCAACTTACCAGCAACTTATTTATCACCTAAATAAGGTTAGAACCGGCGAGTGAAAATAGAGTTGAACCTGAGCCTTACTTTGAATCCTCATGCTCATTATTCGTGACGCAAAGTAACTAGTTAAAGCCAGTTATTGAGCGGTCCGACGATGTGGTTTCGATCAACCGTTCAGCGTCGTTTTACTAAACATGACCATGCGGTGATTCCGCCAGCTCTTCTTTTCCATTTTCCTGCTGTTTCGGTGAGCCTTGGTGGAATTCGTTATAGGTTAAATACAATCCTATAAATATCAGCGAAATTACAATTCCAGCGATTATTAAAACAAAAGGACCGTTCATACTTTTACTCCCCGTGCATGCAGCATCGATTGCTTAAAACAAATCCCAAATGCTGAAATTGTTGTGAGCAATGCTTGAGTCTTATAGCCACTAAAGTAAAAGGGCCCAGAGGTTACAAATGAGACGGCTAAGGCCGATAAAGTAAATACGTCAGATATTTTCAACATACCGTGATCTCCAATAAATAGTTAAAGGTTATTTGCTTACAGTAAATGCTTTTTCTATTTGGCGAGTTTAGTCGGCAGGTTCAAAAAAATTGAACTCAAAAGCGACCAGCATCAAACCTTCAATCTCAATTCAGGTTGGTATCCTTAAGACTATCCATTTCAAAACATCGACAATCGACCACGTTGAACAAATCCCCAGTATTCGAGCGATTCTTTCAGTGTTTGTGAGTGTGCGATCTTTTTTAATTCCACTCCGTATGGTTAATCTTAGCTCTGCTTATGCTTGCGCTAGTGTATTTCAACGTCCGTTTTACATTCCTGTAGAATTAACTGTACCATTGTCCAATAAGTATTGAGTGAAGAGGGCCAGCATCATTGGCTAAATACTGCAGAGAAGCACTGGTGTTTAGAGGGCGAGGTCTGAAACTGAGTTAATTTCAAGGTAGTGAATAAATGCAGATGATGGTTTAGAGAAACACAGCCCAAGCTAAATCTATAAAAGCTTAAGTGTCTGCAGGCTCTTCGATATTGATACTTTAGTAAGCTTCCAAGCAAATGTTTAATCCATTGTTTTTATGGAGCGAACTCTATTCAATCTCGCAATTCAGGCATGCGGGGCGAGAAAAAGGCGGATTAAGTTAAGCTTTCAATCACGTGGCTTAGGTCCTTGGCAACTCTTAATGCTGATTTCGTCAGCCTTTCCAGTATCAACGTAATCAATCCAAGCCTTATTTAGAGCTGCCTGCTCGGCTTGGTAGCAATCTTTAAACTGGGTTTGATACTCAACTTGGTGAACGATACCGTGGTCGTTAACTATAAACGATAGTAATATTGTTATTGATTTCATTCGCCTATCGCTATTTTTATGCGAGGGTCATACCCCCTTAGTTTTCAAATCAAGGGCCCACCCCCATTTTCCAACTCGTGGGCCCTACCCAACGCTATTACCCCAACGCTATTACCCCAACGCTGTTACCCCAACGCTGTTACCCCAACGCTGTTACCCCAACGCTGTTACCCCAACGTTGTTACCCCAACGTTGTTACCCCAACGCCGTTACCCCGACGTTGTTACCTCCGATTTCGACGCAACAATAGGCTAGAATTTTTAAATTATCTATGTAGCTAAGTTATAAGTGACGAAATTTAACAAAGTAGCCATGCCATTGGTGAGTGTATATGGGCGTACATTATGGGGAATTTATTTTTATCAAAAGTTCTTATTAAGGATTCTTGTCGATCGCTTTGGATGTTTTGTTTCTAAATAATTTTCGGTTACTCGAGTTATGCTAAGGTCTCATAAAGACTATGGGTTACATTATGAGTTTTCAGGACATTTTGACGGAATTTTCGAAAGACGATTTAATCTATTATTTCTTACCGATATTTTTTTTGGCCTTGATATTGGAATGGCGGCATAACCGTAGCAAAAACTTAAATCTATTCGACGTTGGTGATACCAAAGCATCTTTATGGATGATGTTTTTTGTTGGGTTTGTCGATATTGCACCTAAGCTTTTAGCATTCATGGCCTTTTATTATTTAGCGCAGTTAAGTCCACTTGCTGATGTAGTGCAAAGACAGTGGTGGGCTTGGGGTTTACTATTTTTCCTTGATGATTTTATTTACTATTGGTTTCATCGGCTTAATCATCAGGTGAGGCTCTTCTGGGCTGGGCATGTATCTCACCATTCGGCGATAAAGATGAATTTTGCCACGGCACTAAGACAAGGAGTTGGTGAGAGGGTGCATAAATACGTTTTCTGGCTACCTCTGCCTTTGCTTGGTTTCGATCCTTTAATGATTTTTACCATGATGTCGATAAATCTTTTTTATCAATATTGGTTACATACTGAACTGATTGGTCGTTTACCCGATTGGTTTGAGTTTGTGTTTAATACGCCATCACATCATCGGGTTCATCATGCTTCGAATATTTCGTATCTAGATTGTAATCACGGAGGTGTGTTGATTATCTGGGACAGACTTTTTGGGAGTTTTTCTAGGGAGATGAGCAACGAAAAAGTGGAGTATGGTTTGACCCAAAACATTACATCGTTAAATCCTATTTACGTTGCAACGCATGAGTATAGATCGATCATACGAGATGTGGCGCGGGCAGACCATTGGAAAGACAAATTAAAGTATTTGATTTTAGCGCCAGGTTGGAGCCATGATGGCGATGATAAGCGCTCAAAAACATTGCGCGCTTCATTGCGGGACTGATTTTAACTATCTAAAACTCATAAGCAGCTTAGTGCAACTGTTGTTTTATGGTTTAACTTTGTCGTTTAACTAGGCAAAGCTTTCTGTTCGAAAGCCTTGCGACAAAATTAGAGTTCGCTAGCTGTGTGATTAAGATGGTTTTGCAGCAAACGCCACGCACCAGCCGTTGCCAGCAACCAATTTGCCAGGGAAAGCGCCGCAGCCACCCCAATCCGGATCATCGCCTTGATAAAGCACGCAGCCAATGCAGTTTTGTTCTGGCTTATGGTTCGGGTGGCTAGTGGCATCGACGGTGGCGGTATCTTCTTTGTAACCAAGAGCTTTCGCCATTGGGTCGTCTTCAGTTAACTTTTCGGCGTCATTGGCTGCTACTAAACTTATGTTGGCTAATGCGGGAATCGCCAGTAGAGCGCCAGCGGTAAATTTGACGAATGAACGTCTGCCTAACTTATTTTTCATTTTAAAACCTCGAGTTGTTTAACTTCAGAGTATCAGATGTCTTGTTAAGAGGTTTTGCTACATGTGAAGACATCTATGCATTACGCCTTTGTGTGTCAAAATGGCAGCAAGCTAAAGCTCGGTTCTATAAAGTAACGTTAGCTATCATTGTATAGTGCTAAGCCGTTGCCGTTCCCGTTGTCGTTGCTTTGGCTTTGCGCGGGCGATATTTCTTCGACTGTTGGAAAATAATAAGTGTGCCAACGACTCCCGGTAATACCCATGGAACAATGCCCGCGTAGCCGGTCAAATATTCGCTTAGAAAACGGTTCGCGCCAAACACAAAGAACGCTGTATGTGAGCCGATACCCGCGCCAATAATTCCGCCGATATGAGCGACTATTTGTTCGCCACGGGTGACTTTGCGTTTTAGACAAAAGTGCAGGTTAGTGATAGCCGTCACTGAGCAAAGGGCGGCGAATATATAGTACAAAACGCTCATTGGTGAACCACCGACTGCGGTAAATCCAAGCCACACACCGATTGCCAGCAAGGCTATGTTGATTAGCAAGCTGCCGGCGCGGCGCATCAAGGCTTGATTGCCTTTGGCTCGAACAGACTGTAAACCATGCCTGACGCCAACCAATACCAAGATTGAGATGGCTAGAAGAAACAAACCGCCAGCGCGCAACTCGGCGGCGACCTTAAGCGTCAATTCAGGATTAAAGTCGTTATCAGGGAACTTGAATGAGATCGGATCGATCATTAGCATCAACGCCAAAATAAGGGCGCTAAAGCCGACTAAGTACATCGCCTTGGCGTACCAGTGGCCAGTGCGGATATGCAATGGGCTGCCTTTTTTTGCGACAACCGGTATCCAAAAAAGTATCAGTGAAAAAAAGCCTATAGCAACGTGAATAAAAAGTAGAGCTTGGTAAGTAAGTGACATGAGTGCCTCCGTAAATGATATGCACTCATATTAATCATGCTCGCCACATTGCATAAGTGCGAAAGGTAATGATTTGAAACCATGACTTTTGGCCTATGCAGCGGGATCAAGAATAAGGAATAATGGCGGCATGAATAGCAGAAACGATTTTTATCAAATGCTCGGTGGGGTTGGCACCGCACTCGTGGTTACCGTTATAAGTGGCATGGTGATGTGGCAAAAGCCCGCGTTTGCCGAAGTCATGGTTTGGCAATTGTTGATTGTTATCGCCATATTTATGGTCACCAATGATCGGATTGATGAGAATAGAGTCGGTATTCGCCGCGCGGCCTTGTGGATTCTGCTGTTACTAATTTTTAGTTTGAGTTGGCGTATCCCAACCGATATTTTTTTCATTTATACGATCATTTGGGTAGCTTGCACGCCGTTCTATTTGTCGGCCAAAAGTTGCTGGGCTTGGTTGCTCCTTATCAATGTTGCTTGGTATTTTGTACGCTCGGTGGTTTGGCAAGACGCTAACCCGTTAATACAGACATTATTGGTGGGAACTTTTCATGTCTTCGCGCTGCTCTCGGCGACTACGGCGAAAGAATCGCAGCAAGCTAATGAAAAAACGCAGCAGCTTAACCGCGAACTCTTGGCGACCCAACACCTACTTGGTGAAGCGTCGCGTGAAAGTGAGCGTACGCGGATCGCGCGAGACTTGCATGATTTGCTCGGTCACCACTTAACTGCGTTAACAATCAACCTTCAAGTCGCTGGCCGTCTTATTAGTGGCGAGAGTGGCGAGGCAAAAGAAAAAGTTGATCAGTGTCATGCGCTTTCAAAATTGCTATTAAACGATGTTCGTGAAGCGGTCAGTGAGTTGCACGATATGCCATCCCTCGATTTGCGCGAATTGTTGGAAATAACTGTTCGCGATATTCCACGGTTAAAAATTTCGTTAAAGATCGAAGACCAATTACAACTCGACGATGTTAATACGGCAGAGGTTTTTCTACGCCTTGTTCAAGAAGCTATTACCAATACACTCAAGCATAGCGGCGCGCATAACGCGACAATTCAGGTTTACACGCAAGGTGAGCAGATTTTGTTAAATTACAGCGACGATGGTAATGGTTGTGATGATCTGAAGGAGGGCAATGGTTTGACTGGCATGCGCGAGCGAGTCGAACGGCTCGGCGGTAAGTTGCATATTGAGTCGAAACCAAATTTTAATCTGCAAGTAACGACACCGAGCTGATATGACAATCAAGGTAGCGATTATCGATGACCAAAACCTAGTTCGCAGCGGTATCGAAAGCTTATTAAGCTTGTCTGATAAGGTAACCGTTGTGGCCCAAGGCGATGATGGTGAGCGGGCTGTAGGCCTAGCTCAACAGTACCAACCCGATGTGTTTTTAATGGACATTAGAATGCCGCGGATGAATGGCATCGAGGCGATCAAGAGTCTACGAAAAGCTGAGTTTGAAATCCCAGTAATTATTTTAACCACCTTTGATGACCATGAGTTGGTATTGCAAGGCTTGCAGGCGGGTGCTCAGGGCTACTTACTTAAAGACGTGTCACTAGAGAGCTTGATTGATGCTATTGAAGCAGTTCATAACGGCGAGACAATTGTGCAACCTGCTATTACTGATACTCTGCTGCGCGGACTAAAAACTCAGAAAGGAAATTTCGATTCCTTGCCAGAGCCTCAATCACTCTCGCCTAAAGAAACTGAAGTACTGCGTTTGGTTGCCAGTGGTTACAGCAATCGAGAGATATCGGATGCTTTGTGTAAGTCGGAGGGCACCATCAAAAACCATGTATCAAGTGTGTTGTCGAAGCTAGGTGTGAGAGATCGAACTCGCGCGGTCCTACGCGCGCTTGAAATTGGAATTATATAGTGCTTAATATAGTGCCCCAAATTAGGCTCATCTGTGACCTAGTTCCTGATGTTTAATGATTGAAAGCTGGTTGATGACTTTCAAGTAATGGGTGCACTTTCTGCAAGACTTTAGCGGGGTAGCAGAACGGCTTTATTCTCTTTTAGAATATTCAGCGATGACTCGTTTTGCGTTATATAAAATACAATAACGAGGGAGCGTTATTGACCAATAAACGGCTTGTCTATATTTGAAATGAGCAGGCACTTTAAGTTGACAAGTGGCTGCTAATCATCGCCATGCCGTTTTAAATCAACAACATAGCTCGCCCATATTTAAGACCAATTGTCCATTATGTATAGACATGTCACCTTCGTGACTATATTCTGATTGGGTCTAATTAAGGCACAAGCGTAAACCCCGCCCCCCAAGTTTACAAAATTAAATGATTAAATAGAGGCGTAAAAAATGAAGAACCCTAAACTTCTGCTATCAGCCTTAGTGAGTGTATTTGTTTTTAATACACACCTAAGCTATGCCAGCGATGTTGAACTTAAAGCCAACCAAACTTTGCAACTATTGGAGCAAGAAAAAAATACCACTAACGTATATCGAGCGTATTTTCCTTCGAAAGAACTGGCGCGAAAAGCGGCCATTTCGTTTCATGCGCAACTTCTAGAAGCGAACTATGACGACGGATATCTTATTTTTGAGTTGTCGCCAAATGAGATGCAGCAATTAGAGAAATTTGATTTTAAGCTTAAAGTTGCTACTCAATACTTGCAGAAACGAACGCTTGAAATCGAGCAAAAACAACGCCAAATTAAATCTGGCTTATCACCTCAAGCTGCTAATGATATTGGTATTCTGAGCGTGCCAAACTTCCCTTGTTATGAAACAGTCGAAGAGACGTTCTCGGCTGCGCAGGGTTTGGTGACAAGCTATCCACAACTTGCTCAATGGATAGACGTTGGTAATTCATGGCGTAAAACAGTGGGTCTTGGCGGCTATGATATCAACGTATTAAAGTTAACTAACCAAGCAACGAGTGGCAGCAAACCTAAGCTTTTTATCAATAGCGCAATTCATGCCCGCGAGTATGCTACAGCGCCGCTCAATTTGGATTTTGCACGTTGGTTGTTGGACGGTTACAACAATAACGCTGATGCGACATGGATTCTCGACCACCACGAAGTGCACCTGATGTTGCATACCAACCCTGACGGGCGAAAGCGTGCTGAATCAGGCATCTCTTGGCGTAAAAATACCAATGAAAATTATTGTGGTCCAAATGGAAACAGCCTGGGCATCGATCTAAATCGTAATTTTACCTTCAGTTGGAACAGCACAAATGGCGTTGGCTCTAGTGGTAATACGTGCTCGGCAACTTACCGCGGCCCTCAGCCCGGCTCTGAGCCTGAAGTGCAAGCGATGCAAGCCTATGTGCGCAGTCTATGGCCAGATCGTAGAGGCCCGAATCAAAACGACGCGGCGCCATCGGATACCAGTGGTATTCACTTAGATATACATAGCTTTAGTGAGCTTGTGTTGTGGCCTTGGGGCGACGTTAGCCAAGCTGCTCCGAATGGTTCAGCGCTACAGACTTTAGGCAGAAAATTTGCCTTTTTTAATGGTTATAGTCCGCAGCAGTCGATTGGTTTGTACCCGACCGATGGCACCAGTGACAATGTCAGTTACGGCGAACTTGGTGTGGCTGCGTATACCTTCGAGCTAGGCACTCAGTTTTTTCAACAATGCAGCGTTTATGAAAATACCATCAAGCCAGATAATTTGCCGGCTCTTATCTATGCCGCCAAGGTGGTTAGAACGCCCTATATTACGCCATCGGGCCCCGACAGCACTAACCTAACACTTAGCAATGGTGCAAGTGGGGGCGGTGTCGTCGCTGGAACGCAAGTGTTACTAACGGCAATCGCCAATGATTCGCGCTTTAATAATAGCAATGGCTCGGAAAGTACTCAAAACATTAATGCCGCGCAGTACTATATAGACGTGCCGCCATGGCAAGCCGGCGCTGTAGCTCAATCAATGTCAGTCAGTGATGGGTCGTTTAATCAACGCACCGAAACTGTCAATGCGAGCATTGATACTAGCGGCATTAGTAATGGTAAGCATATTGTTTACGTCCGCAGTCGTGATACAAGCGGTGCTTGGGGAGCGGTTTCGGCGGTGTTTTTAAATATTACCGATACGCCACCGGCAGCCTGTTCGTTCGAAGACAACTTCACCACGTCTAAAGGATGGTCGAATTCGCCAACATCAACCTGTAGTACTGGCGCTTATATACGCAGTAATCCGACTCAAGTGACTAACTCTGGTGTGGTGACACAAGTTGCTGGTGATGCGCAAGGCGATGGGTTCGCTTTGTTTACTGCGGCTAATTCATCAGCTGGAACTAACGACGTCGACGGAGGTGTCTGCGTCGCTATATCGCCAGCGATCACTGTGTCGGATAGTTCAACCTTGTCACTCGATTGGTTTCACGGGCAGCGAGATAGCGGTGATGATAGCTCAGGAGATTTTTTCCGAATCGAGTACTCACTTAATGGCGGCTCTAGCTATAACTCACTAGTGAACATCGGAGATGTTCGTACACAAGCTCAATGGAGCGCGGCGAACGCGGCTATCCCGGCCGGTTCTAATGTGCTTTTACGAGTTAGTGCCAGCGATGGAAGTAGTGCTGGGGACTTGGTCGAGGGTGGTATCGATAGCGTATCGATCTGTCCAGACTAAGGACGCTTTAGCTTAGTTTTAGTCTTCAATGATTTATTGTTTAGTCATGCCTGTGTTTGACGCAGGTATGACGAATCAAAATCGTAATGGAGGCTAGTTATAATACTCACTAGACAGCAAAGATATGTCTGGTGAGTATTTCTATATTAGTTCGAAAAGAAGGTAGCTAATTAGTTCGAAAAGAAGGTAGCTACAAAAGGAAGCGTAGCGAGACCATTGGATTGATAGAGGCTAATGGGTGATTCTCTCCAAGCCAATACGGCGCTGTAGCTTTGCCTGTTTATCCAACACAGCCAATGGGCGATATTTCATATTGTTGACTACCCTAGTGACTCACGTAGTGTTTTAGAAGTCTTCTAGCGTCCGATACCGTCAAAACGTTTTCAATATTGTCTAAGAATTTAATCTACGATCAGATTCGCGGGTAGTAGCGAGAGTTTGCAGAATGCATTAAGCCTAAAGATAAACTCAGGAGGAGATAACGTAGTGTGAAATTCTTTTATCAGCCTTAAGAGGATGTGTTGATCAGCAATTTTGGCCTGGTTGCTCTATAAATTTCGTCACATCTGATTATTTACTAAAGATTGTATCTGGGCATTGAGCTAAGATAATGTTCCTTGTTCTATTTAGCGCACATTCTTCTAACATTTCAATGCTTATCGACTCTGATTCGTATGTCTCTCAAATTGACCATCATATTAAGCCCAATGATCCTAGCCCAACTACGCCGCGATTGCTGCTTGGTTAATTTAATCACTAATAAACACGTTCCCACCCTATGACAGAAAAAACTTTTTTTAATGAAATGTTTGATGGAGACGAGGTAAGAATTCCGTACCAAAAGGTTGATGAATGGCTTACCAACGCATCCCATTTAAGCCTTGCTAGAAAGCAAGAACAAGCGGATGCCTTATTTCATCAACTGGGCATTACCTTTATCGTTTATGGTGATGAATCAGATGCCGAGCGTCTGATTCCTTTTGACATTGTGCCGCGAGTTTTTACCGCCACTGAATGGTCCAAACTAGAGCGAGGCATCAAGCAGCGGGCGCGCGCGTTAAATGCATTTTTATGGGATGTCTATAATCGTGGTGAGATTGTTAAAAGTGGCAAGATTCCAGCGAGGCTGGTCTACCAAAATGAAGCTTATGAGCGCTCTGTTGTTGGATTTTCTCCTTCGCAAAAGATTTTTTCACACATCATTGGAACGGATTTGGTACGTACTGGGCGCGATGACTTCTATGTATTAGAAGATAACTGCCGCACGCCATCGGGTGTTTCCTACATGATGGAGAATCGTGAGGCAATGATGAGGTTGTTTCCGAACCTATTCAAATCAAATAGAATTCGACCGGTCGATCAGTATCCGAATATGCTCCGGCGCACCTTAAGTTCAGTGGCACCGGATAAATGCGAAGGCTCTCCGGTCATCGTTGTGTTGACACCAGGCTCTTTCAACTCAGCCTATTTTGAGCACAGTTTTTTGGCCGATCAAATGGGCGTTGAGCTGGTAGAAGGGCGTGACTTATACGTGCATGGTGACTTTGTCTACATGCGTACTACGCAGGGGCCGAAAAAAGTCGATGTAATCTATCGCCGTATTGATGACGAGTTTATCGATCCGCTATGTTTTAACCCTAATTCGATGTTGGGCGTGCCTGGATTGATGAATGTGTACCGCTCGGGCGGCGTACAAATTTGCTCAGCACCCGGTGCTGGAGTTGCCGACGATAAGGCTGTGTACACCTACGTGCCTGAGATGATACGTTTTTATCTTGGTGAAGAACCTATTCTAAATAATGTGCCGACTTGGCGTTGCTCCGAAAAAGATGATTTGGCTTATGTGCTAGACAACCTTGCTGAGCTTGTGGTCAAAGAGGTTCATGGCTCCGGTGGTTATGGAATGCTCGTTGGGCCAGCCTCAACTAAGGCTGAAATCGCAGCTTATCGGCTACGTATACTCGAAGACCCTGATGATTTTATTGCGCAACCCACCCTAGCGCTTTCCACCACCCCTATATATCAGGAGTCTGGCTTGGCACCGCGGCATGTCGATTTACGCCCCTATTGTTTAGTTGGCAAAGATATTGAGCTATGTCCGGGTGGCCTCACTCGAGTTGCTATGACAGAAGGCTCTTTGGTAGTTAACTCCTCACAAGGTGGTGGCGTCAAAGACACCTGGGTGCTCAGCGAATGAGCGCATTACACAGAATAAAGAGAACATCCCAATGTTAAGTCGTACCGCAGAATCACTTTTTTGGACCGCACGCTATATCGAGCGTGCAGACACCTTGGCGCGAAACCTTGAAGTGGCTTATCGCATGTCGTTGGTGCCCAATACCAGCGCTGGTAATCGCTCGGAATGGCAGTCTATTTTGTCGACGTCTAACTTGCTCGAGGATTTTAACGCTGAGTATTCAGAGGTTAACCAAGCAAATATCGAGCATTTCTTGATTTACAGTCACAGCAATCCATCAAGCATCCGTAACTGCATACGCGCGGCTAGGAATAGTGGTAAAGAGGTTCGAATTGCCCTAACCAGTGATGTTTGGTCGGCACTGAATCAGGCCTATATTGAATTTAAGAAGTTTGAGAAATCCCCAGAAGAAATAGATCTTCCTACTATCTGTGACTGGGTGAAAAGGCAAACAGCGACGGTGCAGGGTAGCTTTCAAGGCAATCAATTACGCCTAGATGGTTATGATTTTTACAATATGGGTACTTATATCGAGCGAGCCGACAACACTGCGCGGTTATTGGATATTAAGTATTACGTACTTTTGCCTACAATCGACATGGTTGGTGGCAGCGTCGATAGCTATCAGTGGACAACCTTACTCCGCGCGCTATCGTCATATCGCTCTTACTATTGGATATATGGGGGCGATTATAGCGCCGATAGAATCGCTGATTTTCTAGTGCTGAATAGCGCTTGCCCAAGGTCACTGAAGTTTTGTATTACTCAAGTAGCGCACCATTTAGATATGCTGTGTTCCAATTATGGGCGTTATAGCGATGCGCAAATGTTAGCGCTAAAGCTCCGAGATGAACTTGGCACCATCTCAATAGCTAAAATCGTTGACGAAGGCTTGCATGAATTTTTGCAAAGCTTTATTTCCAGTAACAACCAATTGACTGAGAAAATTTCTCAATCGTTTCTCTTTGGAGTTCAATGATGCTGTTGAAAGTAAAACATAGCACTAAGTACAGCTACAGCGAAACTCAACGAATGATTTTGCAGAGCCATCGTTTATACCCCTCTCGGTGCGACACACAGAAGGTATTGTCTTGGGATGTATTTGCCGAAGGCGCTTTATTTGGCGAATACTTTGAAGACGGAGCGGGTGATCGTTTAAGAACCATGAGTATTAACAACGACGTTGATGGGCTTGAGATTAGCGTTGTTGGTGAAGTTGAAACCAATGATAAGAACGGTGTGATTAAGCTTCAGCGAGACTTGATGCCCAGACAAGTGTATCTATACTCGACTAGCCTAACTAAAGCTGATCAAAGTTTACGCGAACTGGCTTTAGAATCGATTCAGGACATCGGTAGTAGTTCGCTAGACAAGGCGCATGCCATGATGAATTCCATCAGCGATCGAATAGACTACATTTCAGGCTCGACCAATAGCTCCTTTACTGCGGCACAGGCGCTGCAGCAAGGAAAAGGCGTTTGCCAAGATCAAGCTCACTGCCTGATATCAATTAGCCGATGCAATAATATTCCCGCGCGATACGTTACCGGCTATCTTTATGATGCTGAAAAAGGTGATAATCACGGCGAAAGCCATGCTTGGGCCGAACTCTATATCGATGGCTTGGGCTGGATAGGCTTTGATTCCGCTAACCGATGCTGCCCTGACGATCGTTATATTCGTATTGGCAGCGGTCTCGATGGCTTAGACGCAGCATTAATTCGTGGTGTAACCCGAGGTGCGGGGCAAGAGTCGATGCTAACTAACGTCGAAGTCAGTCAAGCGCAACAATAACAATTACAGTAACGGCAGGCGCGATTTTTTCGTATTAAGAGACAATGACATATTGTGTAGGATTAATGGTAGACGACGGCATGGTCTTATTGAGCGACACGCGTACCAACGCAGGGCTTGATAACATCTCTACCTATAAAAAGATGTTTACTTTTGAGGATCCAGGCAAGCGAATCATTGTGATTCTCACTGCTGGTAGTCTTTCTGTGACTCAAACTGTATTAGCAAAACTCGAAGAGGCTACCGAAAGTGGCCCAGAAAATAAGAACTCCGTATTCGGGCCAGGTACTACCTTGCAGGTCGCTGAGATGATTGGCGCTTTGTTGTCTGAAGTTAGCGTTAATTTTAGAGCCAAGCTCAATGGTATGGCGCAGTCAGCCAGTGCTTCTTTGATAGTGGCTGGGCAAAGTGTGGGTGGCAAGCAACGGCTATTTTTAATTTATCCAGAAGGAAACTTTATTGAAGCGACCTCGGACACGCCTTTTCTTCAAATTGGTGAGCATAAATATGGTAAGCCAATTTTAGATCGTGTGATTCAGCGAAATACGACTTTGCAAGACGCGCGTAAAGCGGCCTTGCTGTCGATGGACAGTACGTTGCGCTCTAATCTATCAGTGGGTATGCCGCTGGATTTGGCGATTATTAAAAATAATGAATTCTCATTCAAAGAACAAACTCGTATTGAAGCTGGTGACCCAGAGTTTTTAGCGATGTCAGAGGCTTGGTCTGAGGCGCTTAGAGATAGTTTTACCTCGATTCCTATCAGTAATGACCCGAGTTAAGTTGAACATGTATTGAGCCTAAGCTGGTTATCGGTCGGCCTAAGTGCCCTTGGGCTATTTTTAAGCAGTGGATAAAAAAGCTTCAACCCCAATAATACAGTTACAGACATTTCTATCCGTTCGTCGAGTTATGCTGAGGTCTCTGTAAGGTAAAGATATTTTTAAAGGAGGATTACTATGCGTACTGTCGTCATTAAACAACCAGGCGGTTTAGATAACGTGCAGCTTGTTGAGCGTGAAGCACAACAACCTAAAGCTGATGAAGTGTTGGTAAATTGGCATGCTACATCGTTAAATTATCACGACTACTTAGTT
>Ga0075467_10000388_pt1 | contig 34110 bp, 13 predicted proteins | sample DEB08_DNA_9_FD_75067 | JGI IMG/M metagenome (GOLD analysis project Ga0075467, IMG submission 75067) | Aqueous microbial communities from the Delaware River and Bay under freshwater to marine salinity gradient to study organic matter... | ecosystem: Environmental > Aquatic > Marine > Coastal ... | reverse complement strand
GAGTAGTGCATTGGGTAACGATGCTGCTGGCGATTTCATAACTATAAACACCACACAGATACATGGTGCCACCAGCTCTGCGCTTTTAGATACAGAAGCGAGTTACGGAATAGGTAATGGTTCTAATATACCAGCAGATGTTGTTGTTGGAGTTTACGCAAGCACAGGATTTAGAGAACAGTCTTCATTGTTTGAGTGTCGAGGAATATTCGGTAAGGTCACTGACGCACTAGCAGATATATCATCACAGCCTAGACATCTATTCCTTGCAAGTACGACTGGCATTAACGTGGGCGATACAGTTCAGTTTGAAGGAGCTATTCCTGCTATTCCTGCTATTCCTGTATCAACCCTTGTTGCGAGTGTGGATGCAGGAGTTAAGATCGTTCTTGATAAAGATATGACCCAGGATATACCTGAGGGAAGAACAGTCATAATTATTCCTCAGACAGCAACCACTGCAACATACAATCCTAGCAGTCCCATAAACAAAGAGTATTGTGTTATTCCCCTAGACACCGCTCCACCGTTTACAGGAACAGATTTGGGATTAAAGACTACTACAAATTTCTCGGATCTTACTGTGGTATCATTAAAAGTAGAAGGAATATCATTAAGAGTTCCATCTGGCAATATAGCAACATATACTGCTGGCGCAGGTGATGCTACAACCGATATATTGAAAGTAACACACGTCACCACAGGCGCATCACCCGTCACCACAGAATACAAAGGATTTATAAAGGATGCTTAAGTACTTCTCATTAAAAGAAAGTACTCTTCTCCATTTATAGTCATAGGCATCTTATGTGTAAATGATTCTATCGTTCTGGTAATATCTGTCGCAGAGAGTAAAGACGCTGTAGTGCCTTGAGCGAACTCGGGCGTAGCTGATTGTGTCTCATTTAATGCTACATCGCCAGGATTAAAGTCTAAGTTTGTCACTTCAGTCGAGGCTTTAGTGGTCTTAATTGATGCGGCAGCATTACCTGCTGTGCCGTCTTCAGTCCAAGGCTGAGAAGAATCGCTAAATGCTCTGACACCTGCGGCAGAGGCATTGCTAGGACTAGTCATGAATATGCCAGGACTAGTAGATCCTTGAGTAACTTCAGAGTCGTTTGTTATGGTTATTACACCCGAGAATTTAACAGGCTTATCGAACGTACTAGGTAAATATCCTAAAGGCACTCTAGTCTTTTTATACGGCAAGAGAGTTAGATTGTTTCTTGCAAATGACAGTATAGATGAGATGGTATGTACGTTATATAGATCCGCTGTATTTGAAGCTACAGATGAATCATCAACCGATGTGCTGTCTATCGTGTCAAATCTCGAAACACTAAAAAAAGATACATTATCTTTGCTTATAGCATCCCTTCTTTGTAAATAATCGTACCCAGAGATGTCTACTGGCGCCTTTGTCAACACATCAGTAGATAGTCTAACCTGAAAGGTGTTTACTCCGTTACTGTTCATTACAACATGGGTATATGATGATTCGCTTCCTAATGCTATCAATGTGCCATTAGAGAAAGCTGTTCTACCTTCTGCCGTTACTACAACGGTGTACCTATCATTGATCAGTGTACTAGGATTCTGGTCAGTAGCATTTATCACATTAAATTCATATCGATATAATCTACTGATAAATTTACTGTTTCCGTCAAACAATAGAAAGTCGTTGGTTGTTTTTTCGCCAGCAAGATTGTTGATCGCACTAGCATCGGCACTAGCGGGACTACTCTCTACTAAGTTGTTTTGTATTACAAATCCTTGAGCCATTTTCTTTCCTAACTATCTAAGTTTATAACCCAACCCCTAGACCTCAGGGTGAGAAGTTTATTATATGTAGATTCGTCGCCTGATGAGCCGTCAGTCGCTAGACTGTTCTCTGTTAGACCGTTCTGATTAGTTAGCTGAATAGTCACTCCTCTTCTCGGACTGAGAGTCCAGTTGTCAGTGAGGTCTTGTATTATAACTGTACCGTCTGCGGCTGTAAGACTGTTATTTGATAATAGTAATGATTTCAAACGAATGTTAGTAGTTAAACTGCCCGCTGTATATCCTGAGATGTTATTATCTTTAGCCTCAAAGTACTCCAGATATGACGCTGAAGATAGATTTGGAAAGGCTCCACTTAAGTTGTTCGAGTTGAGCCTTATTGTTCGATATGCAGCGCCCGAGAAGTTTGGAATACTGCCGCTTAAGCTGTTATTTGAAAGGTCTACCCTACTTGTTGTTCCTCGAACAGTAAATCCTGTACCAGGTATTCCACCAGTCAATCCTGTACTGGGTGTTGTGTCGAAAGATAGTCCTAGACTGCCTAGACCTCCTACGTCACCGAAAGAAGTCACTATAGCTACGTCACCAATTGTTGTGAGTGTGAAGTTGTTGCCATTCACAGCACTAACTTTATATATTGTAGGGTTAGTGTATCCAGTTATTGTGGCTGAGCCTGATATATCTCCTGACACAGTTATGAGATCGTTCTGTGCTACTGAGAATATGTTGGCTGTAGTGAAAGTGCCGTTTGTGGTGCCCGATTTAACGACTACTGAAGGCAAAGAGTCGCTAGAATTACCGCCCACTCTTCCAGTGATATAGATATCACGAAGAATTGTGTTTTCTGCGAAGTCTGGCAAACCTCCAGATATGCTATTGTTTAATAGGTATATATATTGTAAATTCGTTTGAGTTGTTAGACTTGGTAAAGATCCTGTAACGTTAACCGAGTTTCGAACATCAAGTCTAATCAGGCTAGTGTTCTCAAAACAGTCTGTGCTGAAAAAGCTTTGCCCGGCGACTCCTAGAGTGGAGCCCTCTAGATATAAATTCTTCAACTCTGTTGTTCCGTTGAATGTTGCGTCTGTTATCTGTCCAGTAACACCCGTTTTATTTAATCTCAATGTGCTTAACTTGGCAAGGCTGGCAAACGCTGTGGTGATACTACCAGATATAGAGCCGCTCTCCAGAAAATTTATGGTTGATAATGAGCTGCATCCACTGAACTTACTCTCGACCGATCTCTGTGCTGCTGTATATTTACCACTATCAATGTAATCGCTATATGCTTGCTCGTAGCTTGTAAGTGATGTACAGTCTCTGACGTCCAATACATTAAATCGTTGTCTATTGAGTCTAATAGTCTTTAATGTGCTTCTAGATGCTACATTTATTCTAGGAATAGGAATGAAGTCAGAATATGCTCTTATGAATACAGTAGCCGCAATTGCTGTTGTTGAAGCGACCGTATTTAGTGTACCACTAGCAGGAGCCTGTGTCTGTAGTGTAGCTCCTGTAATTTCTCCATCTACCGATACCGTTATCGCTGATATCTTATAGTATGTGCCGCTGGTGTGATCAGGAGATGTAATATCATTAGTGTTGCTAGGAAGGGCGCCCACAATCTGAACCTCATCTCCTACTTCTAAGCAGTTTGCTATTGCTGTAAATGTACACGTTCCAGATGTACCAGTAAACTTAAAGTCCTCTAGTCGTATATTTTCTGCGCCAGTTAAACCTGCTGATGATGTCGATTGCCATAAATCGAGATTCTCTAGTCGTTGGCTTGCATATACTCCTTCCGCTAACTTCTGATATACATCATTTCGCCATACTCTGTATGACTTTATACCTAATCCTGTGCCCGCTACATCAGGAACATATACATTAGGAGTGACTCTATTGGTAGCACCTCCTACCATTGAGCGATAACTACCAGATCCATAGAATGAATCGAAGTCGAGTTTTTTTAAAGCTGTATAGTCGATCAAGTCTATTATATCGTCGTCTGCAAAGCATCCGCTAAAGTCCAATTCTTTGATAGTTAGAGGAAGACTATTCAGTTGATGCGTGCCAGTTATGTCCTCATTATCAAGTGTTCTTGCTCTAGATAGATTATTTCCTGGAATCTTCAACACTTCCATTACAGGAGCTAGACCGTCTGGAGCCATTTTAGACTTCTTAACTGTGCCTGTACCACTCGTTGCCGCTCCAGTATACGTAAATTCTGTGCCTGCTACATACGCTTCTGCGCCAGCATTGCCCCAGATTGTATCTGATGTGTTTCCTGGTGCAACAATAACATACTTGTTTCCCTTGATGAGGGGCTTGGTTGCTACGTTAAGACCTTGTGGCACATCAACACTTCTGAAGCTAGGAACAACATATAGATCATTCTGATCTAGTTCTAGGTTCTTTAGTGCAGGCAGAGAAACATTAGTCCAGGTGTTTATATTCTTATTAGTTAGTCCTAACATCAAAATTTTAGCTGGATTGTAGAATACTTCGATTTTTCTACTTCTATCGCGTGTGTCAGACAATGAGAATGATACGGGAAAATCTACGTCTGCGGAACTTCCTATAGATCCAGGATTCAATGTGGTGTCATCTCCGCTACTGTAGACAAGACCTCCAGAGTCCAAATTCGTTATTCTAAAGGTCACCGGCACAGTGTTGTTAGGTGCACCTCTTCCATCTGTACTAGCAGTATCAGTTACAGCAGTAACTGCGGCACGAAATCTATCGTCTGTGTTAACACCTCGACCATTCAGAACTGCCTTCTTAAAATATCCCTCAAATATTAAAGGAATACCTTTCATCATTACCAAGTCTTTATCTGCGCCGTTTATCTTGACAGTAACTCTATGTGTAGGAGACTCCGCTCTAAATGTTCTTGGTATAGGTGCAGTCGATGTAGATAGTTTTCCTGCGCCGAGTAAAGTTATCTTATCGCCTATGACCTTCAGTTCGCCAGAGTATGAAATATTACCGGTACTTAGCTCTGACCAAGATGATACTCTAGAAGTAGAAACGTCTGCTTTCTTGATCGCATCGGCTGCAGCCGCGTTGGCTGCGGTAAGATTCAGATAATTGTACTTCAATGAGTTAGTGTTAATCTGATTGTTTATACGCATATTATGTTGGAGAGGAACAGCTATATCACTGATATTTTGTATTTCTCTTCCTACATCGTCAGAGGACTCTTTTATACTAAAAAAGTCTTTCTTTTGATCCACCTTTAGATTTGATAAGGTGTGTATATCATCAACAGTTACCGCTAAGTCTTCACCACTCGCATCGGTCAGTTTATATATTAACTGTATATCACCAGCGGAGAGACCTAAGTTGATAAGAGCAGCGGCCTTATCGTCCACATCTCCTAGATTTCTAGATAAATTTAGACCCCGTAATACTGCCATTATTGTTCCTTAACTGTTAGCGTCATTTCTATGTTGCCGTTACCAGCAGTAAGTTTTGTTGCTGTGAAGTATGTAGCTAAATTATTATACAGACCTCTGGATATTTTCTTTCTATCTACGCCGAAGATATTCTGTAAATCTAATTGTGTAGGCTTACCTGCAGCAGCGTAGAATGAGTATATTCTATTTCCTGGTCTCAATGGATTCAATGTTGTCAAGTCAAATAATGTTGGAGATAGGTTTGACTCTTCATTGAATGATGCTGGAGATTTACTCGCTACTGCTCCCTCACTGGAAACCGCAAGATCGAGGCTGGAGTTATCTGCGGATGCATCCTTTATAAACTGAGGTGTGTGCGCTACTGTGCCTGTAGGATATATCTCTTCGACACTTATATTATTAACTTTAGCGTAGTCCTTTAGTGCAAAGAATAAGTATAAAGGAGCGTCATCAAAGGCAAGTGCCTGTACTTTACTAAAGCTTCTATTTCCAAACATACGCTCTGGTGGATCTTGATTATCATATCCCTCAACCTTAAAGTCATCGCTAAGTGTTAAGACTTTACTCTGAATAGTAATCGGCAGAGTATCTGCGGATACTAAGACGTATCTAGTCTGAGTAAGTTTAGCTGATCCTGAAGGATAAGTATTGCCTATAATACCAGTACTACCTGTCGCGTGGGGCTCTACAATCCGGAAACTGGTGCTGTCAATGATGACATTCGAAGGCGATACTTGACCAGGGTCGTTTATGGAATTGCTGGTCGCCACACCGTTTATCTCGACAATTCCATCCTCGAAGCCGGTAAGGCTAAAAGTAATCGACACTTGACCATCTGGCCGAGTGTATGGAAGTCCATGGGGATTTGTCGTTACAATTGTGACGAAATTATCGTCAGTCTGCGTAGCACTTACAATAGTTGTTTCAAAGACAAAAGGTTGAAGTACATCACCAGAACTACTGAGAGATGCGAAAGGATCAGCAGAATCGGCAGCAGCAGTAGACACATATGCAAATGCTGGAGTAACTCCAGCAGCAGGAGTAACCTCACTGATAAAGTATACTCTAGGATCCAATGATGCGCCGTTTACACCAAGTTCAGATATTCCTTCTGCAAAGTTTGTGGGCACAATAATGCCAGTAGGAGTACCTGTAGTCCCAAGATTTGGATCGTTGTTAAACTCTATTTTGTATTTGTTATCGTATGCGCTACTAGCATCGTCTATCTTAGTGCTAGTGGTTACTATATAATCTATTGAGTCTACAGTTCCCTGAACTGTAGATATGTATCCAGAATCCGATCCTTCAGGATTTGGAATTCTAGGATCAACTGACATTTGATCCCCATAGCCTATGTCATCTTCATATGCGTCAGAATTATCACGAATCCAATATCTGACCTGATTATGTGCGTACTCCACATATGGATATTCATATAGATCGAAGTCTTGGTCAATAGCAGACGTAGACTCAGTGGCTGCGTCTATCTCAAACTTAAGTCTATCTACTCCGGCAGCGTTAACGAGCTTAGGCTTATGTGGAGTTACACCCACTGCAAACTCTGCAAAGTGCTTAGTTGATGCGGCATCTTTCGCTCTAGGATTCAAAAAATGTATCTTAAACTTACTCGCATTTATAGGAGTAGTTGAAGCGGCCACTGCGTGATAGTTAGACAGTCTGCCAGTGAAGGTGGGCTCGTTGATTGTCTGTGTGACAGTCTGACCGTCATATGATGTATACGATTTAACTGAGCCCAGTCTACCTGCACCACCAGTGATTAATGATATATAAGAAGGTCCTGTAGCAATATTCCGTCTGTAAATAGTAGATGCGTCTTCACCAACCGCTCCATTTACATAGACTCCGTATATGCCATCGCCTATAACTTTTGCGTTTTTGTCCGATGCATTAAATGTAGCACCATTTTGCAGAGTTAGACTTGTGCCGTCGGACGACCATTTGAATGTGAGATTCTCTCTCGATAGGCCATGTTTTCCGTTGTGTATAGATGGCTGATAACAGTAGTGTGCTCCATCAGGACTGCCGGCAACTTGCACGATATCGATTCTACAGTCTTGATCGCTTGAAGCTGATACAGTCAAAGGATATATCTTTTTATAGTTAGTTACGCCGTCACCAGTGTATGATATATCTGAGTTGAATATCACATTTTTAGGCTTTACTCCTATAATAGGAGTTCCTGTAGACGCAAATGACTTGCTATTACTGGAAATGGTGGTTAGGGTGTTAGTGCCCTCGTCTCCGCCATCAATATAATAGCTGCTTCCGTATTTGTATAGGAATGATGGCTTGGTTAGACCTCCCGAGTCTCCAGAGTATACTATGTACTTAAACTTTAGATCTGGATTCTTTAGCACGGGCTTGCCCATGCCATTTTCAATTACGAGTCTGTGTATTAGAACCCAGCGACATTCTCCTGGACCTATAGGAACATATGCATAAAATTTTGCACCAATTGCTCCATACCAAGAGAACTCTATCTTGTACATCGTAACATCTTCAAACGTCAAAACGTATCCAGATTTGCCATTACCTGACAAGGCATCTCCGTTGAATCTCGATCTAGGTATAATAGTCTCGTATAGACTTTCTGACGATCCTAATCCTTTCTGTCTAGTGAGTGTTTCAGCGGTAGCGGGTAGCCCTTGTCGTTCAAGTAGAGCACCCCCTAGAGGCAAGGTACTACGTCTAACTATATTGAACTCTGAGCCTCGTAACTGAAACATATATTCGTCTGTGTCGTTAGATGCGCCGAACTCAAGAAAGTTAGCATTAGATGATGAGTCATTCTCTAATCTAGTGCCAAAGGTAAAGCCACTGACTCTGCCTGGTTGATATCTAAACGTATCCTTACTCTCCAATACTGCTATTTTTACTGAATCGCTTATTCCACCAGGAACACAGTTAATTGGAACACAAAATACCTTTATAGCTTTATATAGTTCAGAATCAACAAATCTTCCTGTTATATTCTGTGAATTGTTTGCGGGAAGATTTGGAAACTGAGCTGTGCCGTCTTGGATTAATCCAAATAGATATGTCCATGCTTCGATTTTATCGAACACCGACTGAATATCATTAGTCAGTACTCCAGTGCCGTTATAGTTACCATATCCAACATCGTGAAAGTCTTGCTGTCCATCAAAGACCCTTGATACTGTATCGAATGATATTGGGTTCTCGTCTGTCTCGTTGTCGGGTGTTAAAAAATATACATCATTGTCTAGAAGGTATTTTTTTGCAAAGACTTGCGTAGAGGGATAAAAGTTAAATATACTATAGAGATACTTACCCATAAGAATAAAGTTTATATATTTTCTAAACGCGGGAGTCGGCTCTGTTTTTCTGCTGGCTATAGTTCCTGTAGGAAAGCTGTACTGCGTAGAGAAGTTTCGTAGATATAATGCTTGTTCTTCAGAACCTTCGTTAAAGCTTGGATTCTCTCTTCTGCCGTAGATTGGGTGCTTCTTTTTGTACCACTCAGGCGGAATATTACTAGTCTGCGTAAATGTGTATTGATTCCAAGCGTCCTCATCTAGACCATATGTAGCAACATCTGAGAATAGACTTAGTTGCTCTTCGGCCCTAGGCACACCTAATAATGAGTTACTTACAGCAGATACTTCAGGAAACTGCTCTGCTATAGGGAGTGCAGTTTCCTTCTCGGCGTTGACGTATGTGGATAAAGCGTTTTGTGCAGAGTTAAATATCCCTAGAGATCCGCTACCTTCGCTTACCAGAGGATTGCCTGCGGCATCCCGTAAAGGCAATCCTTCTAGATCGATAAGTTGCGTGTACTGCTTTGTGAGCGGAGCTGGAAGTTTATCCAGCCCGATCTTTATTTGCTTCGACATATGCTATTGTTCTTCCCAAGTTACACCCAGACTTATTTCATCTCTGCCAGCGAACGTTGCGGGTTGATCAGAATCGACTGAAAAGTAAAGAGTATCAGCTTCATTCGTTAATGGGAATGATAGGTATTCTTTATTATAGTCGAAATATGTAGCAAGATCAATCTGTTCTGTTCCAGGCTGTAAGTATATAGTCGCTACGTTTACCCCTGTTCCTGGAATAGGAACAATAGTTCTAGGAGCGATATTGACTGAACTTAGCCCTTCTTTCTCTGTATAGTTGACCGCTTCATCAATGGTCAATGGCTGTTGCTCGCCTGTAGCTCTGAAGTTTAGATCAGGTAAGAATCTCTGTCCTTTAAACAATGTTATAGTGCCGTTATATGACTCTAACACTTCAAAGAAGTAGTTAGTAGCAACTCTATAAAGTCTACCGAATACAGTAACTTTATCGTTTCCTACTTTACCTCTAAACCAACCATACACACTCTTACCGTCTGCTATGTAATCTCCAGTTGGTGCTAGTAGTGCGTGATCCGTACCACTACCGCCTGATGTTAGGTCGATCGCAGTGCCACCCAATAGGGCGAGTGCTTCCGTGGTGTAAAGCTTCAGCGAATTTGCGCCAGTTTTGTTTACATAGTATACCACGTTATCATCTAGTCCGCCTACTTCTGTATTACCAGCACTGCCCTTGCTATACTTAACTGGTTGACCAGTTTCGAATGGATGAGCAGTAGCTGTCACTGTATCTGAAGTAGCAAACGCTGTGGCACTTAGACCTGTTACACTAACATTCTTCACTAGAGGTATAGCAATGTTTGCAGTGGTTACTGTATAGTCAGCAGTGTCAATCGATACTTTACCAGTAGTCTCGCAAGAATATTGAAACTTAGGTGTTTTTCTGAATCTAAGTCTAACAGGAGTGGCATCGGTTGCTGTGTTTGAAGCAGACAGTTTAGTAGGATATACTTGAACTCTGTTTCTTACTGCGTTACCTTCTTGAGTGCTTAGTATAGTCTTCTTAGTTTGAATGCCGAATACGTTGGCTGCTCTATCTGCAATCAATGCTGATGGTGCACCTAGAGGCACAGAAGATAGATAGACTTTAGTTTCATCTGCCCATATTACTTTAACATTCTGATCCACTGGATTATTAGTTAGTAATTTAGCGCCCATGAAGAATCTAGGATTTATTTGAGTTGCGGATGATGCAACTAGTGTGTCTGTATCTGCGAGCGCACAATCGATTGATGCCAATGTCTCGTTATTGGCGCTACTTATTGTAGTCAGAGTGTCCGCGGCATTATATTCTGACTCGTTTGACCAGTCGCCATCGCCTGTGAACTTTCTACCGTATGCTGATACTGAACTATCATTATTATGACTATAGAGTCTTACTGTACCTCTATCGCCACCATCGATGTAGTATGAAGCACCGTACTTAACAATATGGTTCGATGAAGATCCGTATCCCTTATCAACATTAGTTTCGCCATCGCCTAGAGTAAGAGTTCTAGTGCCTGATGTTCGACCAACAGTAGTGGCAGCAGATTCACCGCCACCATATGTGGTATACGTGATAGGTAATGTTGCGTTACCAAGAGATGCAATTTTTAACTGATTAGAAGCTCTTAGATGATGTACTCGTACCCATCGTGCTTCGCCGTTAGCAACTGGAACATATGCTAGGAACAATGCACCTACCGCACCGTACCAAGAGAACTCAATCTTAAGCATTGTTACTTTAGTGAAGTCGAAGTTGTATTCGCTTGACTGTTTCTCGACAACTCCGCCTACAGTGGCAGCATATCCTTTACCTGGTCTAGCTACTGTACCATCTGGTGCAGTCGCCAAGTCACTATATACTCTATTTTTTGCAAGGGCTGATGATGCAGCTATTCCGTTTAGCACATCATGGCTAAATCTTGATCTAGGAACACGATAGTCGTAAACGCCCCAGTATTCAGGCTTAACATTATTCTTAATCCAGTTGATATATTCAGGATAAAAGTTAATGCTGTCCATCTCAGTTCTGAAGAATTCAAACTGTGCAGGCACAGAGAGATCACGTGCCGTATTGATAAACCCTATAGTCTTATTTGTTGAGTCATCAGAAGTCAAGTCATCTGTAGAAGAATATGCATATGGGAAAACAGGACCAGCTGGAATATCTATGCCTGAGACCGAGTCAACACTTACTCCTAAAACATTAGATGTGAATGATGCAGCATTATATACTTTATTATCATAATCTTTAGGGAATATGAATGGAACAACAAGTTCGAATACGCCTGTGTTCGAGCCACTAATTGCAACGGCAGTGGATGCTAAAGCTGGATCAGCCTTTATTAGCTTGAAGATATTTCCCTTAGGTCCATATACTCTAGCGACTTTATATAATGTGCCAGGTGTTAGACCACCTATGGTTCCAGAGACGTACTTTATAGTTTGACCGAATGTCACATGGCCCTTAGTTAACTTAAGTTTATCATCACTATCACTTTCAATGACAGTTACTATAGGATTCGCATCTTTCAATAAGCTAGGATCATATACTGCGGCGTGTGTGACGATTAGTCCATCGCGCATAGCAACCAAGTTGCCTGCATATCCTCTACTGCCATAACTCATCGTAGTTGAGTGTTCTGATATAAAATTAGCGACCGTCATATCTAATAGCGATTCTACTTTATCGTAAACTCCGTCAGCGGCGCCATTTACATATCCGAATATAGTATCATCAAGAGATGCTAATATTTTGGCTCTTAGATGTGTATATCGCTCTCTTTCAGATAGTATCGCACCAGCGGTACCAGCTGCTACGGCTTCACCAGATGATCCAGATATGCTCTGAGAGTAGATTGACATTCCAGACGCTTTAAAGAACATCGACATATTGTAAACAGTTTCTGCGTCACCGCCACCTACGATATCATTCTTATAGCCGTCTATCAAGTAACCAACGTCACGTTGACATTTGTACTTTAAGTCTTCGGCTTCTAGTCCACTACTCAGGCCAGCAACCCCCACGGTATATACAATAGCATCACCGGCGGCATCTTTAGTTGTTACTAGGTAAGCCCAATAATGTTTCTTGGCATCAAAGATCGTATCGATCTTGTTTTTGTTACCGTAGTCCGTAATAAGTGCTGTATGTACGTTTGCGCCAGCAGTGCTTTTGTTGAATATTCCAGATGCGCCACCATTAGAAGAACTAACTGCCCCTGTTGCAGTAGCATTCCCCGTGGTATTGCCCGCACCAACAAGTAAGTCAATCAAAGTAGTGAGCTTGGTGATACCAGCACTGGAGAATCCGTTGCTAGATGCGAGTAGTGCGTTCTTCAAATGCAGATAGAATACTTTCTCATATGTATCTGGAGCAGGCAGAATTGCTGTCGCATAGTTCGTTCCGTTTATCTTAGTGTGCGCTAAACCACCCCATTCCATATCTAGTAAGAAGAAGTCTATCCAGTAATCAGCATCTCGAAGACATTTTGCTTCTAGTGTTGCCTCGGTTTCAGTATTATTGAGTTCAGTGTCTAAGAGAGTGTAGAAGTTAGCGGGTAATGCGGCATTGGCAGTGGTAATTATAGTAAATCTATTATCTTCAAGAATCTTACGATCCGATGATAACTGAGGAACAACATCAGTATATGCGCCAGATTCTGGCTTACCTTTACCTATAATTCTATAGTCGTCTATCTGTGTCGTAGGAATAGTAGGCGTTGGACCAGTACCGTCAGTTGAGTCTCCTCTATACGTTGTTGTGCCGCCAATACCAAAGGTGGTGTTAGGACATTTTAGAAGTGCTTGTGATCTACGAACTACTGAGAAGTTATCGCCCAGACTATTGTTTCTTGTTTCCCAAAAATATCCATCGAAGTTGTCATATATTCCGAATTTTCTGATTGATGGATTAGGAGAATATTCTGTGCCGTCAGCGCCTTGTGTGCCGACTGTCGATTTTATACCGAATGTGGCTGCTGATACGCGACCTGGCTGATATCTAAAGAATCTTTTTGACGTAAGAACTGCTACTTTGTTTCTAGGTGCTTCTACTAATGCACCAGCTTCTGTAGGAAGATGCTTAATGCCATGTCCTTGCTCAGAGGCAGTTGAGCTACCTATGTGATACGCTGGACTACTTGACCACTCAGATGGATTAACGTCATATGTGTTAACATCGGCAAATATACCTAATGCAACTTCTGCTCTGGGTATGCCCAAGAGAGATAGTGCAACCTCGGACTGTACCTTATTCTGTTCGACTACAGGAATAGCAGTCTGATCAGTAGCTACTACTACAGGAATAGATTTGTCAGACGTTTGAGCACCAGGAGATACTGGTGTCGTTCTACCGACATTTACTACACTGGAGTTATTGTTTACATTTGTTATGCTTGACATATTCCTTCCTTAAGTTATCGTACCTTGTGCCATCACAAAAGTATCGATTGTATTTATTGTTCCGCCAGAGCCGCCTGCTACTAAGCCGTTAGTGCCTCCACCAGGTTGTCCATTGATGAATATTCTGCCGCCCCCAATAAAGTCTATGAAGACTCTTCTCGTATTTCCGGTGCCAGTGATATTCTGAATAACACCATACTTAATGCCTGTATCTGTATTGAAGCCTGTGTGACCACTACTCAACTTGACGAATTGACCGATATGTAAATATTTATTGTTGATGCCAGTTGCGTCCACAGAGTATCTAGGGTTATTACCCGCTCTGTTTAATGAGTGAGATGTTCCAACACCATCGGTTAAGTTTAGTATCTCGTGTCTTTTTATAACTAGACCGGCTCCAGATCCTATCACTGTGACCAATGCAGTGCCTGGGCCACTCTCTTGTACTAAAGTGAATCCGCTTCTGGCGCCTTCACTGCCTGTTACAGCAGACACTTTACATACAAGTGGTCCAGCAGTGTATGATGGAGTTGTAATATTGCCACCAGTGATCGCTCCTGTGATCGTGACTCTATCGCCTATGTTCAGTGATATACCACTGGCAGCAAGGAATTGGCCTGCTGTACCGCTGATAGATAGATTAGCAGTTGATAATGTCGTGCCGAGAGCCTTTAAGTATGTGTCTGCCAGGCGTAGTTCTCCAACAGCATAGTCACATCCAGATACAAAGTAAACTGCGTTGTCGATTAAACCACCAACAACAGTGCCGCCACCACTTTTATATTTTACTTGATCGCCTATACTATATCCATGACTACTGATAGTTATAGATTCTTTTACTGTTGCGTCCACAGAACTAGCTGCATTAAAGGTTTTATTGGCCTCGTCAACATTTTCAGCGACATTTGATTCCCATTGGCCATTGGCTAGCGTAGCTAGTGCGACTTCATTTCGATACGAAGAAGACCACCCCATTCCAACGTGATTAGCATTTGCTGCCTTCAGAGTATCGAATGAGAATTGACCAGCAGCATCTTTAATTTTTGTTGACAATGTGTTAGTGATCTGGAATCCAAATTCGCCTGGTTTAGTAGATTGATCGATAGACCTATTACTAAGAACTATAGCGTCTTGTGCTCCACTAGAGACTGTGCCGGTTCCAGTGAATAGTGCGCTACCTAAATTACCAGAGTCGCCATCATCATAAATAAACTCTGCCCCTATATAGTTAACTACAGCATTGTTGCCTTCAGTAAAGTCTGTGTCGCCTAGATCAATGATAGTGTAGCGAACTCCATGCTTAAGACCGGTTGCGCTGTCTGCGCTATAATCGGCTGCGTTTTTGATTGTACCGTATAGGCTTTCTACGCCAGAAGAATTTTTCTGAAGGTAGAATGCCTTGTGTATTATCTCTGCCGATACACCACCGGTTGCTGTTTGATCTAGTGCGAAGTCTACTCCGTTCTCTTGATACTTGAAATCTGGACTAGTGAATGTCTGACCATTAGTCAATGTAATATTTATCGAGTCGAACTCACTATTAAGAATATCAGGATTAGGTAAGAATTCGTTAGCCGGGCCAGTCAACACATTAGGAGACGATAGAAGGAATGTAGATCCATATACATACAGACCACTTCCGCAATTCCGTATCATGTTGTTAGTGATAACACCTCTAGTTGTTACTGAAGCATTGACACTATCTGAGAAGTTTGACATTATATTGCCAATAACTTGCGTATTTGTGCCAGAATCTATCACTAGTGGAGAATATGCAAATCTATCACTAGTAGATCCATTGCTGATCTCACAGGTATTGATTTTTATTTCCACAGGAAAAGTCGCAAATACTCCTCCGCCTGCTGAATTCTTAATTCTGCATCGATCTAAAATAACGCCTAGAGACTGAGTGCCAAAGTTTAGAAGATAGTTCGTCTCAGGTGACGAACTATCTGGAAAGATAAACTGATTACTAACGTTGCCGTCTATGTCTACTCCAACTATAGATATATTTTTTGCATTAACAGTTGTTGCAGACTTGATTATGTTTGAGTGTGTTGTTCCAGATTCTCCACCAGACCATGGCATTCTTAATATCTTAGTGACATTAGGAGAACCGGCTAAGCTGAAGTTGTCAGGAAGAGATAATGTCGTCACAATATAAGTCTTAGGATTTAGCTGTAAATTTCTTTTATTAACAGCAACCTTTGTGCTGATAGCAGTTGCGATATCAGCGGTATCATTGTGTGTAACAGAGACTATCTTATCACTATTCATATAAAGTACAGTAGAAAGATTAATCGTGAAAGTGCTAGTCGAGGTTGTGGTATCGATAGAAGATATTGACGTATCAGCCCAACCTCTAAGTGCAGTAGCCGGTGGAGTTACAGGAAAGTGTGTGATTGGATATGATGAACTATAGCTGTTATCTAAAGGATCTTTGCCTGACCAACTAGTGTAATCAAAGGTATAATAGTCTGTCCATAGATTTGATCCTGTCGGACCAAACTCTTTAGGTCCAAGAACAGTGAGTAGTTTATATGCTCCTGCTCCTCCAACTTGTCGATATATCGCTAGTCCTCTATTCGCAACTGAAATTTCTGATCCAGTAAAGGCTAATCTAATAAAGTAGTCTGTATTGAAGGCCGATAACACATCAGCATTTCCAGTAGTCACACCTGTCTTAGAAATTGTAATAGGCACAGCAGCACTTGCTGATCCTATAACGCCTGTAATAGTATCAAATTTACACACTTTATAATTTATAACAACTTGAGTATCACCAGCACCATGACCAGTAGTAGTAAAACCACTCGCGGTTGCGGCAGTTGTCAAGTTAGTTGCGTCGAGTATAGATCCTACAGCCTCTGCTATAGACGCACCGAAGACTCTTACTGAATCGCCAATTGAGTAGTTCGGAACAAGAGATGTGTCGGAGATTAATATCTTACTAGATTGTCCGTTATCGACAAAGAGTCCCGCAGTTTCGTTTAAGCTGTCTCTAACGTCTCCGTTATCGAATGAGTCGCTATATGTATTAAACAAATTAGCGAATGAGTCTTCAATCAATGCGTTTACAAGGTCAGCACTGTAAAACTTATTTAGCGTACCCTCGTTAATATTATCACTTGTGATAGTGAGACTATTAGTTGTATACCTTAACTTAGCATCTGTTGAGTCGTACTTAATGAATCCTGAATTATTTGCCAGATCCCCTAGATCAGATACGATCTTGGGAGAAGAGCCTACGGTAGGAGGCTTATTCACAAAATTATTGTAGTCTAGAAAATATGATCCAGCTTTATATCCACTGTTAGCGAATAGTGTCGTCGCTCTTAATCCGTTCGAACCATTGCCATCGGGATCATATGCGTTTAATCCGCCTACTATTAAGCCTGCCTTTTGAATGAATATTTCAGCGGTCAGTATAGAGGAGCTCAAGTCAGCTAATGTTATTTTCTTTGACTGATTATCAGATATATCAGTAACAGCAAAAACGTCAGTCGCTACTATAGTAGTGCTGTTAATCGATGCTAATTCTGTAAACTTTTTGTTTGCCATTTACCTTTATCCCTAGAGTGGTAAGTATTCTTTTATTTATACTGTGCGTAGATTAACTAACTCTTTTCCATACGTAAGTCGCAATATATGGCTGTAGGTTGTTGTGAGTTTCAGGTCTATTATTCGAGTTCGCAAGTCTATTTTCTTGAGTGTGATAATCATACTCAAGCTCTCCTGATGATATATCGCTCAATGTTCCTTGTGAATTATAACTTGAACTACTACCGGCATTGTTTGTTGTGTCGATGCTCCAACTATTACCTGGACCATGATCATACCATTTGTGGTTATGATTCATCTCATCTTGAGCTAACTCGTGTCCGGTGTACCCGCGCTTATCTCCTACAGCAAATAGCTCCTGAATGGCAACAGCATTTGTGAATCCTGAATATGTTTCCACCGAACCTTCAGAGAATGGACAGGTGATAGTGTCGTTACTTATAGCTGTAATAGTTCTACTTGAGGAGTTAGGATCATAATATTGCCATCCGGTTATTCCCGATATGGTCACCTTATCGCCAATAGACATAGGATGCTTACCATTTGCTAGACCAGTTACGTCTACAGTAAAGGTCGCAACACTGCCATCATGGCTGCCCTGTGTTATCGATATACCCGTAGTGTCTGCACCTACGATTGCTCTACCTTGTGCGAATGCTTTCCAACTAGCGGAGTTAGTACCAACATTTAAGGTTGTGTATGGATTCTCATCCTTCGTAGTTATGTAAATAGCGCCTACAGGATAAATGGACTCTAATATAGTTTTGAGTGCGGCAGATGTAAGACCATTAGACGTGCCTGATGTGTTCTGGTTACCTGTAGAGTTAACACCCGGTAAGTTTATGCTCGCGCTACCATTAAATGCTACTCCGCCTATGGTTCGGCTAGTAGCTAGTGTTGTGGCTGTAGCTGCATTACCTGTGCATGATCCAGAAGAGCCTGATGTGTTACCCGTGACATCGCCAGTCAAGTTACCCGTGACATTGCCAGTAAGGTTAGAGGTGATGGTGTCTGGCAATAGAGCGTCATCTATTTTTAAATTGGCGCCAGTGATTTTGCCAACATCCGTTCCACTATTATTTATTCTAAGTGATCTAGTTCCCCCAAGAATCTCAAAGTATCCATGGTCTGCGCTAGTTTGTTGTGTCCACTTGGTCACACCGGCTAGAGAGAATGTTAGAGATGTTGCAGCAGATCCGTCTATTCTAATATTACCGTCATCTAGCAGAAGATTCTTATCAAGAGTTATTGTAGAGCCTTGAGCAGTAATATTATCGACTGTGATCTCATGACCGGATTCTAGAACTATGTCTCCGTTAAGCTTGATGTTACCCGCATTCGTCTCACTGTCTCCCAGTGTGACTCCTTTGTTAGCATGGTCGATTAATGCGTTTGTTCTATCTCTCCAAACTCCGAAAGTTGTGCCGTTAGCAATATCGTCTATGTTATTTGTGCTCATTTCGTCATCTCGTTAACTGTGTTTTGTAGAAGTGTCATTGCGGTCTCTAGCTTACACAATCTAGCTTCTAGACCTTTGATGTATTTATCTTTCGATTTTTGAGCGACTGCCTCCCTATAAGCAGTGGCATCAGTGTTTACTAATCCACCGCTAGACTCTCGTGTATATTCCTGTTGAGTTATCATGTTAGTGCGATAGCTCTATAGTCGTATACATGTGGAAACAAATTAATGTCTGGAGTAACGTTGGGAGTTCCAGCTGCTGATAATTCTCCTGAGGTCATATGTCTCATGACTAGCTTCAACTGAAAAGACATATAGTTAGTCGAGTCAACACTATTCAGGTCATATTCAAACTGTCTATAGTCACGAGTGTTAGCTACATTAGAATATAAATGTGCATCTTTATTTGTCAGCAAAATCCAATCGCTAGGAGACTCGACATTAGTCGGATAAACATATCTAGTATACACGTCCACTATAGTGCCAGGAGGTCTATATGCGCTCAACAACACTTTCATATCATCCGCATATAGTTCATCCTTAAGAACAACTTCTTTAGTTATCCAATTCGAGGATGTCGCTGCCGAATTTGTTATGTCATACTTATATACATTAAGCATTGATAGATCAAAATCTATGATCGGTGATGCCGCAGTGTATCCACTATTGCCCATAGATACCTTAATTATAAAGTCTTCAGCCGCGTCTGTTACTGCTCTATTAGAAGCACTCTTAATTGATCTTGCAGAGTTTATAGTATACGTATTGGCGTTTGCCGCTACTGGTCTATCGATACTAGCGCCGTTCATCAATGTTAATTCAGTCGATGTTACATTAGAGTTACTTGTATATATCTGAGGCTGAAAATAAGAAATATTCTCATCGTCTACTGTTGATATGTACGAAAATGCACCAGTATTGTATCCTATAATCTTCTGATTATTATTTCTAACTGTACCACCACCCGCGAGTCCTGTTCCAGAACCTGTCGCTACGAAGGTTTGTCCTACTGTCGGAGTAGATCCTGCTCCTATGCCGTTCCATACGCTAGAGTCTGATCCTACGCTCACGATTGTGTATGTATTTCCAATAGACACGGTCGTTATAGCTACAGGAGCATTGTCGTTGAAATAGTTAGACTGTCTAGCAGAACTTGCGTTTAAGAATAGACTTGTAGGTCGATTCTTATTGTAGTGTGACACTCTACCCGCAGAGCATATGTACGCTGTGCCAGTTGTTCCTGTACCGCTATATGGAGTCTCTAGAGTTATCACTGTGTTAGATCCAGTAGTTATTCCAGTGATCTTAGATAGAAGCTTATTCGTGCCCGATTCAATATAGACATAATCAGTAGACGTGAACGCTGTACTTCCTGTGATCGTGAGAGTCTGTTTAGTGGTACCAGATATTGAGCCGCTGTATGCCGTTGACTTAACTACATAGGCAAGCTCATCATTCTCGAACTGGCCAGTTGTATCTCTGACTGTCAAGAACTCAGGACTATTAGGAACAAGATTTATAAACTCTTCTGTAACAGGATTAGTCACTAGAGTCGAGTCTTGAAAATTGTGTCTCTTTAAGTCAAACTTGATATCTTCGTCTTGATAAGATTTCCATGCACTATCATTAGTAGAAGTGAATAGAACTCCATCGCCCCAATCACTAGTCACAGCCTGATTTAATGTAACATCCGTTCCACCAACTTTACTCGTCCATATTAGGTAGTCTGGAGAGTTTGCATCAGGTAACAATACGAAGCAGTACTCAGATTCTACATTCAGTCTTACGGGATCTTCGAATGTGAACGTGGTCTTTGTAGCAGCAGTATCTGAAACGAATACGTCTGCACTACGAAGATGCTTTCTTCCGAAAGCCACAACATTAGCAGAAGGATATCCATTTGACACTTCACGTATCTCTAGAGTAATGCCAGTGGTCAAGCTCTTAGACTTAAAGAAAACATCTACCTCTTTTATCAAAGCGATATTAGAGTCGTTTGTAGTTGAAGATTGTACCTTAAATGTCTGGGCTATAGGATCGCCAGCTATTCTTCTTCGTACAAGTCTTTCAGTGATATCAATGTCTGTGTCAAAATCTACAGTTCTGGTATTCACATTAAGAGCAGATTTATTGACATTAAAGTTGTATGCTCTATAAGATGCACGAGCATATGAAGTCTTAGCAGAGCCTATAGAAGTGTATGTATCAACATCCGAAACCTCTAATATGTTTTCTCCGACAAAGAATGTGCCTTCTGGTATTTTGAAAACCGCTGTCAATGTTCCATTAGCGTCAGTTCTAACCGCAGCTCCTTTTACACCATTAATCTGTACATCGTTAACGTCATCGCTAGTCGATGATATCATACCAGGGTATACATGAGACGCTATGTCTATTTGCTGAAAGTAGAAGTAGTGTCGTGTGCTAGGTCTTAATCCACCTATGAATATTTTAACTTCTTTGGATCTGACATAAGGCTTCATGTTTATATCTGTCACGAAGTTACCAACACCAGTGGTAAAGCTATTAGTGCTACTGGTCAAAGTAGATGTTGTTACTCGCTGATTTTGCTCATTAAATCGTCGGCGATTTTCAGTAAAGTTTCGACTATCTAATACCTCAACATCTTCTTTTGTTAATGGCATAATTTCTTGAAGATTGTCAACTAGATCCAGTATAGGACCAGCTATATCGATTTCAAAATCTATAGCTGGATTCTGAATCACATCATAGCCAGAATCAAATGGGGGTGAAATGAATGCTTTGCCAGCATAATTGTAGAAGTTAGAAACACAGTTTCTGAAGCTTGTCGCATATGGTTGACTGATTACTGATACGCCATCGGCACTACTCACTGCTATAGTGGCTACGTTTTTCCACTGATTTGCTGTGCTGCCAGATAGATACGTCAAATCGATTGGGAACTGCTTCACTGCAGGACTTACGATTGTTCTAGACTTATCTAGCGAAGCTTTAAACTCAGGATCAATAACTTCGCCGAGTAATAAATCATTAAAGGAGTCTGCTAAGATTCCGTTCTTGAACCTGTCGGTGCCATCAGCACCTTTGATCAGAAGACTTTTAGTGTCTTGCTCAAGTAAACTTAAGCTGACCAAATTTACCATGCTGTCAACTTTTTGTTCAAGTTTACCGATATCTTTCATAGTATAATTGTTTACAGAGATATCCTTAATCTGTATTCTATCTTCGCCAGTAATTCTAGTTACGTTACCAGGAACAAAGATAGTAGTTAATGCAAACTTATCGTCAGTGTTTGGTGCGCTAGGATTTTCACTCTCTGTTCCTTTCAAGATGCTTATGTTCGAATATTCATCAACAATGATTCGATCTACTCTTGATAAGTAGTACTCGTGCGTAGCAGAGATTACGCTATCTACTCCAATAGCTATACCGTTACTAAACGTTACTGCGTCTAATGTAGTTGCTGATCCGGCACCACCTGCTTGTTGTGCATATCCTACTTTAGGTGTTGCGTATGGTCTAAAGTCATAGCAGTTCAACGGACTATAATCTATACCGTCCTTAGCTGTAAACTTTCTAACCAAATTCTTACTGGTAACGCCAGCGTAACTGTCTACTGTTAAATATCCACCAGCACTTGGTGTTGTTCTAGAAAGAACCTTAACATTTATAGTTAGAGCTGATCTAGTGCTAGATATGCTCTCTCCAGACTTCAGCTTAATGTATGATAGATCGTAGAAAGTGTCTTTTTGATTATTTACTAATCTAAACTTACCTGTAACGTCCTTAGGATCATCTCCACCAGTGTTATCTGTGACAGAGATTAACTGTATTGCATTAGGTAGACCAATATTCGCAATTCCTGTGCCCTGATTTAGAGTGGATTTAACAAACACGTCTTGCTCTGCTAACGAATCTTGTGTAGTATTGGTTACTATGGCATCATAGTAGATTATAGAGTTGTCGTCTAAAGCGTTATTGGTGAACTTGATAGTCACTGTTCCATTGCCGTCTATAGTAGGCGCAAGGGCTGGCTTGAGTATTGCGTTAGATGCTATAGCAAATATATTATCTATCTGAGGAAATTCGTTTGCAGTTGCGGCTATAGTGACAACATCATGGCTACTATCACTAGTAGCAGTTGAAGTGATTGTTCGTCTTTCAACCAAATTCACATTAGTGATGCTGGTCATACTAGATTTACCAGCATCAAATATTCTTCTAGCTCTATTTGGATCAAAGAACTTAAATCCGCCAGTAGCGATTACAGTCGTGAGACCAGCGTCAGACCCCAGTTGTCCTATCTGTGTAGGAAGAAGATTCTCCTTACCTGCAACGGTTACTACGCCGTAAATATATATTCGACCTTTAGCGTAAATATCGGCCACGCCATATACGTTACCTGGCGTGACGTTAGATACTGAGCAAGTCGCAATCGTACCACTACCATCTATCAGTCTATACCTAGTTCCGTCAAGATTGAAATTATGCAATACTTGAGCATCAGATGAATCGAACTCTAAATATTGACCATATCCTATGCCAGTGTACTGATTTGTTTTAGTCTGTGTTGTTGTTGTTGGAGAAATAGCAAGCTTTTTAGAAGAAACATTACCTATCTCTCTTCCGAATACGTAGGCTTTACCTGGAGAAACTACAGCATACGATGTAGATCCAATCTGTTCTAGAGACGTGTCTAGTCCATTTGTAACATAGTTGCCAGATTCTTCATAAGTTCTTCTTGCCAATTCTGTCGTGATAGAATTGAATTCTGTTGTGCTTCGTATTCTAGTTGGCTTACCATCTACATATCGAATAAGAGCGAAGAATTCTGTAGGCTCTGACGCTGTTGGATAAGATACCAATGTCGGCACTAGTTGAAGTCTGTCTGCACCTGGAGCATTCTCGTTGTTAAATCCTGAAGCATTGTCTAATAGGCTAGTATCTGCACTAGAGTTGATTAGATTTTCGCTTACAGTGAAACCGACTGAACTTGTTCCAGGCGTATTAGTGTACTTCGATACAACTATAAACTGGTTGTCTACAAATATGAAGTGACCTTTTTGATATATTACGCCTTCTTCACATGATATGCCAAAAGATTTGCCTGCATGTCCTGCGCCTGTATTAACAGTAACACTCTGTACAGTTTCTCCACTAGAGTTTTTAATGTCTAGAATTTCGCCTTGTATAAACTCTTTCACATCACCGGCGGTCGTAGAATCCAGTGCAGTGTTTCTATAGTTTATAAAGAAAGTCTTCAGATTTGGATCTTGAGTTTGGAAGCCATTCTGACCCTTAACTATCTCGGCTTGTATTCCAGAGGTCTGTCCAGTAACAGTGAAAGTGGTCTTAACGCCAGTCTCGTTGTTTATTATCTCGTCAAACAGAGTGGGATCTGAAAAGCCAGCCTGATCATTTAGCTTGATATAATTCAAATCATCACGAGCAGTTAAGTTAATGCCGCTAATGATGGTTCCTTCTTTATAGATATTTGATCCAAACCTCTCGACCTGCTTCTGAAGAATAGTCTGAAGTTGAGTTAGCTCTCTAGCCTGTACCGCTTTTGCCGGTTTAAACAATACTCTATTGAATTGCTTAGTCTCGTCAAAATCGTCGTAGTATGGAGAAACCTTTAAATCTGTATTGATGCCCATGGATTACTCTTTCCTTAAAAGTCAAATATGAACTTTATCTTCTCTTTACGAGTCGCAGTTCTTTCTATAGGATCAAAGTCCATGAAGTGAAGAAGCTCTCCACTAAATTCGTTATATGATCCATAAGTTATGGTGTCAGTTGTATTTATACTATCCGTACTGACATTGGCTGCTGTAAGTGTGGACCTAATCTGTATAGGTCCAATATGTAGCTTGCTCTTGAAGTTACCCTTATAGTCAACTAACCTAACTACAGTGTCGCTCTCAGAGGTAAATGTTGCGCCAACTGTGTTGCCCTCTACAGTCACTATTGCGCCACCACCTGTTGCTGTTACAGTAAAGCCCGTTACGCTAGGTGAGGTGCCTGTAACAGCACTCACTAGATATCTAGTGCCTGACGTGTGTCCCGTGATCGATCCTGTGCCAGTGAACGTACCGTCAACAAGAACTCTATCTCCTACCTTAAGTGTCGCGGCCGCACAAGTAAATTGTCCAGAGGTACCACTAATAGCGACACTATTTAACGTTCCTCCTCCTAAGAGGGATTCGTGTATTCTGGCGACAACAGTCTCTTCTCCTGAAGCACCGGTGAGAGTTGATATAGCCTTGGATACCTTGCCTCGTTTGGTAACATTTGATGCTTTCCATGCAGAAGTCCCACTTGAAGTGAACTTACTTCCAAGTGATGGCACAGAGTCTCCAGAATATCCAGTAGTCCATCCTAATGCTGTCCAGTCGGCTAGTGTCATAGCCAATGTTGTAGGAAGAACTCCGTCGGCAGAGTTTACGCCAAGATCGGTTATGATATACTCTTCTGAGTCTTGTAAATCCCTAACGTCTACAGGCTGAATGTGTTGTGTGACAAAGTGATTTACAGGATAGCTGGTAGCCTTTGATAGCCCTACGAACGTTAACGATGCTCTATTATCAAAAGAAGTAGGAGTGGAGCTGTTTATAAATGTAGGATTTTTTATAAGTCCAACCTTAGTGTAATAGTTAGAATCTGGCACTGTAGTAGACTCACCGTTAAAGTCTGTGAGTATAGCAAGTCTACTCATGGCCATTTCTGATATGGGATTAAATCCATGGCCGCCAGTAGGCGACACTACTGCCCTTAGAGCAGTGAGTCCAGGAACAGTTATGATTTCAGGATAAATCACCTCGGCACTAGCGAATTTATAGTTTGATCCTCTTTCAGCGAATGCTACCTTAGATAATGTACCTAACGCATCTATGATTCCGTATGCCAAACAAGGAGTTCCTGAAAGATCGCTATTGCTAACGTTTATTTTGATAACTAGCTGACACTGTTTGCCTGTAGCTCCTGCGCCCTGAATTGTGTCTGTAGTCTCTAATGCAACACTTATCGTATCGGCTGACGGAGTACTTGATGTGACCACATCATATAATTTTCCGTTAGAAGACCTTAAATACATTCCCTTATACGCATTACTAGCCTGAGCTAGAATTCGACCAGTTTTAGGAGTTATACTAACGACGACATCTTTAAATCTACCATCAGTTCTTGCAACCTCTGATACCAGAGTTACATCTGATCCATTTTCCGCACCCGTTGCTTGTCCAAATAAGAACTGGTTAAATTGTGCAGATGGAGTTTGCTCTACTATTATCTGAGAGATTTCTTCTTTAGCAGAAGAGATAACGTCAGTGTTTCCATAATCTGGATAAGGCAAAGGTAAACTATCAACAGTCTTGTATACCAATGCATCAGAGTCAGATACAGTGAAAAGATATTTCCATACGTATCCGTCACTGCTAGTGATAGAGATATATGTTGTTAAATCTATATTAGAGAATGTAGGCTGAACGGTTGATGCAGTGCCGTTATTATTATCTAAACACTTATAGATATAATAATTTCCTTGATCGTCCTTTACAGTCACTATACTATTGGCGACTGCGATATCTTGCACATCATCATAATCGTCGTATATGGTACCTGTCGTCCAGCTATTCTCGTAGAACATATATCTAACGTCTGCGACATCGACTTTATTTCCAAACACCACCCGTCTCTGAAAGTCTCGCTTCTCTTTTTGCGTATTGACTATGCCGGCTGTCTTATCAATTGACGATGCCATTATGTAATAGTTTGCTTCTGGTCTAAGAGCATTTAACTGGTCGTCAACGAATCCTCTGATCGCAGTCGTATCATCAGCACCTAATCCTAGGCTAGCTGAGGTATTGTAGCTGCCCAAGAGCGTGGTGAAGTTTTCTCCCAAAGAAGCATTGAGATTCTTGAACGAAGTAAACAGCTCGTTCGTGTTCTCAATCCTAAAATTTTCTGTTATTACTTTTGCCATTTTTAATCTCTTATTAGGTAATCGCTACTGTTCTCTGTGCTTTCGTTGTTGGTCCAATTATGTAAGGATAACTAGGACTTCCGTCACCTTTTGTGCTGATAAAGTATGCGTATGTTCCGTTGGGATAATCTGGAGTAACACAATATCTTCCGTTATGCTCGTCTAAAGATCCTAGATTAGCCACATATTCATAGTCTTGTATAAAGGATCCATTACTCTGCTGTGCAAAGCTAAACACTCTACCAGATGAGACCTGAGTCTTCAGTACATAAGAGCTTGTCATAGAAACAACAGATCCCTTAACAGTAGGTGTCGCATATCCTTTAGGTCCATATATTGGATAACCATCAAAGGATATACCAACAATCTTAGAGTGCCCATCTGCATGAGTTAGACCAGAAGTATAATATGTCGAGCTGGCTGTGAATACGCTATCCCATCCAGAAGACAAGAACTTACCAGATCTATACGTGTATATATCTGTGCTAGTATCGCTATTATCTATGGGCTTGGCATCACACGGATCTAGGTTAAAGTCTTCGTTTTTATGTACTACGTCCCAGTTGAATCCTAAAGGAGCATTGGCTACTGGACTACTTCCAAACAAGCCAATGTCTCTAGTAAATGGTGGCATTATCAGCACACCATTAGATGTGATGCCTACCGCATGTGAAAGTAAAACGCTTAATGTCTCGGGAGATGAATGTTGCACTCCATAGGTCAGTCCTGTTGGAGTGCCTGCTGTGGTCGTTAGTGCAGAGCCTGCTGATGTAGTTAGCGTAAAGCCTGTTACGTTAGGCGAGGTGCCTGTGACTGCATTCACTAGCCCTATGCCAGGAGAATAGTTATTGATCGATCCTGAGCCACCAAATGTGCCGCTAATCGTTACTATGTCGCCTACCTTAAGTGTCGCGGCTGAACAAGTAAATTGTCCAGTGGTACCACTAATAGAAACTCCAGTGAGATTTGTTCCTGGTACATATGATATAGGCGCAGTCACATCTTGAGGACTATCTACGACACCATTGCCTCCCAGATAGCTTATTGTATACGTTTTACTGACATCGCCAGATATACTTCTACTATCAGAAAATGTTCTGGCTGTACTACCATTATTCACCAAGTTATCTCCAGCTTTAGCCGGAAAGGGATCATGGTCGGTAGTAAATATAAGTGTAGACATATTCTTTCCTTAACTCACTGTTTCAATGTATGCTGGAAGTTCTCCAACTATAGGAGCGCCCTCTGACCATATTTTCCATTGGAAATAGGCATTAGGAAACGTCTCGCCGCTAGTGTCAAGTGTTGAAGGATCAAGTATAAAGACCAGAGCGACCATAGTTATATTACTTCTATTTATCTGTGTATTTTTGATGTCTATTGATGCGGACAAAGCTTGTTCGGGATTAGTAGAACTGTAAGCAGGAAGAGTAATTGTGGCAGACCTAGCAGTTGTTATGCCATCAGTCGCTTCAATAGCAAATCTGAATCCAGAAGTTTGATCTCTACTACTGATATTAACAGCAAGAGTATCATATCCAATCCAATTATTTCTAGAAGATAGATTGATGTAAACTTTATCTTCAAGTACCTCGGTACCCTCGTGTGAGTCGTCTTTGAAGCGAGTGGTACCAACTATAGTGTTATACTTATTCGATATATCATATGCAGTAAGAACTGGATAAGGTATAAGCACTTCGCTTGCAGACTCATTATCCGCAGCAGATTTTCTGGTGCTTATAGATGCATTATCTGTAACGCCAATCTCATACGCAGAATCAAGCTCAACTTTACTCATGAATCTAGTCTTGAGCGTGGAGTTTGGAGAAAGTACGTCTCCAGCTAATAACACATCATCGACAGTTGTCTCAAAAGGATTTTGTCTACTTCCTACAGGAATATACGTTATGCCGGTTGTTGTTCCGGTAGTGGTTGTCAGTGTTGTAGTAAAATCAAGGATGTCATACAACTTAATGCCTGTCTGATGACCACTACCGTCAAACACAGCAGAACCGCCCCAATATAACTTACCGCTCTCAAATGTTAGCCCGTCAGTGTTTCCTGTGGCAGTTACTAGAGACACATCATAAGTTGATGCTGTCCATTGGCCTGCTATAGCATTTCTAGCCTCGACTAGAGTGAATTCCGTGACGTTAGAAGCGGTTCCTGTAACAGAGGATACTTTATATATGCCTGCTTCACCTCCCAATGCTCCATTACCTGAAGTTCCGTCAAATGTACCTGTCACACTGATTATTTGGTTTACAGTGAGTGTGGTTGCATCACACGTAAATTGTCCAGAGGTACCACTAATAGCAACTCCGCTTAGTACTGCTCCAGTGTAACCTGTTATAGTGCCATTTCCTCCACCAACAGCTAATGCGCCTACAAGGGCATGAGCATATACTGTGCCATCGCCGATAAGGTTAAATGCATCAAAGGTGATGTCTCCAGTAGTGCTTGCTATGGCAACATTTGAGCCATATGAATTTACGCCAGAAGCATTGGGCGCACCCAAGAATACTGGACTAGACTGCGTTTCAAATATGAATGGCTTAACATAGAATGATTCCATACTAGCATCTAACTCGACATCGAAGTTGTTTACTGCACTTACAAGAGAAGAGCTAAAGAGTTTTGTTCCTGCTACGCCTATAGTCTCTTTAATAAGTCCTTCGTATCTATTCTGCTGTACTGAAGAAGATATGTCATACGAGTATTCTTGGTAGTAATCGTTATCGTGTATTCTCTTATTTTTGTCGCTTATGAAAGATGATGATGTCTTCCATGTTCCTTCAGTAGATCCTGTTCCTAGTACTCTCACGTTTGCAGTCGCAACTACGTTTCCGTAAGAAGAGCTTCCTATCTCGTCGCACACAATATTCACTGTCTCGCCGTCAGTGAATCTATAGCCGGTGTTCTCTAATTTAATGTCTTTAATTTGACCAGTACCATAACTAGCTTGACCACTTATAACAGCGTTGCCGCCCATGGGAAGCGAGTTTGCGTCACGAGTACTACCAGTCACATCAACGAGTAATCCATTGAAGTTAATCTGCTTAGAGTCGTCGAAGTCATAAAAGCTTAACTGACGGAAGTAGAAGTCGTTACCTACTCTCTTGACGAACTTAGCCTTTGCTGTATACGCTATCGTATTACCTTCGGATTGAGTGAGAGTAGGCTCACTCGCATAATTACCAGTGCTATTTGATACTATGATCGACGTAATATCGACATTGGCTATATTTTCAACTCTTCTTGCCTGTGTTATCTGGTCGTTAATACTGAATGATAGATTAACAGTACTTGGAAAGTTAAAGATGATATCTTTCTTATTGAACTTTAATATGCTAGAATTTTCTATATTGGAGTATACGTCATTCTCGTAGTCTATGCCACCAGGCACTAATGTAAGCGAGTCGATTGTGCCTATAGTGAATGTGATTGGTGTGAATGCGTCACCTAATGTAGTGCCTATATTCTCAGCACCAGATCCACTCATTCCATAGTCATCATCCCCGCCGAAGTTATCGCCTGCATTACCTATAGTACCTGCATTCAATACTACTGACTCAAAGTCCCCAACTTGATCTGTGATTAGTGTCACAGTTTCACTGTTAGTAATCGAAGATAGTGTATAGCTAGATGATACATTGTATGCAGAGGTGGTTAAGAAAGTTACTGTCTTACTCGGATCGTGATTAACAATGAACTGAGACTGTGTACCTGAAGTCAATGTAACGAAGTCGTCATAGACTCCTTGTTGAGGTAACAGAACTGATTCGATGAATTCTATCTTACTCGCAGTAAGTACTCCTGCGTTGTACGATGATCCTGCTGCATAGAGCATATATTCAGTCAATGCTAAGAAGTCATCGTTATCTATGTTCGTGTCGGCATCAATGTCACCAATCTTTCTTGCGCTATATACGCCGTCGATTGTAAGTGTGCTCTTATATATCTTACTAACTTCGCTCAATATAGGATCTGATCCAAGAACAGCTCTATTCAACTCAGTGAGAAGAATATTATTATCGTTGCCTGTATATGTCTTAGCCAGCTCGACAATTCTATCAGCATTATTCATTGTCTTGATATACAACAAAGGATGTACATAAGCAATGACGACAGCAGAACCTTTCATTCCGCTTGCGACTGCTGTAGCACCAGTAGCTGTAGTTACGATATTCGTTCCATAAGCGTTGATTATATCGCCAGTCTTAATCGCTTGAGTATTATCAGACTTGACAATCAATACTTGATTACTGATACCGACATCGTTTGAGGCAGAAGATGTTACGGGATCAGCATAGCCAAATCCGCCATCAGTGATCTCGTAGTTTATAGATCCAGTCTCTGCTGTAGACGTAGCAGTAACAAATGCTGATGCATCAATACCAGACTGAGTAGATACGACTTTTACTTTATCGCCTATCTTCTGATCAGGCTGTCTACCCAGACGACTAACAGATATAGAACTCAAGCTGCCTTGAATTAGCTTACCGATCAATGAATCTACAGTAGCTCTTGTTCTTGTAAGACCGTCATCTGATATAAAGCTGCCGGATATGTTTGAGAGATATATAATAGGCGATAGTGCGCCCGAGAAGTTAACGAAGATTATCTCGTCAACAAATGCTGAAGCAAGCGATACATTACCAGTTAGCTTATCGCCTTTCTGTATAGGATAGTTGTCTATCGTATATACAGGCAACATCTCAAGATACGTATCGCCACCGAATACAGAATCAGACGGCTTTAATATTGCTGTGCTAGGATAGAATACGTCGATATCTTCATCAAAGAATAGTCTGAATAGAAGTCTCAGAGACTCCTCAGAACCCTTTCTCTTGTATAAGTCAGAGATATGCTTTATAATGAAACGAGTATCGACAACAGTATCGATAGGCAAATCAGCAAGATACTTCTTCTTATAGTAAACAAGAAAAGTTGTCAACGTAGTATCGATATCTTTTAGCTTAGGAATATCTCTATCATTCGTCGCATCAAAATGTGTGTAGTATGCTGTAATAAAGTCTACAAGAAAGCTGCCCTCTTCCCGATATATACTAGGAAACTGAGAAGCTATATCTGAGTAGATGTTATCATTTATTGTAAGACTCATATATTAGACTACCAATGGTGTTGCTGTTACTGTGACATCTTCTGCTCTAATCGTAATGATACGATCTTTAGGTGGCTTGACATCTTTATTAACACTGCTTACAGTGAACTTGATAGCCTTTCCTACGTAAGAACTCACATTCAAGTTGATTAATCTTACAGCGCCGGTAGTATAGTTTATAGTGCCGACAGATGATTTAAACACAGTAGGAACATCACTGTTATCTGTAACAAGCATTAAATTGCCAATACCGTCATCTTGTATAATCACGGGCGTGCTATCTACTGTGAACTGCGAGCTTCTCAGAGCAGAGACAAACGATGTGAATCCTGTAGTAGCATCAAATGCATACGGCTGTACTAACGCAGTCTCAAACGTGAACGATGGGCTACTTGCTATATCTAGAGCCGGGACATATTCGATAATGGGCTTCGCTATAATGTCACTACTAACAATCGATATATCTAGAGCATCAAGATAGGCTCCAAGCTTAGATTGACGAAGTGTCTTATTGAAGTCATTGAGATTAGTATCTTGAAAAGCCGTAATAGCATTCGCTACTTCTATCTGTAACTGAGCCGCTGATTTATTCGTTGAGTTGTTATCATAAGCTACTGCTACACTAACATCAACATACATAAACTTAGCCGGTAGAAATATTGGCTCAATAGTAAGCGGAGTCTTATCACTTAGATACTCTTTGAAGTTCGTGATCTCGTAATCAGCAGCGCCTTCACCCCCAGTAACATCGACTGAGATGATAACTTTTCCGAATTGTGGGGGATCTACTTCATCACCGCCATACACACTAATCGCTTGAATGTTCGGAAATCTAGCACGAAGCAGAGTTTCATAGTCTCGTTTCGTTACTGCTCTCTCTTGTACTTGCAATGCTTTCGGCGCAAAAGTTCGAATAGAGTCGATATCTTCAGCGAAGGCGCCGCCACTTGTTATCGCATTCAAAGATATAGTGATCGATGACGCGCCGCCAAATCCCCCGCTAGTCAGACTTGAAATCCCGTTCGCAGAAGGTCCTGCAGTTACTCTATATGTCGCTATGATAGAGTCAGTGATCGTTGGCTCAGAGCCGAACTTATTCTTGCCGAATTGTACGCTATAATTTCCGTCATTCTCTGGCTGTATATAGAACACTTTATCAGTTGCTGAGATCCCGAAGATATCAGCACGATATGTATAGACATCGCCGTTGACTGTAACAATAAGTGATCTTGTGTCGATATTCGCATTAGAGAGTGTTGTTTGATCAGACGATAAAGTCTCGGTAATCATACGGCCTTCGTATAGATCAACATCTGTAACAGTATAAGCAGAATCGTTGCTTGTGCTTCGTACAGCGTTATATGCTTTATCTGTAATTAGATTATATGTCTTGTTGCCGCATCGGCCGATGAACTGTGTATGCTTCGGGATATTAAAGTAGTTGCTACTTATCGATGAAGCTGTTACACTGATAGTCGCTTTAGTTGCTGCACTACGTCTACTCGTAGGCATATAGTTAAGCTCTTTAGCATGAGAGATAACACTGTTGCGTTGAGTAGCACTATCAAGAAACATCTCACTAATCGCCATATTGTAGTAATAGCTATTATAGAATGTGTTGTATGATAGTACGTCAATGAGAACGTTCATGTTCGAGCCTTCATAATCGAAGTCTTTGAACTGACTCTGATTCTTTAGAAACGTCTTAAGCGCCTCTTTAGTCTCATTGAAGTCTAAATTTGTTACTGGTGATATACTAGTCATTTCTATCTTGCCCTACTCAGATCAATTGAGATTGAAGTTATGTTGCTACTATTTATGACGTTGAATACGATCTTTGCTGAGAGTTCGTTTGTGTCGATATTCCCAGATACTTCTACACTACGAAGATTACATCTTGGCTCGTAATTGCGTATAGTAGATTTGATATTCTCTTCTAATATTATCATAGTCGCTTGTGTTATGTTCTCGAAGAGTGAGCCGCGTATATCACAGCCGATATTCGGCTGAAACAGTCTCTCGCCTCTATCAGTCGCTACTAGATTTCTGATAGACTCTCTAACAGCATTCTCATTAACTACACGAGACAAATCTGTTCTACCAGGAATCGTATCTAGATTCTTAGTGAAATCAGAAAAGAACTCTTGTGTTATTGTACGTCTTGACAAAGCCATTTTTTATATTACCTTTTATAGAGTATTTATATAATCGAAATGAAATAGATAATCATTAAGAAGTCTCGCCGCGATCTTTTCTGAAGCCGTCACTATCATGAGTGCTCAGAATAGTAATCATCTCTTCTAGTGCTGACCCGGTCAACTTCTCTTTATCTGATATATCAATAGCGTCTTGACCAGCGACCCATGATCTTCTAGAGCCGACATCAAGATGAAGAAATGTCTTATACACACCGATGCCAGTGAAGCCAGAGCGACTAGCAGCGATTATAGTCTCTTCTCTATTGTCATCGTTAATACTAATGTCTATAGCATAGCCAGTAAGATGAATATGATTACT
>Ga0075467_10000386_pt1 | contig 34183 bp, 39 predicted proteins | sample DEB08_DNA_9_FD_75067 | JGI IMG/M metagenome (GOLD analysis project Ga0075467, IMG submission 75067) | Aqueous microbial communities from the Delaware River and Bay under freshwater to marine salinity gradient to study organic matter... | ecosystem: Environmental > Aquatic > Marine > Coastal ... | reverse complement strand
TGAGAACCGTCGGTGACTTATGGAAAGGGGTCGGAGAAATTCTCAAGCTGTTCTCAAAGAAAGAATGTGCAAACTTCTTCAAGGCAGCAGGGTATGGGGCAAATTAAACCGGAAATGCTCTAGCGAACCAAATTATGGCTTTTGTTGGTGGCAATTTCTTACGAGATTGGAAAAAGTAAACTGACTGGATTAGTTCTATTCACTCCGTTGCTTCTGCCCGCCCTGTATCAAATTGAAGTTTCGCCAATTTGGCGTAGAGACCGTTTTTCTTTTTGGCCAAAACCGCGTGGGTTCCGGTTTCGACGATACGACCACGGTCCATGACGATGATGCGATCTGCCTTCAAGATAGTTGCCAAACGGTGGGCAATGACGATGGTTGTGCGCCCTTTCATGAGTTTATCGAGCGCTTCCTGCACGAGCCGTTCGCTTTCAGCATCTAAGGCGCTTGTAGCTTCGTCGAGCAACAGGATCGGTGCGTCTTTGAGGATGGCTCTCGCGATTGCCACGCGTTGGCGTTGACCGCCTGAAAGGGTCACGCCGCGCTCGCCCAATTGGGTGTCATAGCCCTCGCGTGCTTCCATTATAAAGCTATCGGCGCTGGCAGCTTTTGCAGCAGCGATTACCTCATCGCGGCTTGCGGTTTCGCGGCTAAGAGCAATGTTTTCATGGGCTGTCGCGGCAAAGATCACCGTGTCTTGGGGAACAATGGCGATCTGGCTTCTCAGCTCTTCAGGGTCTAGCGTTTTGATGTCTTTGCCGTCGAGTGAAATGGTGCCTTCGATGGGGTCATAGAAACGAAGGATGAGTGAAATCAGGGTCGACTTGCCCGCGCCTGACGGTCCGACAACGGCTACTGTTTCGCCGGACTTTATGGAGAGGTCCAAGCCTTTGAGAGTTTCGTCTTCAGGACGGGTCGGATAAGAAAAAGTCACGCCGGAGAAATCGATATTGCCTTTCACGGGAAGTGCTAAATGGTCCGGATTTAGCGGCGCTTGGATCTCTGATTTTTCTTCAAGCAGTTCACTAATTCGTTCGGCTGCGCCTGCTGCTTGTGATAATTCTCCCCACACTTCTGACAAGGCACCCAAAGAGCCCGCAGCAAAAATTGCATACAGCAGAAACTGGCTCAATACGCCGGGTGTCAAAGTTCCAGCCATGACATCGCGCGCGCCGATCCATAGAACTGCAATGACGCTTGAGAAAATAAGGAAGATAGCAAATGCGGTGAGCATTGCCCTTGTGCCGATGGCTTTGCGCGCCGCCTCGAAGGCTGACTCAACGGCATTGCCGAATTTTGTCGCTGCCAGTTTGGAGATTGCAAAAGCCTGGATTACGCGAATGGAAGAAATGGACTCAGAAGCATAAGCCGTTGCCGAGGCCAGCGTGTCCTGGGCATCTCTTGAGCGTTTTCTGACCGCGCGGCCAAAGGCGATTAGCGGGAATACGATTAAAGGGATTGCGCCAATGACAATTAGGGAAAGGCGCGGGGATGTATAAACCATTGCGCCAACTGCGCCGATGCCCAAAATCGTATTGCGAAGCGCCATAGAAGCGGTTGCGCCAACGGCAGATTTTATCTGGGTGGTGTCTGCTGTTAAACGGGAGATGATTTCGCCAGACTGGGCTGTATCGTAGAAGGATGGTGATAATTCGCTAACATGAGAAAACACATCTTTGCGAAGATCAGAAATGACTCGTTCGCCCAGCCAGATCACAAAATAATAACGCAGGGCACTAGCAAAGGCCAAAACGCCTGCAACCAGCACGAAGGCTGAAAAGTAATTACCAATAAAGCTGACATTGTTTTCAACAAAGCCAAGATCGATGATGTTTCGAAGGGCCACAGGCAAAGTCAGTGTGGTTCCTGCTGCAAGCAACAGAAAGAATATGGCGCCAAACATTTGCGGTTTGTAACGGGTCAAATAGGGCCAGAGCCGCGCCAAGGGCCGTAAATTTTTCCGCTTTTCTTCTTTTTTCTCTGCTTCAGTCACACAACTCTCCTTGATTGTCATTTCCCTAACTTTTAGACAGATGCAAAGCAAGGCTTTGATGTTGTGGCAAAGTGCTCAAAGCGCAGTATATTTCCGCTAATTCTTTGTGGTGAGGCTTGTATGCGCTTTGATCCTGTTGTATGAAAGCGGCAAGTTTACCGCCGTGGAAACATTTCCGCGGCTTTTCGTTGTTTTGGTAGCTTTGAAACTGGGTGGCAATCATTGTTTCCTAAAGTTTTTAGTGTCTGAAAGCAAAAGATTGAAGGAAAAGACGATGAAAAGTGAAATTCATCCAGCATATCACATGATCAAGGTCGTGATGACAGATGGTACAGAATATGAAACACGCTCAACCTGGGGCGCTGAAGGCGATACAATGAATCTTGATATCGACCCGATGTCTCATCCAGCTTGGACTGGTGGCAACCAGAATCTGATGGATCGTGGTGGTCGCGTGTCTCGCTTTAAGAACAAATATGCAGGTCTTGGTCTTTAATCGATCAGGTTTTATATTGCAGTTAGAAAAACCCGGTGAGCCATGCTCCCGGGTTTTTTGTGTTCAATATCTATGAATTGGCTGTTAGTTCAGCTTACGGGACACGCCCAAGGCTGTTGAAAGCAGATCCAGCTGCTGGCGAACAGGATTTGTTTCTTCTTCCCCGTCTGACACTTTCATCTCATAGACTTCGGCATCGATTGCCGTAATCCGGTTTTGCAAGGTAAGCGAACGGCGAACCAGATCGGAAAATTCTGAGGGAAGCGCATTCCATTCTTCGTTCAAATTGCTTTCTGGCAATGTATGCAGTTTCACTTTTTTCTTTTCTTCGTGAAACTGTTCTTTGCTCATTTCACCTTCATTGGCGGCGCGCTGGAGCAATAGCCAGGATGCCAATTGCATCAAGCGCGTGGTCAGGCGCATGGATTCGGTGCCGTATAAGACGATGGAAGCTTTCGACAAGGTTTTGGCTGCCTCGCGACCTGGGCCATCGAGATAAGTTGCGCTTTCTTCTACCAAAGACATGCCATCGCGAAACAGCTTGTGGAATTTGTCTGAAAACGCAAATTTCTCAGCAAGACTGATCGTGTTGTCTGATTTTGAATTGCCGTTATTGTTCATGTCATTTCTTCCACCCTGTTTAGGTTTCTTTTCTAAACCTAGAAACAGGGTGCGTAAAGGGGGCTGGCGCAAATAGCGTCAAACAACGTTAAGATGGCAAGCCTATGATATTAAACAAAAAAAAGAGCCGCAAAGGCGGCTCTGAAGAGTTAACAGGGAGGCGTCAAACAGGGTAATCATCAAGATCACCTAGAATGAATCCAGAAAGACTGGATGAAAATATTAATAGCCCATAAAGCTTAATCAAAGGTTAACGTTGGTCCCGGATCAGGAATCTTTTAGGTTTAGCCCTATGATTTGGGTCCAAAAAGCGCAGCGGCGGCATCAAGATGCTTGCTTTTGTTTTCCTTCGCAGTTTTGAGGCGGGTGACTTCAGCTTCCAGTATTTCTATGGTTTCAGCCAAATCCGACACGGAAAACTCATCAATTTTCTGGCCGATTTGGTAGGGCGGTGCTTTCTTGGGCAGATCATCGGGATCGAACATGCTGGTTTCTCCTTAACTCGAATATGTCGGGTTTATAGCTTGAATGTCTATGTGCTTTAAGCCCATTATTGAAAACGAAATTGCCTGTTGAACCATACAAGGGCAATCAAAAAATTGAAGACACTTTAAAACCTATCAAGGAAATAATGTATGCCGAATGCAATCCCCGCTCACATGACTGCTATTGATATTACCAAGCCCGGTGGGCCGGAGGTGTTGATGGCTGGAAACCATGACGTGCCAAAGCCGAAATCTGGCGAGGTGTTGATCAAGGTTGCCTATGCGGGAGTAAACCGTCCGGACTGTTTGCAGCGTATGGGCGCGTATCCACCTCCGCCCGGAGCGCCGAAGATCCCCGGCCTTGAAGTCTCTGGCGAAGTAGTGGGGCTTGGCGAGGGTGTCTCGGACACGATGCTAGGTAGCAAGGTGATAGCGCTGGTAGCTGGCGGTGGCTATGGGGAATATGTTTGCGCCCATCACACCAATACGATCTCCGCGCCAAAAGGATTATCCATGGATGCTGCGGCTTGTATTCCCGAAACCTTCTTCACGGTTTGGCACAATGTTTTTCAGCGCGGCAGGTTAAAGGCTGGCGAGATCTTTCTAGTGCACGGCGGCACAAGCGGCATCGGCACAACGGCTATTCAACTGGCCAAGGCATTTGGTGCCACGGTTATCATCACCGCAGGGAGCGATGAGAAATGCGAGGCCTGTCTGAAACTTGGGGCTGATCACGCGATCAATTATAAGACACAGGATTTCGTGGAAGAGGTTCGTAAAATCACTGACGGTAAGGGGACCGATCTCATTCTCGATATGGTTGGGGGCAGCTATATCGAGCGGAACTATGATGCCAGCAGCGAGGACGGACGTATCGTTCAGATCGCATTTTTGGACGGGCCTAAGGTCGAGGTCAATTTTGCCAAATTGATGATGAAGCGGCTAACTCATACGGGCTCGACACTTCGCGCGCGGCCTGTCGAATTCAAAGCGCAGATCGCGAAAGAATTACACGAGCAAGTCTGGCCTTTGATTGAGGCTGGAAAAGTCGCACCCGTGATGCATTCGGAGTTTGCGTTGGCAGATGCGGCGAAAGCCCATGCGCTGATGGAATCGAGCGATCATATTGGCAAGATTGTTTTGAAAGTTTGACCCATGAGCGATGAAGAAACCATCGGCGTCTATGATGCCAAAGCTGATGATTATGCTAAATGTGTTGAGCAGTCCGAGCCTGATCCGACTCTGCTTGCATTTCTGGCGAAGGTGAAAGAAGGCGGGCGAATTCTCGATCTTGGATGCGGGGTGGCCAATGCATCTGCTGTTATGCGCGATGAGAATTTTCAGGTGGATGCAGTGGACGCTTCGGCCTCGATGGTGGCGCTGGCCAATAAAACCCATGATATTGGAGCGGCTCAACAGCGTTTTGATGCACTAAAAGCCACTGAATTTTATGACGGAGTTTGGGCTAATTTCAGTCTTTTACATACCAGCAAGGCTGATTTTCCGAGGCATCTCAAGCAAGTCAGAACAGCGCTAAAACCAGATGGTATTTTTCATATCGGCATGAAATTGGGCGAGGGTGAAATTCGCGACAGTATTGGCAGGTTTTACAGTTATTACAGCTTCGAGGAATTGTGCGAATATCTGGAAGCAGCAGGTTTTACAGTACTCGATCATGCGCTCGGCGAAGGTACGGGCCTTTCAGGCGAAATATCACCTTGGGCGATGATATTGTCCAAGAGATGATATTAAGAGCCCGGGCTAAGCGCTTTGGAATACCCATGCATTTGGAATTCAGTGAAAACAATATCTCAATTCTTGCGTATTCGAGATGGCTCGTTTATATAATCGGCAATTCCCAGACAATTTGTCGAGAACACTGCCCCGAGGAGGGGTGCCGCCCAATACCCGGACCGGCTAATAGAAGGATTGTATGAAATGACCGAATTATTGATGCCAAAAGCAACCGCAGTATGGTTGGTGGACAATACGTCCCTTTCTTTCAACCAGATTGCCGAGTTCTGTAAATTGCATCCTTTGGAAGTTAAAGCGATTGCTGATGGTGAAGCTGCAACAGGCATTAAGGGTACGGACCCAATTACCAATGGTCAGCTGACCCGCGATGAGATTGAAAAAGCTCAGAACGATGTGAACCATAAATTGAAACTGCAAGAGTCGCGCATCAAATTGCCTTCGCAAAAGCGCAAACGTCCGCGTTATACTCCGGTTTCAAAACGTCAGGATCGCCCGAATGCTATTCGCTGGCTAACCCGTAACCATCCTGAGTTGAAAGACGCTCAGATTATCCGTCTTGTAGGCACAACGAAAAACACCATTGCTGCTATCCGTGATGGCGCTCACTGGAATGCGGCAAATTTGACGCCGATGGATCCAGTAACTCTGGGTCTTTGCACCCAAATCGCGCTTGATCTTGAAGTTGCGCGGGCAAACAAAAACCGCCCAATTGATGAGCAAACGCCTGCGCCTGTTGATGACATGTCAGATCAGTTGATCCCGGCTTCAAAAACACAAGATGGTGAGGCTGAAGATAAGCCCGCTGTTGATTTGGCCAATGTGTTCTCCAAATTCTCCAACTTGAAATCCGGTGAAGAGAACTAGTCTTTGAAGTTTAAACGCTCGTGACGATCATTGCGGGTTTGAATGGCTAAAAAGTCGCGAAGGGTTCGTCCTTTTGCGGCTTTTGCTTTTTCGCCAGTAGCATTCAATTTCTCGACCCGATCCAGGCGGAAGGTCCGAAAGTCTGTTCGCAACCGGCACCAGCTGGCAAGGGTCCAGGTTCTGCCCCAATAGTAAAGACCAAGCGGTTCTATTTCACGTTTGGTAACTTGCCCATCCGGGTCTTTGTATTCGACCTCCAACACATGACTATTTGAAATAGCATCATTGACGAAGTCAAAACGATCTTTCAGCTCCAAAGGCATTTGAAAGTCGAAGGCAAAAACGGAGGTTTTTCTGGCGTGGCCCCGCATGTCGTCAGGCAATACGCTTTCGATTTTTTCAAGAGCCGTTTCTGCGGCGAGTGCCATTTTAGCCCCACCCCAGGCACCCACCATTCTTGCGCCGACAATAAGCGCAGAGACTTCCTCCCGTGAAAACATCAAAGGAGGTAGGTCATAGCCATCGCGCATCAAATATCCGATACCCGCTTCTCCATCGATTGGTACGCCTGAGCTTTGAAGATCGGCGATGTCGCGATAGATGGTGCGTTCGGATACCTCCAGGCGCTCGGCCAAAATTTTGGCCGTGAGCAGCCGACCTGCACGCAGATATTGTACGATCTGAAATAGTCGGTCGGCTCTTCTCATGATGTGGTCGCTTCCTGTTTGAGGAGGAGCATATCACTAACCTACTGACAACATTGAGTCAGGAGTGTTTTGCTACTTTCCCTTCACCGGAACCGTATAATTCAATCCCATTCTTCCGCCATCGGCATAAATGGTTTGCCCGGTGATATAACTGGCGTCATCGGAGGCGAGGAATGCTGCGATGGAGGCGATTTCTGACGGATCGCCAATCCGGCCCATGGGTGTCCGAGACATAATTCTATCATTGGCGGCTTTGTCGCTTGCCACTGATTGCAATATTTTAGTCATGATCGAACCTGGACCAATGGCATTTACACGAATGCCGTGTTCAGCAAGGGAAAGTGCCATCACTTTGGTCAGCTGGTTCATGCCGCCTTTTGAGACTGAATAGGGAACCTGATTGGCGATTGCCAAAACAGCATTGATCGATGACATGTTGATGATCGAACCAGGGCTGCCGCCTTCCTTGATTTGGGAAACCATATGCTTTGCCACGGCTTGCCCACATAAGAATGCGCCTTTGAGATTAACAGCAATAACGCGGTCGAAATCAGCTTCGCTCACTTCCAAAAAATCACCGCCAGCAACCATTCCTGCATTGTTAACGAGGATATCAATGCGATCATGCAAGTCCAGCGTGGAAGCAATCAGATTATGAACATCAAGTTTTTGGCTCACATCACAATGGATAAACGTGCAGGTGTTGATTTTTCCAAGGGTTTTCGCAGCCTTTGCCCCAGTCTCATTGTCTATGTCCGCGATGATTACTTTGGCTTTTTCACGGAGGAAGCGCTCGGCAATTGCGTAGCCAATGCCGTCTGCTCCGCCGGTGACGATAGCGATCTTGTTTTCCAGGGACATGATTATTCTCCTTGAATGAAATTTGCCGGACATTGGAGTGACGGCGGTAAAAAATCAAGAAAATAGAAAGAACAATTGACCCGTTCCAAGCTTGCTTGCGCTGGATTGGTAATCCTCCTAGTCTCCATCAAATTTTGCTATTTAATGGGAGTTGGTGATGGCACAAGGCATGGCAGAGTTTGTTTCCACACTCTCCTATCAGGATTTACCGAAAGACTTGTTGGTACTTCTCAGACGCAGTTTTGCGGACACGATGGGCGTGGCAGCCATTGGGTCTACCAGCCCACTTTCTGACATTGCACAACGAGGAGCAAAAATCCTCTTCGGTTCAACCGCTGAAAGTACCAGCCGATCTTTGATGCAAGGCAACGAGCTTAGTGCGGCGGGTGCTGCAATGGCTGGTGCCTTTATGGTGGATAGCGTTGATGCCCATGATGGCACAACGCCCAATAAAGGACATGCTGGCTCCGCTGTTTTTCCGGCCCTGCTGGCAGTGGCTGATGCTATGCGTGTGAAGGGCACGAAAATAAATGGCAAGGATTTTGCCGTTTGGTTGGCAGCCGCCTATGAGGTCAGTTACCGGGCAGGTCAAGTTCAACATGCTACTTGCCCTGATTATCACACTTCCGGTGCCTGGACGGCTGTCGGAGTTGCGGCCACGACTGCTAAAATGCTTGGTTGCTCACCAGAGCAAATTCGTCACGCAGCTGGCATTGGTGAATATCATGGTCCGCGCAGCCAGATGATGCGCTGCATCGATCATCCAACCATGGTTCGAGACGGCGTTGGTTGGGGAGCGCCATCTGGCGTAGTAGCTGCTTACCTCGCAAAAGAAGGTTTTACAGGTGCACCAGCGCTGACTTGCGAAGGAGAGGGTGCTGAACCATTTTGGAAAGATTTAGGGCAGAGTTGGCTGACAGTGGCGCATACCCACTACAAGGCCTATCCGTGTTGCCGTTGGGCGCATCCATCAATAGATGCTGTTAAAGACCTTGTTGCAAAGCATAATTTGACCCACGAGCAGATTTCTGCGGTGGAGATCAGGACGTTTCACTATGCAACAAGGTTGGCTGGTTATGAGCCGAAGACGCCAGATGAATTTGCCTATTCCATTGCATTCCCTGTGGCGACTATGTTGGTGCGCGGTAAATTAGGTGCAGCTGAATTAACCCCGGAAACATTGAATGATCCAGATATATTACGGATCAGCCGAGCCACGCAGTTGATTGATGATCCAGAGATGACAGCGCGCAGCGTTCAACAAAGATGGGCAGCGGTTACTCTGAAAACTCATGATGGTGGCGTATTCATTGCTGAACCACGAACCGCGCGGGGAGACAAAGATGATCCTTTGTCGGATCAGGATATCAAAGAGAAATATCAAATGTTCACTGATGGCATTTTGGACCCAAGTAAGGGTGAAGAATTGTTCGGGTTAGGATCAAATTTTGATGAGCTTGATGGTAGCAGTTTCGACCGATTGATGGATTTGTGCCTGGGCGGAGCTTTGAAGGCGTGAGCGATCTCAATCTTGAAACCGAGCGTTTGCTTTTACGACCGCTTGTGGAAACGGACATAGATATTTGCACAGCGCTGTATACCAGCCCCGATGTAATGCGCTTTATCAGGGCTCCCAAAACCAACGAAAAAGTTATTGAGGAAATGCCTCATATTTGTAGGCGCGGAGGAAATGGGCAGTTAGGCGTTTGGTGTGTCCATGATCGTAGCAATGGGGAAAAGATTGGTACGGCTATTTTATTGCCTTTGCCGATAAACGAAACGGATATTGAATGGTTGAAGCTGCAAGAGGATCGATTTCCATCGGGTGAAATCCAAATAGGATATATGTTCAAGAAAGAACATTGGGGGCAAGGATATGCCACTGAAGCTTGCATCCGATTGCTGCGATTCGCCTTTGAAAATACCCAATTGATGGAAGTCGTAGCGGTTATCGACAAAGACAATATTGCGTCAAGAACCGTCTTGACCAAAGCTGGTCTCGCCTTCGAAAATGGCCGCCGCGCCTATGGTATTGAGGATGTGCCTAGCTTTAGAATTAAGAAAAAGGATTGGTTGGCGCAGGATTAAGTTCGCCGGCTCGCATTTTCAGTGAGAAGGTGCCTTTGTGAAATTAGTTACAGGTGAGGAGTTAAGATGAAGCAAGATGTTGAAGTTCGGCCTTTGGCTGCAGATGATCGAGCGCAGTGGGATCGACTCTATCAAGCCTATGCTGAGTTTTATAAAGTAGAACAGACACCAGAAATGCGTGACCGAGTGTGGTCATGGCTTCATGACCCTGCCCACGAAGTGAAATGCCTTGTCGCCCTCAAGGATAGTGGTGAGCTGATTGGGATAACCCATTACAGACCATTTGCCAGACCACTTGCTGCGGCCATGGGGTGTTATCTGGATGATCTGTTTGTGACGCCGCAGGCTCGCGGCAGTGGCGCGGTCGATGCATTAATAGATGGTGTGAAAGCAGTATCTCTTGAGCGCGGATGGTCTGTGGTTCGCTGGATTACTGCGGAAGATAATTACAGAGGGCGCGGTGTGTATGACCGCGTTGCCAGCCGCACCCAATGGGTTACCTATGAAATAAAACTATGAAAAAAGGCGGGAACCTCCCGCCTCAGATTATCCTTGGACCATGATACCGCGTCGTTTCAAAGCATCGGTAATTTCATCGAGAATTGCTGGATCATCGATAGTGGCTGGCATTTTCCACTGTTCGCCATCTGCGATTTTTTGAATGGTCGCGCGTAGGATTTTTCCTGATCGTGTTTTTGGTAAACGCGGTATTACCAAGGCGGTTTTGAATGCGGCAACAGGTCCGATTTTTTCGCGAACCAGTTTCACGATTTCTTTTTCAATCTCCGCTTCGCTGGCTGTTACAACTTTGTTGAGAATCAACAAGCCCAAAGGCATTTGGCCTTTCAGTTTGTCAGCGATGCCAATGACCGCGCATTCAGCCACATCTTTATGTCCTGAGATAACTTCTTCCATCGCACCTGTTGAAAGGCGATGGCCGGCGACATTGATGATGTCGTCCGTTCTTGCCATGATGAACAAATACCCATCTTCATCAACAAAGCCCGCATCAGCAGTTTTGTAATATCCTGGGAACTCTTCTAGATAGGCTTTTTTGAAGCGGTCTTCAGCATTCCATAAAGTTGGCAGACTGCCGGGTGGCAAGGGAAGCTTGATCACAACATTGCCAAGGGTTTCTGCTTTCACTTCATGACCAGCATCGTCAAGAACGCGGATATCGTAGCCGGGCATCGCAACCGTTGGCGATCCGTATTTTATGGGGAGTGCCCCAAGACCAACCGGATTGCCTGCAATGGTCCAACCGGTTTCCGTTTGCCACCAATGGTCGTAAACGGGAACGTTTAATTTGTCCTCGGCCCAGTTAATTGTGTCTGTGTCTGCGCGCTCGCCTGCAAGGAACAGGGCGCGGAAGCTGGACATGTCATAATCGCCAATAAACTCACCTTGCGGATCCTCTTTTTTGATAGCGCGAAATGCCGTTGGAGCAGTGAAAAGCGTGGTGATCTTATGTTCTGAAATCACCCGCCAGAATGTTCCAGCGTCCGGCGTGCCGACTGGCTTGCCTTCAAATAAAATTGTTGTGCAGCCATGAAGCAAAGGTGCGTAGACAATATAAGAGTGACCGACCACCCAACCGACATCAGACGCAGCCCAATAAACTTCGCCCGGCTCTACGTTGTAGATCGCTTTCATGGACCATTTGAGCGCCACCATATGTCCGCCATTGTCGCGAACCACGCCTTTGGGTTGGCCGGTAGTGCCGGAGGTGTACAAAATATAAAGCGGGTCCGTAGCTGCAACTTCTACACAGGGTACTTTTTCATTGGCGGCTTTGGCAGCAGAAACATGTTTGTCATAATCCAGATCACGACCATCGATAAGGTCACATGATTGTTGATCTCGCTGCAGGATGATACAGGTCGATGGCTTATTCTTCGACATTGCAATGGCTTCATCCAGAAGCGGTTTATAGGCAACAACACGGCCGGGCTCGATGCCGCAAGAAGCAGAGATGATCATTTTTGGTGTCGCATCATCAATTCGTGTCGCCAACTCGCTGGCAGCAAAACCGCCGAATACGACGGAATGAATTGCGCCAATGCGCGCGCAGGCAAGCATGGCAAAAGCAGCTTCAGGAACCATGGGCATATAGATGATAACGCGGTCGCCTTTGGTTATGCCTTTTTTTTGCATAACACTGGCGAGTGCTTCTACTTCATCAAGCAGTTCTTCATAAGTGTAAATGCGCTGACTGCCTGTGATAGGACTATCATAAATGATGGCAGGTTGCCCTGCGCGTCCGCGTTCCACATGGCGGTCGACACTGTTGTAACAGGTATTGCAGGATGCGCCCGCAAACCAACGGCTCGTCTTATCGTCGAAGATTTTATCGGCTGGCTTATACCAATCAATTTCTTTGGCGGCGTTTGCCCAAAACCCTTCAGGGTCTTTTTGCCATCCCTGATAAATCTCGTGATATTTCGATGCCATTTGTCTCTCCCAATGTCTGTCGCAGGTAATGTCAGCGCTATCTCACAAACTCCCAAGACAGTAGTAATTTATACCTTCCAAAAAACATAAGTCCATGCAACCAAAGGCTGGTTTCGCCAAATAATGTTAATTGGTTTATTTATGCATTTCAGGATGGTTTTACAGAGGTTAAGAGATGTTCAAGCAAAACGGCCACCACAGCCTTTGCCCGTTTGTCCGTCGCCTTGGCGCGGTATAAGGCGATCATATGGGGTATTCGGAACATTGCAGTTGCATCTTCTACCAGACTAACGGCTTCGTTCAGATCATCGGTAGAAACAATTCCGTTTAATATTTCCGTTAGTTGTTCGGTTAGTTTGGAAGTGTGTCTTTCTACTATATCCAGATGGTCTTGGGCCATCGCAAGATAGGCTCTGAACATCGCAGGGTTTTCATCATATTTGTTTCGTTTGATGGTTAGAATCGCAAGAATGAATGCTTCAAGCTTTTCATTCTTATTCAAGCTTGATTGAATAATCTTTGCTGTTTCAAATTCCACCTCTTGAAACCAATGGGTTGCCATTGCAGCCACGAGATCTTTTTTAGTTGCGAAGAAGCGGTGAGCATATGATTGTGATATGTTCATACGCTGAGCAACGTCTGATAATATCAAACGCTGCCCGCCTGATTCAGCAAGCAGCGTTTCGGCAATTGAAATCATTTCGCGGCGAATTTTATCCGCGTCTGGTTTTGGCCGAGCCATAGTTTCTCCGCTTTATATCCAGCGGCGAACTCGTTGGATGTAATTTTCATAATCTGAGCCAAATGCCCTTTTCGCCGCGGCTTCTTCATATGGGATATACCACCAATTGGCAGCAATGAAAAAGAGGATTGGTGCAAGTAAGGCGCAGGCTGTGTTAACATAAAGTGCCGCCGCCAACAGCAGTATTGTGAAGCCCAAATACATAGGGTTTCTTGAAATGCGGAACAAACCGGACGTGACCAAATTTCTTGGTTCGCCAAATGTCATGATTTCACTGTCGCTTTTCTTAAACTGTATCCGTGCGCCAATCAGCAAAATCAATCCGATAGGTAGAAGCAAATCCCACGGGAGCGGGCGGCTAGACCTTAGCTCGCCGAATGCTGGTGGATGATAGATATCAAGGACAAAAAGTGGAAGAAGTAACGACATAAATACTATTGGTGGGAGAATTCGGGGGAGCTTGGCAATCATTTTTAAATCCTTTTTTATTAAAAGATAAAAATAATTATTTATTATACGCCTTTGTCAAGTAATGTTCGAGACTCGATTTTAGACCATTCAGTTGAGGTTATTTTTTGACAGTTATCTGTTCGACCAGATATGCGCCTAAATTCTCTGCCCATTCACGATAGCCTTTTTCAGAGGCGTGAAAGCCATCGACAGAAAAGTTTTCAGGAATATCTTGCCATTCAGGATCTGGTGCCAAAGCGCCACGTTCCAGGCAAAGAATTTTACCGTTCCTGTTGAGGATGCGTGAACGCATGCCGAGAATTTTGTTGAGCGGAGAGGGCAGCGCAGGAATGCCTTCCATATCTATGATCCCTGACCAGACAATGCGCGCTTTGGGAAATTTCGAACGTAGGGCATAAATCAGCGTGCCGAAGTTTTTGCAAAAGGTTTTGCCACGATGCCAGTTCTTGGCGTCATTGGTGCCGATGTTCAAACAAATGAAATCATATGCTTCAGGCCCCAAATGGGGAACTACAAAATCTCTGATCTGATCTGCAGTGGCACTGTTGTTTCCAGCAATGCGAAGCTGGACTGGGCGTTTTGTAAGTTCTGAAACAACACCGGGTAGTTGGCCACCCAAAGAACTTTTAATATCGATTACCCCAACACCGGCAGCAGAGCTGTCGCCGATCAATAAAATACGAATAGGCTCTTTAGCGGTGCTGTTTGGCCCGGCCTTTATCCAGCCTTCGTGCCTAGGTGGTTCAAGCCGTAAAGAACGGCGGCGCACAGCAAGACCCTGCCAAACATATATGGGAAGAGAAAGCCAAGAGAGAGGTGAGTCAAAACGTGATGTCATGGCGGCTGATATAAACAAGGTGCAGAAAAAGAAAAGCCCGCGCTTTTGATTAAGTAGCGCGAGCTGATCTGTTTTCGGACAAGCTAAGCAGAAAATTTATGCAGCGCAGGACGCGTCGTAAATACTTTTGATGGTTGCTGCCAGCAGGGCGTCGAATTCCGCATCAGATTGTTTTGCCGAGAGGCCTTCTGCCGTTGCCCGTGAGAAGCTAGCGATCATGCCTTGGTTGGCGGCCAGCATGCGGTTAGCCTCGTCCCGCGAATAACCACCGGAAAGCGCCACAACGCGCATGACGCGGGGATCATCAATCAGTGGTTTATAAAGATTGGCTTTGTTTGGAAGCGACAATTTCAGCATGATTGGATTATCAGCTTTAACGCTTGAAAGGTTTTTCTGAATTTCGCTGAGCAATATTTCTTCAGCCTCTGATTTGTCTGAGATTGTAATATTAATTTCAGGCTCAAGAATTGGAACCAGATCATGGGTCAGTATCTGGTGACCTACTTCAAACTGCTGGGCAATGTTGGCGGCAATACCCTTTTCATTGGCTGCATTGATTACTGAGCGCATCTTTGTGCCGAATACATTTTTTGAGGCTGCGCGTTTCAACAATTGGTCCAGATCAGGCATTGGTTTTAACAACTGGCTACCGTCTTGTTCGTCAGCCAATCCTTTGTCGACTTTCAGGAAAGGAACAACACCGCGCTTCTGCCAAAGGTAATCAGCCGTTGGCATGCCATCGATTTCACCATCCATGGTACGCTCAAACAAAATGGCACCAATAACGCTGTCACCGGTAAAAGCTGGAGATTTGATAATACGGGCCCGCATTTGGTGCATCAGTGCGAACATTTCTTCTTCGGTTTTCCATGCTCCTTCTTCGATGCCATATTGTCCCAAGGCTTTTGGGGTAGAGCCACCTGATTGATCAAGGGCTGCAATAAACCCGTCTTTTGACGCCATCTGTTTTGCCATGGAAGCATTCGACATTCATATTCTCCTCTAAATTCCGCACCAAGTGTTCGGCATGAACCTGTTACCTTGCGCTTAACAGAAGATAAGCCGAGTGGAAATTGGGGGAGGGTGCTCTTAAACCGTTTGAAATTTTTTCAATCGTTTGAAAGTTGTGGTTTTGGAAATTAAGCTTAACAGGCAAGATTTACGTTTGGTGAATTTGGACTTTTGTGGCCTCATGCCATAGTTGAAAGATCGCACAAAAAAACCCGCCAACCAAAGGCTGACGGGTCAATTTTGTTTTATTCTTGGATCAGACTAACCAAGCACTTTTACTCCCGGCAGTTCCTTGCCTTCCATCCATTCAAGGAAAGCGCCACCAGCGGTTGAAACATAAGTAAGATCATCTGCGACGCCCGCATGTTTCATAGCTGAAACCGTATCGCCGCCGCCAGCCACCGAAATCAATTTTCCAGCCTTGGTTTGGGTAGCTGCAAATTGGGCTGTTGCCACGGTGGCTTTATCAAAGGGTGTAATTTCGAACGCACCCAGTGGGCCGTTCCAGATTATTGTTTCTGCTTTGGCAAAGGCTGCATTTATGGCTTCAACGGTTTTTGGACCAGCATCCAGGATCATGCCGCCTTCGGTGACAGCATCAATGCCTGTGATGGTGTTTTCAGCGCCAGCTTTAAACTCTTTTGCGACAACACAATCGATCGGAAGCAAAATAGCACAATTTTGTTTTACCGCTTCGTCAATAATGTTTCGGGCAGTATCTGCCAGATCATGTTCGCATAGAGATTTTTGAACATTGTGTCCTTGAGCGGCGAGGAAAGTGTTTGCCATGCCGCCGCCGATGACCAGCGTATCAACTTTGGAAACAAGGTTGAGCAACAGGTCCAATTTGGTTGAAACTTTTGCACCGCCTACAACGGCGACAACCGGATGTTTAGGATTTCCAAGGGCGGCGCTAAGGGCTTCAAGTTCTGCTTGCATGGTTCGGCCCGCTACGGCTGGCAGTTTATTTGCCAAGCCAACGGTTGATGCATGGGCACGGTGCGCCGCAGAAAATGCGTCTGAAACAAAGATATCGCCATTGGCAGCAAGGGCGCCAGAAAATGCAATATCGTTGTTTTCTTCACCTTCGTGAAAGCGGGTGTTTTCCAAGAGCAGGACATCACCATCTTTCATGGCGTTTACGGCTACTTCTGCCATCGGGCCAATACAATCTGTGCCAAAAGCAACTGGTTTGCCAAGCATTTCTGACAAAGTGTGGGTGACCGGAGACAATGACATCTCCGGAACGATCTTGCCTTTGGGGCGGTCGAAATGGGCAAGCAAGATAACCTTGCCGCCTTTGTCAGATATTTCTTTTATCGTCGGCAGAATTCTCTCGATACGGGTTGCATCAGAGATTTTTCCGTTTTCCATGGGCACATTCAGATCAACGCGCACAAGGCAGCGTTTGCCGGAAACATCAATATCGTCGAGGGTTTTGAAGGTCATGGTTTTCTCTACTATTACAATAATTGGTCATCGCCGGATGATTTATTAATGCCGATCCAAGTGGCATGGCCAGAGGCATCGCGCTGATCGCCATTCAGATCGTTCAGGTGGGCATCGCGCTTTTCGCGATTGATGGTTTTCTTGAAGGCTTTTGAAATGAAAAAGGCGAGCGCCAGAATTGCCAGCGCTACGCCTAGAAAGATGAGGATGGTCGTTTCAGAATTTGAAGTGCTCATCCTTTCATGTCCTTTTTTCGCGCATTCTTAACGTTTGATGTGACCATCAAAAGGAACGGGCTTTAGATCAATTTACCCATAGCAACCGCTGTGTCTGACATGCGGTTTGAGAAGCCCCATTCATTATCATACCATGTCAGGATGCGGCCAAATTTGTCGCCCATCACTTTTGTCTGATCTTCGCAGAAATTGGATGAATGCGGATCGTGGTTGAAGTCTGATGAAACCAGCGGCTCGGTCACATAATCCAAAATGCCCTTCAACTCGCCTTTGGCATATTTTTTCATGGCTTCGTTGATAGCTTCGATTGTCATCTTTTTCTTGGAGGTGAATTTCAGATCAACCACGGAAACATTCGGGGTTGGAACGCGGATAGAAGAACCGTCCAATTTGCCAGCAAGCTGAGGTAATACAAGTCCAACGGCTTTTGCAGCGCCTGTTGTTGTTGGGATCATGGACATGGCGGCTGCGCGGGCGCGATATAAATCGCTGTGCATGGTATCGAGTGTTGGCTGGTCGCCAGTATAGGAGTGGATCGTTGTCATGAATCCGGTTTCGATGCCAAAATCTTTGTCCAGTACATAGGCAACAGGTGCCAGGCAGTTTGTGGTGCAGGACGCGTTTGAAACAATCAGGTCTTTTTTCTTCAAAGTCTTGTGGTTCACGCCATAGACGATGGTTGGAATATCGCTGCCGCCCGGCGCTGAAATCAGAACGCGCTTGGAACCGTTTTCAAGGTGGGCAGATGCTTTTTCTTTGCTGGCGAAAAAGCCAGTGCATTCCAAGGCAATATCAACACCCTCCCATGGCAATTCACGGGGATCGCGAATAGCCGTCACCTGCATTTTACCGCTGCCTACATCGATGGTGCTTTTTGTGGTTTTTACTTTAGCAGGAAATTTGCCGTGAACACTGTCATAGCGCAGCAGATGGGCATTGGTTTCAACCGGGCCCAGATCATTGATCGCAACGACTTCAATGTCTTTACGCCCAGATTCAATGATCGCTCTTAGGACGTTACGTCCGATGCGGCCAAAACCATTGATTGCTACTTTAACTGCCATTTTAAAACTTCTCCAAGAATATGATAGGAATCGACCTGAATTACGTGCTTTCGCATGCCTTTTAGAGGGATTTTTCGCAAAGGCCAATGGAGAGGAGGAAATTCTAATCGATTTTGATGAAAGAAAGTTGTTGGGAAGGATCCCAAATATAAAATCCGTCAAATTTTTTGAGAAATGACGGATTTCGAGATGTTTATGGAAAATGTAGGTTACTTCAACTTTTTCTTCACGGCTTTCACAACTGCTTCAGGGGTAATGCCGAAATGTTTGTAAAGATCGCCAGCAGGGGCAGATGCGCCGAAGCTATTCATGCCGATAAAGATGCCATCTTCACCAATGAAGCGTTCCCATCCTTGTTGAACAGCTGCTTCAATCCCAACACGCACTGGCGCGGTTCCGATGATCTGTTTGCGATAGTCTGCAGATTGTGCGTTGAACAATTCAAAGCAAGGCACAGAAATTACGCGCGCTGCAATGCCAGCTTCTGCTAATTGATTTCTCGCGTTCATGGCGATTTCAACTTCTGAGCCGGAAGCAAAGATTGTTACCGCTGCATCATCTGCATCAGCCAAAACATAAGCGCCTCTTGCGCAGAGATTTTCTTTTTCAAATTCAGTGCGCAGGGCAGGAAGATTTTGGCGGGTTAGGGCGATGGCTGACGGTGTCTTTTCGCTCTCCATGGCGATTTGCCAGCATTCGGCTGTTTCCATCGTGTCGGCCGGGCGGAAGACATAAAGGTTTGGAATGGCGCGAAGGGCTGCCATATGCTCAACAGGCTGGTGGGTTGGGCCATCTTCACCAAGGCCGATGGAGTCATGGGTCAATACGTGAATGACGCGAATGCCCATCAAAGCAGCAAGACGAATGGACGGGCGGCAATAATCTGAGAAGATCAGGAAGCCACCTGAGTATGGGATCAAACCGCCATGAAGCGCCATGCCATTCATGGCTGCTGCCATGCCGTGTTCGCGGATGCCGTAATGGATGAAACGGCCAGAGAAGTCGTCCGGTGTGATGGGCGAAGTCTGGCTGGTTTTGGTGTTGTTTGATCCGGTCAAATCAGCGGAGCCGCCAATCGTTTCAGGCACATTTGCATTGATTACTTCAAGCACTGTTTCGGAAGATTTGCGGGTTGCCATGGTTGGCTTTTCGTCGGCAAGCTGTTGTTTGAACGCCAACATTGCGTCGTTGAAATTGGCAGGCAATTCACCGCGCATACGCCGTTCGAACTGGCCTTTGAGTTCCGGGTCAAGGGCCTTCATGCGCTTTTCCCAGTCCTTGCGGCCATGGGCAGCTTGCAATCCAGCGATACGCCATAGATCAAGGATCTCGCTATCAACTTTGAATGGTGCGCATTTCCAACCTAGAGCCTCGCGTGTTGCCGCGATCTCATCGTCACCCAGCGGTGAGCCGTGGGCGCCAGACGTACCGGCTTTTTTAGGGGAGCCATAACCGATTGTTGTTTTACAAGCGATCATGGTTGGTTTGTCAGAGGCTTTTGCTTTTTCGATAGCATCTGAAATTTCAGAGGCTTTGTGACCGTCAACGCGAAGGGTTTTCCAACCGGAAGCTTTGAAGCGTGCGATTTGGTCCGTTGAATCAGACAGAGATACTTTGCCGTCGATGGTGATGTTGTTGTCATCCCAAAGCACAATCAATTTATTGAGGCGCAAATGGCCAGCCAGAGAAATTGCTTCCTGAGAAATGCCTTCCATCAAACAGCCATCGCCAACAAGGCAATAGGTGTGGTGGTCAACAATGTCTGAACCAAATTCATCGGCTAGTTTGCGTTCGGCAATAGCCATACCCACAGCATTACCGATGCCCTGACCAAGCGGGCCTGTTGTTGTCTCAATGCCTGCTGCATGACCATATTCTGGGTGACCGGCGGTTTTGGAGCCAAGCTGGCGGAAATTCTTGATTTCTTTGATGTCGATATCTTCATAACCAAGCAGATAAAGCGCTGAATACAGCAACATGGAGCCATGACCAGCTGAAAGCACAAAACGGTCGCGGTCTGGCCAATGAGGATTTTTCGGATCAAATTTCATATGTTCGGTGAACAACACGGTGGCAATATCAGCAGCGCCCATGGGAAGGCCTGGATGGCCAGAATTGGCTTTTTGAACTGCGTCCATTGATAGAAAACGGATAGCGTTAGCCATTTCAGGGTGTTTGGCCCGAGTGTTCATGATATTTGCCTGTTTTTCGTTAGCTGGAAGTTGAATTGTCTGCATTGTTCAGCAAATGACTGAGTAAACCGTACCCTTTAAAAGCTAGGATTCTTAGTCACTTTTGCGCGCGGACTCATAGCAGTTGAGGGCGTTGAGTCAATGTATTTGGGGGCAGTGTCCAGAGAGAACACAAGCATGCCTTCAATTCCTGCTAAAAGGGATTGTGATCTAAAAATTGGGGAGAGTTGCGACAAAGCAGCCTAAGCAATGGCATTTTGTTACGGTGAAGTGTAATGTTTCATCGGTAACTGTTTGTCATTTTTACGATTCGTGCTGATAGGCTAGCTGTTGATATAACCATAGTGGCCGAAACAGAAGACAAGATTGATACATTCGAATTGGTATTTGAATTTTTGATAGGATGGCCATGAAAGGGCAAATTGCCTCATCACTGGAAAAACTGGACAAAGCAGTTGAAGCGCTTGATGCAGCGGTGACTGCCCGTTTGGAGCGTGAAGCTGTGCTGTTGGACGCGGAAGCTGAAGTTCAGCGTATGGGGGCCGATCGTTCCCGGCTAGCTGATTCCCTTGATGGAGCTGAAAGCAAAGCGCAACGGTTGGAGAGCGCCAATCGCGAGGTTTCCCGACGTCTTGTAGATGCCATGGAATCAATTCGTGCGGTCTTGGACAAACAACCTGAATAGTTTTTGATGCAGAACTCTTGTGAAGCAGAAGGCAGAGTAAATTAATGGCAAGTGTAAGCGTTCTGATAAATGGTAAGAATTACCGCATGGCTTGCGAAGAGGGGCAGGAGCCGCATCTGCTTGCTTTGGGTGAACGGCTCAATACCTATGTTGGTCAGCTCAAAGGCGATTTTGGCGAGATTGGTGATCAACGGCTGACTGTTATGGCTGGCGTGATGGTAACAGACGAGCTCGTCGAAATGGAAAAGAAGAATGCGAAGCTGGAAGCTGAAATTGAAACGCTAAAGAATAGCTTGAAATCATCAGCCAGTGAATCGGGTTCAGCGGAACAGGCTGCGGCTGATAAAATAGCAGATTTGGCCGAGCGGTTAAGTGAACTTGCTGGCAAGCTGGCAGCCAAACCAGTCGCCAAGAAATAATTTTTGCTTCAATTCAAATCATAAAATTAATATTTAATAAGTGCTTCAGGCCCTCTTATCGTGTGAAGCCTTGCGTCAATTGGGTGTTACGCCCCTGTAAAAATAAGAGAAATTTTGTTGTGTGAAAAAACGCACATTTTTGACTGAGTTTTCGACATATCTTTCTCTCACTCCCAACAACACATGGGATTACCTTGGGGCTAACAAGGAGAAAAGAAATGACACATAAAACTCTAATTCACTCATTGACTGCAGCTGCAATTCTAAGTGCTACTTTCAGTGTAAGTGCACCAACTATAGCAAACGCAGGCAGCCACTTTACGCCTCCGGGAATAGACTTGAAACCTTGCATATTGCCGGGCGGCTGCGGACCAAAGCTTCCTCCGATTGGTGGTGGTGGCATTATCATGCCTCCTCCACCTGGCGGCGGCGGTGGCGGTGGTGGCGGCGGCGGCGGTGGCGGCGGCGGTGGATTTGGCGGCGGCCTAGGTGCTGGAATAGGCCTTGGTATTGGCCTTGGCATCGTCAATTCGCTAAATCGCCCGCGCACAGTTGTTGTACAACAACCAACTTACGTTCAACCGGTACAGTCTGGTTTGCACCCACATGACCAGTTCTGCTTGGGTAAATATAAGTCGTACAATATCAATACCAAGCAATATCTGTCCTATAGCGGTGTGTTCAAATATTGCAACTCACCTTATATGTAAGGAATTGGGGAAACCCGAACTCCAAGAAATTAGGCTCCTTTCGGGAGCCTTTTTTTGGTTCGCATTCAGTTGATTTAACACTGGTATTGCACGGTGTGCAGGATTATATGTCAGGTGCGGGCTGCGAGGTTCGTTGGACTTTCAATTCCCGGGGCCTTACCAATCCTTAAGGGAGCTGTCCCTGAGAAGGCCCGTGGGCTTTTTCACACGGCACCCACCTACTCTGTAGGTTCCCGGGATCGATAAACCGTCTGACGGCTATTGCGGCTCGCGCTATTCTCCCCCATTTTACTTTTTGTTTTCATGGATATCATTGCTCTTGGGCTATGTTTGCCCAGCAGATTATGGTTATTGGCTATACAAGTATTGCGAGATTGGGTTGGGAGTCAGCCATGGATAACTCAGCATTGAAGGCTGAAATCAGAAAAGAAGTGCTTGCCAAGCGTGATGCTTTGGATCCCATGCTGCGCATTGAGATGAGCCTTTCTGCGGCTGACCATGGACGAGATTATTTTCAGTTTCCATCTGGCGCCATTGTTTCGGGTTTCTTTCCGATCCGTTCTGAGATTGATGCGCGTCCCTTCATGGACAATCTTCGCCAAATGGGCGCGCGTCTTTGTCTTCCTATTGTACAAGACAAGACAACAATTGTATTTCGTGAATTGGTTCGTGGTGCCCCATTGGTCGATACCGGATTTGGAACGAGGGGACCGGGGGCTGATGCTGAAATTCTTGACCCGGAATATTTGATCATGCCGCTTTCCGCTTATGACAGGGCCGGCGCGCGTATAGGCTATGGGGCCGGACACTACGACAGAGCGATTGCCCGTTTGCATGACAAAGGCATAAATCCGCGCCTGGTTGGATTTGCTTTTTCCATGCAAGAAGTAGAGACAGTGCCTGTCGAAAGTCATGACCAGCCTTTGGAAGCTGTTATTACTGAAACAGGCATCCTTAAATGTCTGTGAGACATTCGTTTTTTTAAGACATCCAAAGGATGTCAGGTTGATGTTAGGTTGAGTTGAGATGCGCTTGTTGTTTTTGGGGGATATGGTCGGTAAAGTTGGGCGTATGGCAGTTTTTGATCAATTGCCTGATCTTATCAATTCTATGAAAACCGATTTTGTGATTGTGAATGGCGAAAACGCAGCCAACGGCTTTGGCGTTACTCAAAGCATTTTGGATGCTACGCTTGCAGCAGGTGCTGATGTCATGACCACTGGCAATCATGTGTGGGATCAAAAAGAAGCACTTTCATTTGCAGATCGCGAAGAGCGGTTTATCCGCCCGGCAAATTATCCCGCGGGAACGCCTGGCCGAGGCGCCAATATGTTTGAAGCACGCAATGGTGCGCGTGTCATGGTGATGAATATTATGGGCCGCGTATTTATGCATCCAGAACTGGATGATCCCTTTGCAAGCGTTGAGCAGCAATTGACGGGTGTTGAACTTGGCGCAGCGGCGGATGTTATCTTCATTGATTTTCATGCAGAGGCGACGTCTGAAAAACAGTGTTTTGCGCATTTCGTTGATGGCCGCGTCAGCGCTGTTATAGGAACCCATACCCATGTCCCAACAGGGGATCATCAGATTCTGACTCACGGAACAGGCTATATGAGTGATGCTGGCATGTGCGGTGATTATGATTCATCCTTGGGCATGGATAAAGAAGAACCCATGCAGCGCTTTATCTCCAAGGTTCCCAAGGGCCGGTTTGAACCAGCCACAGGAGAGGCGACCATTTGTGGTGTGGGACTAGAGATTGATGACCGGACTGGTTTGACCACGCGGATTGCACCACTGCGGATTGGCCCAAGGCTAGAAAATTGTTTGCCTTGGTGAGCTAAGGCATTTTCCAAAACGCCACATTGATGTTGAATTTTGTATGAGACTTACGCATGGACATCGAAGTGTGACCAAATGCACATCTGCATAAATATCTATAGGGCAGGTTTTCTCTAATCATTTTGCTCAGATTATGGGCATTCAAATTAGTGGTTGAAAGAGCGGCATTGCTTGCAAGTACACCACCAAAGCGGAGAAAACGATGCGGTTGAAACATTTATTTTTTGCTGGCGTTTGGACACTTTCAACTGTGCTGAGTGCTTTTCAGGCAAGTGCCAATGAGCATTTTAATATGCGTTGGTCGAATGATCAGTATAATGATCCGTCAAACAAAGGTCGGATGACTTCATTTATCACTATAGGTGTCCCTGAAACTGACAATCGTTTGGGAAGTGCAAGTTGTTTCGCAGGGTCTACAGCTGGGTTTCCGGCCATTGAATTTGCCGCGAATGTTGGCAATTTGCCTGCTGGCGCTGGGATTGGTATTGAGTTTTTTTCTGATGCTGGGCCTATGCTTTATCGCGGTGAAGTAAAAGCGCCGTTGTCAGAAGAAGATTATACGGGTGTTCGATTGAACGTTGATGCATCTGATCCACTTTGGTCTGTGTTAAGTCGCATGAGCCGGATATCATATCGGGTGCAGGGTCAAGAAATTGATTTGCCGCTCCGCGGAAGTTCCAGAGCTATTACTCGCTTTTTGAGCGAATGTCAGGTTTACCAATCCGGATCGAACTCCGGGGGAATAGTCAGCAACAATCCCCCGCAATCGCCGCCACCGTCAGTTAATCAGGCTTTTGATCCTAGATGGGCTACCTGTGATACGTTCAGAAATGAAATTTCCCGTAACTCTGATACGCCTGTTTCGATGACTTTTGTAAATCGGAGTGATGGGTATCGTGGCATATTATGGATCGATTTCAATGGTCAGCCCAAAGAATACGCAAATCTAAATCCGGGTGAGCAATTTTCCATCAATACCTATTTGACTCATCCTTGGATGATCACTGATGGCCCTGGAAATTGTTTGGAAATGTTCCTGCCACAACAAGGCGTGTCGGTTTTCAACATTACTGCACCCAATCGTGATTTTGGCCCAGAGTAAGGTAGATAAGGGTTTTTGGGGAGTAATGCTTGTTCACAGGAAAGTGACTGATGGTCGCAAATAGACATCTTGCCGCACTTTGTTTGGCCTAAGGTCTGGAAGGCTTAAACGGGAGGATGAAACCATGGCCATAAAGCCACCATTTACAGATATGAATATCAAGAAAGCCTCATCGGGCTTTTATGAAGGCAACAGTATTCCCATTGCGCTGATCTCAAAAGGGATCATGGTTGCATTGGTTCTTTGGGCGCTTATGTTCCCCGGAAATGCGAGTTCCAATCTGGGTAGCCTGAATTCTACTTTGCTTGCAGGTTTCAATTCATTCTACATCATCATTGTAGGTTTGTTTGTGTTCTTTCTATTCGTCGTTGCAATCATCCCATCAACGGGAAAACGTAGAATGGGTAAAGAAGGCGAGGCTCCGGAATTTTCGAACTTTTCTTGGTTCTCCATGATGTTTGGAGCGGGTCTCGGTGTGGGCCTTATGGTTTTTGCTACCGCAGAACCTCTAGGACTTTGGGGTTCAAACCCTGTCACTGTGTCTGGTGCCGTTGCGCCAAACTCACCAGAGGCTATTGAGTCTGCTTATAGATATACCTTCCTTCACTATGGTTTCCACGCATGGGCAATCTATGTGGTGACAGGTCTATCCCTTGCTTACTACGCCTATACCAGAGACATGCCACTTACGATCCGTTCTGCGCTAACACCGCTGTTTGGCAAATATGTAAACGGCTTTTTTGGTCACGTTGTTGATGTGCTTGGTGTTGTTGCGACAATCCTTGGTGTGTCAGTTACAATCGGATTTGGTGTCACCCAGTTTATCGATGGTCTTTATGCGATCACCGGCATGGAATGGATGATGAATATGGCGGGTGATGCACCTGCTCCCAACACTGTTGGCTTAATCGTTGGTCTTGTTATGATTATGGGCTTGTCAATTATTTCTGCCGTATCAGGTGTTGGACGAGGCGTTAAATATCTCTCCAATCTTAATCTTGTATTGTCGATCATCCTGCTTTTAACATTTGTTATCTTCGGATCATTCGTGTTTGCAATGACTACTTATGCGACTGCGTTCGTTGATTACATTCTTCATTTAGTTCAGATGTCATTTGGTGCTTACAACCCACAATCTGCTGCTAATTTTGCTGCTGGATTGCCGGAAGCTGCTGCTCCATTTGCGGATGCACTGCGTTCTGGTGCTACCAATGCCTGGGGCTCTTTCGAGGGCTTTAAGTCTGGCCTTGAAGGTGATGCAGCTGCATTGCCGGATGATGTTTTGCAGGCTGCTTATGCAGCTGGTGAACAGGGTCGTCAGTTTGGATGGCAGTCGGGTTGGACAACCTTCTACTGGGCTTGGTGGATTGCATTCTCGCCATTTGTAGGTTTGTTCCTGGCACGTATTTCCAAAGGTCGTACAGTTCGCGAATTCATTATTGGATGCGTTATTGCTCCGTCATTGGTTTGTTTTGCTTGGATGACTATTCTAGGCGGAACTGCAATCGATCTTGAAGTTGCAGGTAATGCTGAAGGAGCAATCATCGGAGCATCTAACTCGGCGAAACTATTCGTTACATTGGGCCAGATGATTGATGGCGGTTTGCTATCGGCAATCACGATCATGTGTGTAGTCTTGATCATGACATTCCTAGTTACATCTGCTGACTCAGGCATCTTGGTTATGAACACGATCATGTCTGGTGGCGAGCAAGAAACTGGCATTAAACACCGGATCATATGGGGTATTATCCTAACACTTGTTATTGGCACTTTGCTGGTAGCCGGTGGTTCAGGTGGTGATGCGATGGGTGCATTACGGAGTGCCATGATTATCGGTGCCTTACCATTTACCATGGTGATGGGATTGATGATGATTGCCTTGGCAAAAGCGCTCTATCGCGATGGTTTGCGGGACAAGCACGCTGCAAGCGGTTCTACTCAACCTGCAGAGTAAAAGACACTGCAAAATCAAAAAAGAACCCCGGTCATTGGCCGGGGTTTTTTAATGCTGCTAGCTCCTAAAGTTCCTGAATGGGAATAGATTTTGGGCGCAGTTCTTCAGGTAGGTCATTGCGTTCCTTTAGCCAGGGATGAATTGTGACAGCTTTATGCAGGGAACGAAGTGCTGCCTCATGCCGGTTTAACAATCGCAATACATGATACATACCGGATAGAGAACCGAAGTGCCTTGGTTCCAATTCAATGGCCCTTTCAAGGTCATTGAGGGATCCCTCCAGATTGCCCCGTAAAAATCTGGCGAAGCCGCGTTGGTTCCAACCTTCTGGATACTCCGGTGCCTCTCTGACTACTTCATCGAATAAATCTTCTGCCCATGCAAGGTCAAACTCGCGCCGCTTTTCCATTCCCCGGGTGAGTTTATCCCTGATTTCATCAGAGGGTGCCTCGGCAGTCCAATGTTCCCATATCTGAAACTCCACCTTGCGTGCCTCTGTTTCATTGGTCGCGGAAGCAAGTTTCTTAAAAAGCAGATCTTCTTGCTGGTCTTGAGCAGTTTCGGCAAGAACTGGCGTTACAGCGATAATCTGCTCATGGGAAATGCCTGTGGCGATAATAAGGAACACCAGTTTCGATTTTAGATTTAACAAAATAGAATTTGACCAGACCATTTTCGTATTACAAAGGTCTGTGCGACTTCAGTCAATGGCAAGATAAAAACATTGGATCAAATTTTTGTGGGTAGCAAAGAGTGTTTCCAGGCGTCTACCAATGCCTTGGCATCTATATTGCCATTTGGAAAATTCAGAACATTTTTTGGAATGACTGTTGATGCATGTTTTGATTTTGTCCAGATATGTCTGACGGGTTGAAGTTTTCGCATCGCAGCAATCGAGCCGCCTTTGATACTCACGATTTTACCAAAAACTGGATCGGGCGAATTACTTTCATGCCAAAGCCGCGTTCCGCAATCAGGACAAAAGTGGCAATCCATTCTTCCTCCACTGGCCGTATCGCGAGACCAGGTTTTGACGTTACCGGAATAGTTGAACGCTGATCTTTCAACCCAAACTAACAGGCCAAAAGCGCTTGCTGACTGGCTTTGGCATTCGGTGCAATGACAGGCGTAAAAGGTGAGGGGCAGTTTGGAAATGCTGAACTTAGCTTGCCCACATTGGCATTGGCAGATAATTGGCAGACTAAGCGGGCTTTGCGAATTCATCGACCAGGTATTTCCGTTTATATTTAGATAAGCGCAGCGCTGGACGCGGCCTGCTTTCTTGGTCTATATGCAGCATGAAATTTCCGACAATGCAATTGCATATAGCTGAAGAGGTGCGCCGTGGCAGGCCATTCCAAATTTAAGAACATCATGCACAGAAAAGGCAGAGCGGACGCAGCGCGTTCCAAACTGTTTTCTCGTCTTTCCAAAGAGATCACCGTTGCGGTGAAAATGGGTGCGGGCACAACGGACCCGGATATGAATCCAAGACTTCGCCTGGCTATTCAAAATGCCAAGGGCCAATCTATGCCCAAGGACAATATCCAGCGGGCTATCGGAAAAGGTGTTGGCGGCGAGGGCGATGATTATAAAGAGATCCGCTATGAGGGCTATGGCCCGGGCGGAGTTGCGGTGATCGTTGAAGCTTTGACGGATAATCTTAACCGATCAGCGTCTAACATTCGTGCAGCTTTTACCAAGTCCGGTGGTGCGCTTGGAGAAACTGGTTCCGTTTCCTTCATGTTCGACCGAAAAGGCGAGATCGTTTACAAGTTTGATGCTGGCAGTGAAGACACTGTTATGGAAGCGGCAATCGAAGCGGGTGCTGATGATGTTGAAAGCGATGAGGAAGAAGGTCACACCATTCTTTGCGAATTTGAAGATATTGGTGAAGTTTCCAAAGCGCTTGAAGCTACATTAGGTGAAGCGGAGAGTGTGAATATTATCTGGAAGCCTCAGAACCAGACACCCGTTGGAGAAGACAAAGCACCGCAATTGATGCGTCTGATCGATACGCTTGAAGATGATGATGATGTGCAAAACGTTTTTGCTAATTATGATATTTCAGATGAAATCATGGCGAAGCTTGAAGTATAATTGATCTTCGAAACATAAAAGTGTTTCGGTAATGCCAATAAAGAAAGATGGGTAGAAACATGCGTAACCCGTCTTTTGCATTTACTGCTTTCGCTGGCCTTCTATTCTTCGGTTTTGTGTGGGGGTCCACCCAGCCGCTAACCAAAATCGCTGTGTCTACAGGCTATCTCCCTTTTGGACTGATTTTCTGGCAATTGGCAATTGCAGTGGTTTTAATCGGCCCAGTATTGTTGGCAAATAACATCAAAGTGCCGTTTGACCGTAAGCACTTATTGTATTTTGCCGGTGTAGCCCTTTTTGGAACATTGGTTCCCAATTCTTTTTCCTATCTTGCTGCGGCCAAATTACCCGCCGGGATCATGGCTCTGGTAGTTTCTACGGTACCGATTTTCTCGCTTGTTATTGCCTTGGGTGTCGGCAATGAGCGGTTTTTATTGAGCCGAACCGCCGGTATTTTTCTTGGTGTAGCAGCGATGATGATGATTGCTTTGCCGGAAGCCAGCCTGCCTGTCGCTGGGCAGGGCTTTTGGGTGCTGGTCGCGCTGATTGCGCCATTTTGCTATGGTGTCGAGGGTAATTTTGTAGCCAAGTTGGTGCCCCCAAATTTAAACCCGATGGCTGCATTGTGGGCTGCCTCGTTGTTGGGGTTAACTGTCGTCACCCCGCTTGCATTGGCAACAAATCAGTTCATCAATCCTATGGTTCCTTGGGGGGCTGCGGAATGGGCGCTGTTCGTTTCGTCGATTTCTCATGCCATCGCCTACTCAGGCTTCATGTGGTTGATTGGATATGCGGGCATCGTTTTCACCACACAAATTGCCTATGTTGTAACGATTGCGGCAATTGTTATTGCAATTGTGTTTCTTGGAGAAACCTATTCAGGCTGGGTATGGCTGGCGATTGGCCTGATGTTGAGTGGGCTTTTGTTGGTGCAGCCCGTAGGAAAGTTGCCAGAACTCGATGAGACTGAAGAGGCTTAACTTCGCAGAAAAGCGTCGAGAAGTGGTAGCGGTGTGACCGCTGAAATCAGAATGATCAAAAAAGCAATGTTGCGGTAAAGACGTTCACTTGCTCCTTTGAAAACGTTCATCCCAATCCAAATTCCAAGCTAATAACCGGGCATGCCTACAAGGCCAAACGCAACATTGCTCCATGTGAAAACATCAGCAAATAGATAACCCATGATGATCAAAAAATCGGTTATGAACAGATACCAAATCATATTGGCGCGCACCGTCGCTGCGCTTGCCTTTCCTGCCAGCCAGTAAATCAAGACGGCGGGTCCTGGCAACGCTGCGGCAGCTCCCATGAAGCCGCCAAGACCACCTATGGAAAACGATATCGGTTTTCCTCGCGGGCCATTATAGCGCCAGCCGGACCAAAGAACCGAGATTGCAATAAAGATACTGATGGAAATGAACCAGCGTAAATAGATTGGGTCGCTACTGGTCAGAAACCAAACTCCAAGCGGCACCATAATCGCATACCCGATAACGACTGGTAATACTTCTCTCCAGACTACGTGATACCTTGCCGGCCAGACGATCAATAAAGTTGGGATGGTGTCCAAAACGGCAATCATCGCCAAAGCGATTTTTGGTGTAAAAAGTGCACTTGCAGTGGGTCCTATGATCATGCCTGATCCGAAGCCGGAAAATCCGCGTATGATCCCTGAAGCAAAGACAATCGCTATTACGATTTGCGCCAATGGGTTTTGAAGATGGGCTAGCATAAGGTCGATCATGCATTTAGCCTATTTGGTTTTGCACATGCTGCGATAATGCCAGTTGGTGATTATCTCATTGGCCAGTTTGTTTTTCATGCCAGTTAAGTCTGATGGGGTGAAACTTAATGCGTTCCAAGCTGCGCAAGGGTTTTCACCAGATGCTGTTTTTCTTGGTGGTTTGTTGAAAGGGATATTGCTTTCAGCAAGGATTGCTTCGCCTCTTCAAACTTTCCAATGCGTTTGAGAAAGTCGGCCTTAGCAACATGAAACGGCTGGTACGTATTCAATTCGCCTTCAAGCGGATGAAGCCAGTTCAGCGCCTCTTCACAGGAACTATGATTGGAAAGGGCATAGGCTTGATTGAGACGGATTACCGGAGAAGGCTCTAGTGCATAAAGAAGATCATATAATGCGAGAATTTGGCCCCAATCTGTTTTGAACCAAGCCTCGGCTTCTGCGTGACAAGCACTAATGGCCGCTTGTAATTGGTAGGGGCCGATGGCGCCTTTTGTCAGTACTTTTTCCAGAATAACTTTGCCTGCTTTTATGTTTTCTCTGTTCCATTTTGACCGGTCTTGTTTCTCAAGCGATACAAAATTTCCTGTGTCATCAAGACGTGATGGGCGGCGCGAATCATGGAGTAGGATTAATGCATGAAGGCCTTGCGCTTCTGTTTGGTTTTGCATGAGTGATGCAATCAGGGCAGAAAGTCGGAGCGCTTCGTCGCATAGTTCACTTCGAATAAGCTCATCTCTATGGGAGCTGGAATACCCTTCATTGTAAATGAGGTAGATCACATCAAGAACGGACCGTAGTCGATCTGCCAGAATTTCTTTTTTTGGAATCTCATAGGGAATTCCAGCAAGGGCAATTTTCTTTTTTGCTCTTGTAAGGCGCGCTGCCATGGCTTCTGTCTTATCCAAAAAAGCACTGGCAATTTCTTGTGTCGTCAATCCGCCAATGGTTCTTAGTGTGAGCGCGATGCGTGATTTTTCTTCGATTGAGGGATGACAACAGGTAAAGATCATCTCCAGACGTTTGTCAGGAATATCTGAAGCAGATGTTTCAAGATGGTCCTTGGCGGCATCTAATGCATCTAATTCCATCAGATATGTGATTTCTTTTTCCTTTCCTGAAAAGTTTTTTACACGCCGCAAGCGGTCGATAGCTTTTCGTCTGGCTGTTTGAATGAGCCAAGCAGGTGGAGAATTAGGTAAGCCGTTTTTACCCCAGTGTTGCAATGCAGATTCAACTGCATCTTGAAGGCTATCCTCGGCGAGTTGAAGATCTCCGAGTGTCTTGGTCAGTGAGGCCAGAATGCGGCCCCATTCTTTACGAACGGTGGTTTCAATTTCCGATCGTGCTTTTTTTGAATGAGGCAGCGGTTCTGATTTCATGCAATAAATGCGTAAGTTGCAAGTACCGCAAGGATTACATTAGCAAGAAGTCCAAGAACATAGGTGAAGGTTCTGATGCCGCCACCGACTTTGCCAACACCGTTGTAATAGACTGCCCAATAAGCCAACCGCAAAACGACATGGATTATGGCAAGCCAGTTTACAATTGCCGCACCAACTCCAGCAATGATTGCAAGCAAGACACTTGCGCTGAATACAGAAAAATTTTCAACGGAGTTTGCGTAGGTACGAATTGTACGGAAAGAGAGTTTGGTATGATCACCTTTAAGAGGCATTCCTGGGGTTCCTTCGCCTTTGCCCAAGCCCAGCACACCGGCCAGAAAACTCTGAACAAGAATAGCGAGACATAAAATTGCCAGGGCAACCAGAGCAGGTTGATAAGCAGCAAGTTGGGGCAGTGTTTCAAGTAGAGATTGCATGTTGGTTACCTCATATTTTTACAAATGAAATTGATGACAATGCTGCAACCCTGCCTGCAGCACGGAATAAAACTCAATTCGCAGGCAAGCAGGGTCGGGTTTGTATTACTCCCAAACCACTACTGGTCGAACTTCAATACGGCCATAGCTGGCTGTTGGTATCATCGCGGCGCAAGCAAGCGCATCATCCAGATCTTTGCAGTCCAACAGATAATATCCACCAAGAGTTTCCTTAGTTTCAGCGAAAGGACCATCCATAGTTTGGGTCTTGCCATTGCGCACTGATACAGTTGTTGCGGTTGATCCCGATTGCAAAGCATCGCCAGACACTAACTTGCCTTCTTTTTTCATTCTTTCGGTGAAGGCTTGATATCCTGCCATAAAGGGTCCGAATTCTGCAGTGCCTGGTTGAGGATCTGCAGCTTCATTGGAATAAATCACAAGCATATATTGCATGGTATTTTCCTTTTCTGTTCTGGGGGCGTTTTTGCCCTTCCAACCTAGAGACGAATGGCGTTCATTGAATTCGACAAACAATTTAAAAAAAGAGTGTGCCAAGCTAAATTTCATTCCACAAGGCGCTTTGTTTCTGTTTTGTTCACATTTTCAGTGCATGTTTGCCAAAAACTTGCTAGGAAAACGTCATGACAGGCACGATTCGTATCATTGGGATTGATCCCGGACTTCGCAATTGCGGCTGGGGCGTGATTGACGTTGCGGGCAATTCCCTCCGGTTTGTTGCTTCTGGAACGGTAAAATCTGATGCGAAGCTGGATCTGGCTTCACGGCTTTGTCAGTTGCATGATGGTTTGGCTGGAATTGTTCATGAACAAATGCCTGTTGAGGCTGCTGTTGAAAATACCTTTGTGAATAAAGATGGCGCAGCTACATTGAAACTGGGTCAAGCGCGGGGTGTCTGCCTGCTGGTTCCTGCATTGGCTGGGCTATTGGTTGTTGAATACGCACCTAATCAGGTCAAGAAATCCGTGATTGGTGTGGGTCATGGAGACAAGAAGCAAATTCAGATGATGGTCGGGCTTTTATTGCCCAAGGCAAAATTTGACAGTGAACATGCAGCAGATGCTCTTGCCATTGCGATTTGCCATGCCCATCATCGGGGCGCTGCTGCTCTTAAAAAGCGCTTGGCAAAACATCTGGCTTGAGCGGATAGCGCTATGAAACATATTCCCTTTGACGGTTCGCATCCTTTGTTCAAAATCGGGTTAGTGCCATTGGACCCTGCCGACTGGATAGAGGTGGATGAGCATCTGGATTTTTATCTTGATGAAAAAGCGCGCTTGAAAACGCTCTATGGCGACAAGGTTTTTGCCGCGGAAGCTGGAACTGAACAGGCGCAGCAAGAAGCGCTGGATTTGCTCGCGGCTCATTTGAAAAAACATCACCAAAATACTCATAGCGAAGAAACTGAGGTGTTCAAAGCTGGGGACCATCACATTGATTTAAATGCTGCCTTGCCG
>Ga0075467_10000384_pt1 | contig 34215 bp, 24 predicted proteins | sample DEB08_DNA_9_FD_75067 | JGI IMG/M metagenome (GOLD analysis project Ga0075467, IMG submission 75067) | Aqueous microbial communities from the Delaware River and Bay under freshwater to marine salinity gradient to study organic matter... | ecosystem: Environmental > Aquatic > Marine > Coastal ... | reverse complement strand
TAAAATGTGAATTAGATGGACAATCGATAATTATACGTCCAATAGACATCCAAGATATGAGCCTTGAATCTGACTTTATCGAACATTTGTCTCCGGAAACAAAACATTATCGTTTCTTCGGCGCTATCAATAATTTGTCAGAAAAAGTTTTAAAAACTTTTTGTGATATAGATGGGAAGAATTCAATGGCATTTATTGCTACTGAAAAAATAGATGAAAAAGAGATAGAGATTGGTGTCTGTCGCTATGTGGTTACTAGCAAACCAGATGTCTATGAATTAGCTCTGACAATAGCTGACAAATGGCAACATAAAGGGTTAGGAAAGTTGCTAATGAACCAGTTAATAAGTTACGCCAAAAGTCATGGTATTAAATGGTTATATTCGGTGGAATTAGCCGACAATGCTCTCATGCATAATCTGTGTAAAGAACTTGGAATGCAGGCAAAAATAGACCCTGATGATGTCCATCAAATTATCTACTCTCTAGCCTTCTAAAAATATTTCACCAATGAATTTTATAAATTAATAGTGGTAGGTATTAAATTGGCACAGTAATAAAGATTATTTTAGGAATTTATTTTTAAAGAATAAAAATATGAGGCAACATCATGAAAAATGAATTAACAGACAATGCAAAAGCAGAAATCGAAAAGTTGGTTGCACAAGTTAAACAAGAAAGGGACGAGATTGTGTTAAAAACACATTTATTCCAAGCTGATGCTAAAGATGAGTGGCATAAAGTTGATAAACAATGGGAGCATTTCAAATTTAAAGCAGGTCAAGTAGGTAAGGAGGCAAAAGGAGCATCAGGTGATGTTACTGCAGCAGCAAAATTATTAGCCGAAGAAATAATGAGAAGCTTTCAACGTATTCGTAAATCACTTTAGGCTTAAAGTCATAATTAATCGAAAAGTTGTTTTATTAGCATATTTAAAAAAACAATATCACCAAAAACACAGCAACATATATTAGCAATATCTGTTGCTTTAAAAAACATTTGAACATTATTTTTAACCCTCACTTTACATTTGAAATCTTATGCTGCGACAACCCCATCCGCATGGCAAAATAGTTAATTTGCCTTAATCTAAACATATTTTGCATCTGTTACCAAAATGACTCAAACATATAATGTTAACTGAGATGTTTCACACAACATTTCGCTTATTGTGGAACTTCTATTGCTTATTTAAATACTTGCGGCTGGCTTTGGCTTATCACCATTTTGTCTTTATAGTTCACTAGTAAACGCCTCTTCTCGTATCACATATCAAATTCGTAATGTCCTTAATTGTTATATACATGTGGTTTTATTTTATATCTAGGCTCTAAAAATTTGGCAAGATTTACTAACTCATTAACTGTCATAACATCGTTAAAGACTATCATTTTTTGATACGCCGCTTGCTTGAGTCGACAACAATGAATAGTCAGATGACATCTTGTGTGAGGGATTAATGATGGAGGTAATCAAGTCTGCGTAAGTCATAACCCGAGTGGAGGTGACACCTAAATGCATCGGAGTCTCCAATTCCTTATTAACCGTTTTGTAGTGAAGTTTTTCGATACAGCGACAGGCTAAACATTGATATTTCAAAAATATATTCACACCTGCTAGGGCATTTCCTTGGGGTAAACTAAATCCCTTTGATGAGTCAGGTAACCGATTGCAGCCTATTAAATAAAGGGTCAAAGTAAAGAGTAACTGTAATAATGTAGGCCTCAAATAAGTCTTTCCTAAGTGGTAATGTTTGGTAAGTTAAGACAAATAAGGAACCCTTTTTGATACAGATCAAACTGTATCAGGTAAAAATTCATAAGATTATTCTTTTCGATTATTTTGCGCTGTATTTGTTACGTTAATGGGCGGAAAACACATCATATGACACAATCATATTCGTTAATTTTATCAATGCTGGTAGGCATATTAGTGGTGGCTATATTGATGGCCACATTGGTTTATTTTGACTTGCAGCTTCAGCTTCTTAGGTTTTTCGACTGGCTCCAAACCATTGGTATTTGGGCTGGTGTGCTGTTTATCTTAATCGATATGTTGCTGATGATATGTTTATTACCCAGTATTTTATTTACCCTCGGCGCGGGTTTTTTGTTTGGTGTATTTTGGGGGGGGGTGTGTGTGGTAATAGCCACAACATTAGGTGCAGCCAGCGCCTTTTTAATTTCGCGTCATATTTTCAGCGAGGGAGTGAAAAGTTACTTACGTCATCATAAAAAACTAAAAGTGGTGAATGATGAGTTTGTAGAAGAAGGCTGGAAATTTATTTTGTTAACCCGTTTAGTCCCTTTTTTTCCACTCAAACTCTCAAATTATTTGTTCGGTGCAACCAATTTTAGCTTAAAGGACTTTGTGAAAGGTACGTGTCTGGGGATCATCCCCAACACATTTTTTATTGTTTACCTAGGTTCATTAGCGGCTGATTTATCAATGTTAGCTTCGGGCGACCTGATCCGATCTGAGCATGCTTGGGGGTTTTATGCATTTGCGGTTATCTTCCTGCTGGTGACTGTGACTTATATAACCAAACACGCACAAAAGGCACTGTTACGTTTCGAGGCGCGTTCAGTCAAAGAAGAAAGGCATAACCATGGTGTTTAAATGGATGCCATGGAAATTTATTGTCAGATATATAGCGCGGCGCCACGGATTTCTCGACCCGATTAATCTGTTAAGTCAGTTGCAACGTTTTATCCAGCCCTCTGAGGTGAACGAACCGGTTGAATTGTTGAGAGCAGGAGCTTTGATGCACGCTCGTGGTCTAATTAACAATAGAGTCATCCAGCATAACCTTGACTGGGTTTGGCCCTATTGGATTGAGCGACAGTTTGACCCCAGGGATACCTCTTTTATACCTAGGGCTTTTTCTATCACACACATTAATTTAAGCCATAGAAACTGGACGGCAATTGGCCTGCCCAACTATCCTAACTTACCTATAGTCGACCCACGGGGGTTATTAACCCCTTTTATTGATGGTTGGTCAATTGATTGTTGGCTAGTGACTCAAAGCGGCCGAACATTGTTGCCGTCTAGAGCGAAATCCGTTGAGCAAAAGGTACATTTTGATGATGAGTTAAGTATACATACCATCATTGATGATGGAACTTTGTCCTTACATTCTCAGGCAAGGGTAGTATTTGAAAAGGGCAAGGTATTGTGTCAAATGGATATTGAAGGAAGCGCCGATGAGCCTGCTTGGATCGTCGTCGCTTTACGCCCTTATAATCCAGAAGGGGTCAGCTTTATTGATGAAGTCAGGTTACATACCATGCGCAATCAATGGTTAATTGACGATACTTATCGCGTTGAATTTAGCCCTCAGGTCGATCGCCATCACATCTGCAATTATCAAAACGGTGATGTGTACATTCATTTAAACAACAGGGTTGATGAGCAACAAGGGGAATGTGATATCGGGATGTTGACTGCCGCTGCCATGTTTAAGTTAGAAAGTAATGACAACCCTAGCAAAGTATCGGTGAAAATACCGTTACAGCAAGGCAGTGCAGGCGATCAGGTGCATGGGCATCATCTGTATTGTGAACCTTGGCACACACACTTGCAAAGTGCTAGCGTCTTAAAACTTCCCCAGGCATCTTTCCAATCATTGTATGATATAGCCCTAAAAACCTTGTTGTTACACTCTTCAGACGACATTTACCCAGGCCCCTATACCTATAAACGTTTTTGGTTTCGAGACGCAGTATTTATTATTCATGCTTTGTTATGTGCGGGTTTAACTAAGCGTGCTGAGCAAGCTATCGATCGATTTTCTTCAAGGCAGGACTTATCAGGATATTTTCACTCTCAAGAGGGCGAATGGGATTCTAATGGACAAGTGTTATGGATTTTACAGCGTTATTGTCAGTTAACTAATCAGGTACCGAAACCTCAATGGTTAAAAATGATTAAAAAGGGGGCAGATTGGATCATTAAAAAACGTATTTCTGACGCAAGTAATGTGATCCACAACGGACTGTTACCCGCAGGTTTTAGTGCAGAACATCTTGGACCAAATAATTATTACTATTGGGATAATTTTTGGGGCATTGCCGGTTTGCAAGCAGCTGCAAAGTTATTTGCTTTAATCGGCAAAACCAGACTCAGTCAAACATACCAACAAGCCGCTAAAGACTTTGAAGATTGTGTTACTAAGAGTATATCCAATACGGCTACAAAACTTGGCAGACAAGCCATACCAGCCGCGCCCACTCGCAGACTGGATGCTGGTGCCATTGGTTCTTTAGCTTTGGCTTATCCAGCCCAACTATGCGCGGAAGACGACTCGAGGGCGTTAGATAGTTGTGAATTTTTGTTGGAATATTGTTGTGTCAATCACGGTTTTTTTCAAGATATGACTCACAGCGGCATCAATCCTTATCTCACATTGCATATTGCCCAAGTGTTAATGCGGGCAGGTGATGTCCGCTATCAAGATTTAATGCAACGTGTGGCAGACCTTGCTAGTTCGACAGGCCAATGGCCAGAAGCGATTCATCCTCGTACCGGCGGTGGTTGTATGGGGGATGGTCAACATGTATGGGCTGCGGCAGAATGGATATTAATGCTGAGAAATTGTTTTGTACGTGAAGAAAAAGACTGTTTAGTGATTGGTGCCGGAATAAGTCAACAATGGCTGGCCAGCCAACAAACCTTAAGTTTTGGTCCGGCTGCAACGTCTTTTGGACCAGTGAGCATAAGTGTTGAACCCCAACTCAATCAGTCTGAAGGTAAAACGCTGCAATATATTATTCGATGGCAGGGGAGTTGGTTTGGTAAGGCTCCACGAATTGAAGTGCGTCTGCCCGGTCAAGAGGTGATAAATCCTATCCTCGGTGTAAATGATGTAACTTGTGAGTATCAAGTATGAATATTTTGATGATGACGAATACCTACCTGCCACATATTGGTGGGGTGGCGCGCTCGGTGGAAGCCTTTAGCCGCTATTATCAAGAGCATGGTCATAAGATACTGATCATTGCCCCAGAATTTCCACAAATGCCCATAAATGAAGAGAATGTCGTTCGTATACCTGCTATTCAACATTTTAACGGCAGTGACTTTTCTGTGGTATTGCCAATACCGCACTTTTTAGGAGAAGAGATTGACACCTTTGAGCCAGATATAGTGCATTCTCATCATCCGTTTTTAGTGGGTTCAACCGCTAGGTTAGTTGCCAATACTTATAATTTACCTTTGGTCTTCACTCATCATACTATGTACGAACAATATTCCCACTATGTGCCAGGCGATGCTGAAACGCTGCAACGTTTTGCAGTAAAACTAGCCACAAGTTATGCCAATATGTGTGATCAGGTGTTTGCACCAAGCGAAAGTATTCATGTCATTCTAACTACTCGAGGCGTTCAAGTGCCTATAGAAGTTGTTCCAACTGGGGTTGACATCGACGAATTTTCACAAGGCAGTGGCCTTGGATTTAGAGACATGTTAGGGATTGATAAGAATGCTTTTGTGGTGGGGCATTTAGGTCGATTGGCACCGGAGAAAAACCTAACATATCTAAGTGAGGCTGTGGTGAAGTTTATGAAAAATGAACCTCGCGCGCATTTTTTGTTGGTGGGCAAGGGCTATTCGGAACGAGCTTTGCGGCAATCATTCGAATTGGCAGGATTAACTCCACGCCTGCACCACATTGGTTTTTTGGAACAACCTTTTTTATCCAGTGCTTATCAGGCAATGGATGTATTTGTATTTAGCTCACAAAGTGAGACCCAAGGTATGGTTTTAACTGAAGCTATGGCCGTTTCGACACCTGTAATAGCGCTGGATGCGCCCGGAGTGCGAGAAGTGGTGTCAGATGGAAATAACGGGAGATTGTTGTCTTGTGACACCACCTCTGACGAGTTCGCAGATGTGCTGCAATGGTTTTTTACTTTATCTGAAGAACAACAACATATTATCAGACAGACGGCCCGTAGAACTGCCGAATCCTATTCTTTGGAGACATGCGCCCAAAAAGCTCTAGAGAAATACCAGTCTTTGCTGGGTAAAGGTTACGTTCATCATCATCACGAGCATCACCTTTGGGCCGATGCCACACAGATGATAAAAGCCGAATACTATATTTTAAAAGGTATCGCCAAAGCTGCTGTGCACGCGATTGCCCATGACGATAAAAAATGATCTATCAGTTGGAAGTAGGATATCGAAGGTTACGTCGCTGGTTCAATCGCAGTGAGTGGATGTTGTCTCTGTTGGGATTTAACAAACAAACTGCCACAAACCACAAAACTGGCCTGTTAATTATCCAGATAGACGGTTTGTCACATCAGCAATTTCAAACCGCTCTGGGCAATAACCGATTGCCATTTATGGCAAAGTTAATCAACAACGAACATTATCATTTGCATGATTGTTACTGTGGGGTACCGTCGACAACTCCAGCAGTTCAGGCTGAGCTTTTTTATGGCATTAAAGCCGCCGTTCCTGCCTTTAGTTTCATGTCTCGGGATACCCATAAAGTGGTGCGCATGGACAGATATCAAGGCGCTTTTGATGTAGAACAAAGACTAAAAAGCCAAGCTGAGCCATTACTAAAAGGTGGCAGCTCCTATGCAAATATTTATCAAGGTGGTGCCACTGAAGCCAATTTTTGTTCCTCATCTATTGGTTGGTCTGGTTTGATGAACATGGCTAGCCCCCTGACCATAATGATGTTTGTTTTGTTGAATATATACAGTTTTTTGCGCGTAGGGCTGCTCATGCTGCTTGAGTTTTTATTGGCTTTTATTGATTTTTTTCGTGGCCTTATTGACCGTCGCAACTTATTTAGAGAACTACTCTTTGTGCCGACACGTGTCGCGGTAAGTATCTTACTAAGGGAGTTAGTCACTATTGGTACAAAGCTCGATGTAGCTCGCGGTTTACCTGTTATTCACCTTAATTTTTTGGGTTACGATGAGCAGGCACATCGCCGGGGTCCTAGTTCACAATTTGCTCATTGGAGCCTCAAGGGCATCGACGATGCCATCAGTCGAATTTGGCACGCCGCCAAATCATCGTCACGGCGAGAATATGAGATATGGATATATTCCGACCATGGGCAACAGGAAACCATACCCTATACAAGGTCGCACGGTGAAACGGTGGGTGAGGCTATCGCTCGAGTCTTCGCTGACTTTAGTGATACACACATTGCAACCCAAACTGTTAAACAGGATGTGGGAATTGAGTCACGCAGGGCACAATATTTAGGTGGAGGCTGGTTTCAAAAGTTATTCCCTTTGCCAAAAGAGATGCAAACCTCATCCCTCACAGAAGAACAATACGCCGAACAAGTTACTGTGACGTCAATGGGGCCTATGGGTTCAATTTATCCGGCGCAATCTCTTAGTGCTGAGCAACGAGAGGTTTTAGCTGAAACCTTGGTAAAAGACGCAAAAATTCCCCTAGTGTTGGCATGTGTAGCCAAAGGGCAGGTTAAGGCATGGGACCACAATGGTGTGTATTTACTGCCCAAAGAAGGAGCAAAAATATTTGGTAAACAACACCCTTTTTTAAATGAAGTGACACAGGAAATGATTAATCTATGCCAACATCCAGAGGCGGGGGAGTTGTTGATCAGTGGTTGGAGTGTGGATAAACCTTACTGCACTTTTGCCATGGAAAACGGCTCCCATGGAGGACCAGGCATGGAGGAGACACATGCATTTGCCTTGCTCCCCTCTGATACACCTTTGCCGCAAAGGGATAAGTCTTACCTAAGGCCTGTGGATTTATATGAAATGGGCTTACACATATTGGGACGTAAGAAACAACAACATGAAAATATCAAACACCAAGTAAAGTCTTCATTCAGCCTCAAATGTTCCCCAACAACCGATAAACCTGATGTGAATACCTTAAGATTATTGACCTATAATGTGCATAGTTGTCGTTGTATGGACGGAAGACTGTCTACCCATCGTATCGCCAGAGTGATAGCTCAATATCAACCCGATATAGTGGCGTTACAAGAGTTAGACGCAGGTATGTCCCGCACTGAATACCTCGACCAGGCGCACGCCATCAGTCAATATCTTGAAATGGCGTTTCATTTTCACCCAGCAATTCATGTAGAAGAAGAGCGTTATGGTAATGCCATTTTGACTCATCTACCGCTCAAACTGGTTAAAGCTGGAAACTTACCTTTGATTATTAACCAACCTTTATTTGAACCAAGGGGAGCAATCTGGGTAGCAGTTGAAGTAAATGGTATAAACGTACAGATTTTTAATACCCATTTTGGCTTTAGGCCAATGGAACATATGCCACAAGTAAACGCCTTGTTAGGCGATAGTTGGCTGGGTAGCGCCAATTTTCAACAACCGATTATTTTATGTGGAGATTTTAACTTTTTCCCGAACTGCAGGGCCTATAAACGGGTGATTGAATATTTGCGAGACGCTCAGCTTCAGCTAAAGGGGCATCGGCCAATTAATACGTTTTCTGGACGTTTCCCTCGTGCTCGCATTGATCATGTTTTTACCAATTCGATGCTTGAAGTGGCAAATATTCAAGTGCCTCGCACCCATTTAACCCGCAGCGCCTCTGACCACTTGCCCCTTATCGTCGACCTAAAATTAATTTGATATTATCATTAACGAGTCACTCACTACCTGAGTATCGACTCGCTTCAGTTAGGCTGACTTTTTAAACCCCTTAGCAAAATGATTCAGAGGCGAATGATAGGTTAGAACAACGGAATACGATTGGCTGAAATAATGGTATTTCACATAACCAATTAAGGGGTATATCAATAATTTATTTACCATGCTATTTAGCTTAACTTGATGCTGTCTTTAAACATTCTTATTTTCAAACTCAGGGAAGTCCTGACCAACTAAGTGTAAATAGGTCGCCTTATATAGGCCCTAATCATAAAATTTAATTCACGATTTACAGCAAAACCCTGAAACCTATTGGGGGAATTACTCACGAAAATACTATTTTGCTTGGGCAAGCAAACGATAGGCTTGTGATATTAATTCATCTGGGTTCAAAGGTTTCGTCATCAATTGAAGATTTTCTCCAGAGATAGTTTCCATCTCTGCAGAGGTATCCCCTGATACTAGAATGGCCGGAATTTGCTGTCCCTCTTTTGTTTTAGCTTTATGAATAATATCCAACCCTGACTCTTTATGGTTAAGATGAAAATCAGTGATAATTAAATCTGGCAACTGTTTATCCATTTGTGCATAAGCTTCTGTAGGAGAGGACACGCTCACAATGTTAAAACCTTCCTCCATGGATAACAGCATCTCAGAAGCTTCGAGTACATCGGGATCATCGTCAACCAGTAATATTTGTACGTTTTTCTCTATAGTGCGATGAGTATTGGTTTCTTTTTTAGACACAGTGGCGAGTGTTGGCTTGCCCAAAGGTAAACTAATGGAAAAAGTAGAGCCTCGTCCGACTTTTGAGGTCACATTTACTTGGGTACCGAGTAAATCGGCAATCCGTTGTACAATTGACAAACCTAAACCAAGACCACCATGATGTTGCTGAGGGTTTCTGTTTACCTGATGAAATTCATCGAATATGTAGATAAGCTGTTCTGCAGGAATACCAATACCCGTGTCGCTGATCGATACTTTCACTATATTATGCTTCTGACTACTGGCAATAGTCACTTTGCCCACTTTGGTATAACGAATGGCATTGGCTATCAAGTTTTGCAGCAACTGATTCAAAAGGCCTGGGTCGCTGTACACAACATGATTATCGTTTGCTTCGAGTGTTAACCCTATACCTTTTTCATAGGCTTCTACTTCGAATCCAGCACAAAGTTTTTCGAGCATAGGGCGCAGCGCAAAATGACTAGGCTGCGCTGCCACTGTACCCGATTCAAGTTTGCTAATGTCCAACAACGAGTTCAATAAGCGGGCCATCGCAAACAATGAATCTCCTTGCATACCCAGCATTTTTTTGGCTTCTGGTTTATCAATACTTTTAAATAACGCTTTGTTAAGTAACGTCAGTGAGTGCAAAGGCTGGCGCAAATCATGACTGGCAGTAGCTAAAAACCTAGATTTAGCTGCTAGAGCTGATTCAGCCGTAGTTTTTGCCAACTGCAGGGCTTCATCGCTTCTTTGACGTTGCCTAATGTCACGTATTGCAGCGCTTACCACTTTCCCATGATCGGTTTCTATGGGGCTTAGGCCAACTTCGACGGGTATTTCTTCACCACTTTTGGTCAGAGCAAACAGTTTAATGCCGTTGCCCACCACACTAAACTTTGGTTGGGTAAAGAAACTTTTACGATGCTGAACATGCTTCTCAGCAAATCTTGAGGGCATTAATTGTTCGATAAGCATGCCAATAAGTTCTTGTTTGGAATATCCAAAGAGTTTTTCGGCCTGACTATTGGCGACTTCAATTTTGCCACTAGCATTGACAATCACTAGAGCGTCAGGTGCCGACTCTACTAATGATCGAAAATTTCTTTCACTTGCCCGTAGTTCATTTTCAGCATTTATGCGCCTACTAATATCTTTTTCGGTAGAGGCAATCGCAATCACAACGCCAGCTTGATCCAATAAAGGAGTCAGGGTAAGTAATACATTTATCTTACGCCCGTCTTTACCGATGCGCTTGGCCTCAGCACTTTGAATATACTCACCTTTAATAATGCTTTGCATTAATTGCTTAGCATTTTTCTGTTCATCCATGGGGATAAGGTCAAGTAGATTCATACCTAAAGCTTGTTGTTCGCTCCAACCATACATTCTTTGCGCGCCATTATTCCAGGCAGTAATTTTGCCGTCCAGATCACACAAGGTAAAAGCATCATTGGAGTCGCGGATGATAGTGGCTAATCTTAGGGTGTCTTCTTCTGAGCGTTTTCGTTGGCTGATATCGATAAAAGTGATGACCACTCCGGCAATTCGGTAATCATTCGTGCGATACGGCAGGATGCGGCGTAGATAATAACTCCCGTTTTCAGTTTTTATCTCACACTCCACTGGAACAAGATTGCTTAAAACTCGCTTAATATCATCCATTAGACCATGATCCAAAAACTTGGGCCGGATGTCGATTATTGGTCGTCCAATATCAGTCGATATAAGATTTAATAGTTCCTGAGTCGCAGGAGTAAAACGACCAATTCGTAGGTTATTGTCAACAAACAAGGTGGCAATATTAGTACTGCTGAGGAAATTGTCTAGGTCATCGTTACTCTTGGCCAGTTCTTCTACTTTGTCCTTATATTGGTTGTTAACTGTGGTCAGTTCTTCATTCATGGATTGCAGTTCTTCTTTGGAGCTTTCTAACTCTTCATTACTCGACTGCAATTCTTCGTTGGCCGACATCACCTCTTCGTTTGCTGCTTGTAACTCTTCGTTGGCGGATTCCCATTCTTCAACATTAGTTTGTAACATTTCACGTGTGATTTGTAACTCTGCTTCCATTTGTTCAATTAACGAGCTGTCGTTAGTGCTTCGCGAGCCTTGTTGTTGTAGTAATTGCTGGTCCTTGTGCTGTTTTGGAGTGACGTCAGTTTCATCTTGTTCTTCAAAGGTGATCAGTATCATAGGTTCATTATTATGGGGGACGTTTATCGGTCTAAGAACCACTTTTACTCCAAGGTGTCCATTTTCCTTAAGCATTTGTATGTCGTCAATCACCACTCGCTTGTTTTCTTCGGTGACTTGGCGCAATGCGAGGCGTAATTTTGCCCGTAATTCATGTTTTGCTAGTACCAGTAAGTCTTGAGAAGGAGATCCTGATGGCTGTTCTAAGTAACGTGAAGTAGGGCCGGAAAAATGTACGATTTGATGTTTTATATTCACCAATACAGCAGCAGGAGCAAATTCTTGTAATAAAAATTGTTGTGTCACATCACCAAGACGCAGCTGATTTTTATCGTAAACTTGTTTGCCAACAAAGGGCGGGATGGAGCGCGTAATTCTTGAGGCTATTGGAAATTCAACTCTGCTGGTTGAACGAGCCGGTCCAGTACGTTGATAAATTCTCCATTTTTTTTCCAGTGGTTTAAATAAACTCTCTTGCTGACTGGACGTTTCCGAGTGTCCTAAAAATAAATTGCCGTTTTCCCGCAGGGCAAAATGGAACAATGCAAGGACTTTGCTTTGTACTTCAGCGCTGAGATAAATCAGTAAGTTTCGACAACTGATGAGATCAAGGTTCGAAAAGGGTGGGTCACTTATAAGGTTTTGGCTGGCAAAAGTAACCAACTTACGTAACGATTTTTTGATCCGGTAACTGTGATCTTCTTTACTAAAAAATCGTTGTAGGCGTGCTTCTGAAACACTGGACTCAATATTTTCTGGATATAGGCCTGTACGACCATAGCTCAATGCAGTTTCGTCAATATCGCTGGCGAATATCTGGATACTGCAATGTGTATTGGTTTTTTCTAAATGTTCAACTAACAACATTGCAATTGAATAGGCTTCTTCACCTGTGGCACAACCTGGGATCCACACACGGATTGGTTGGTCATCATGTTTTGATGCCACCAACGGAATGATGACTTTTTGTTCGAAGGCTGAAAAGGCTTCTGGATCCCGAAAAAATGCAGTCACACTAATTAGTAAGTCCTTAAACAGCAAGTTTGCCTCATCCTCATTTTTGCGCAAAAAAGATAAATAAGCTGTCATCGTTTTGAGATGATGGAACTCCATTCTCCTGGCGATACGTCGTCCTAATGTACCCAGTTTATACGCTCTAAAATCATGGCCGACACGGTTTTTCAAAAAAGCCAAAATAGCACTTAGTTGGGATTTTTCGTCTTTTGGTATATCACCATCTCGTTTAGTGTTTGTTTGCTTAATTATGTAAGGGTGTTGTAAATAATATTTAATATGAGCAGGCATTTCCTGAACCGGACAAGTAAAGTCCACTAGTCCGGTGGCGATAGCGCTACTGGGCATACCCTCATAATCAGCACTATCTGGTGATTGAGCTAAAACCAAACCCCCACTGCCATTAATGGCCCGAATTCCAAGGGTACCATCACTACCTGTACCGGAGACTATGATGGCAATCGCACGATCTTCATGCTGTTCAGCCAATGACCATAAGAAAGTGTCGATTGGCATCCGCAAACCATGATGTAAAACGGGTTTGTTAAGTTTGAAACTATGATCGTCTAGAGTCAGATAAGTATTAGGCGGAATAACATAGACATGATTGGCTTGAACTGTCATACCATCAACAACTTGAACCGCAGGCATAGTAGTAGAGCGAGTAAGGATTTCAGCCGTAAGGCTTTCATGTTTTGGGTCTAAGTGTTGGATCACCACAAAAGCTGCGCCAGTATCATTAGGTAAGGCTTCAAACAAGCCTTTTAAGGCGGCCAGACCACCTGCCGAAGCACCGATACCCACTATGGGACAGGACGATTCAGTCATTAACTTAGTACTCCTTTACATTGTTCTCGATCAGACACAGAGTCAGTATGATGATGCATCTGACTATCGTTATTAACGATATATAATAGGCACTGAATACGCATTTTTCGCACATTAAATAATCCAACACAGCAGGTGGAAGGTAAATAACTCTTTAACTTTATCATTTTATAAAGTAATCGCTAGCGTTTTAAGGTTAATATTCACCAGATATTTTAAATTTAAATATCAAAATATCTCTGATATGAATAGTTATTATTTTCAACTATCTATTCCATCGTTTATTGACCTCAATCAAGCAAAAGGTCATACACCGTATCTAATCTTGTTGTTCTATATGAGCTAATAAATACGATTACTTTTTATTTAAAATCTTTTGCTTGTGCATCACAAATTCATTTGGTCGCTGATCCCCACTTACTACCATGTTATTGCTGAACCGCTAAATATTGAGCAAGATCAATTTTACTAAAATATCCACATTGTACAGTGTTCAAAATATCTGTTTATTGACATAACAATGAAAACCTCTTCAAAACAGCATTTAGAAAAAATCAATGGTTACTTTCAACCACTTTGGTCGGTGCATAGTGGAGAGGGCCCATTGTTCGCTACAGCATTGCACGCAGGCCATCAAATACGAAATGAGTTGGCTGGAATTATGGCTCTGGAAGAATCTGTAAGATTAAGAGAAGAAGACCCTTACACAGATGTCTTGACTCATGTCGTCCCTAATCGAATTGTTCCAATCCGATCCAGATTTGAAGTTGACCTAAATCGGTCCCGCAAAGAAGCAATTTATCTTTCTCCCCAGGATGCGTGGGGATTACAGGTTTGGAAAAAAAAGCCAACAACTCAAATGATAAAAAAATCCTTGGGTGAATTTGACCAGTTCTATTCAGAAACCAAAAAAGTGCTCAAAAAACTAGAGAGTCAATATAAACGATTTGTGGTGTTTGATATCCACAGTTATAACCATCGAAGGGGAGGGCCACAAGCAGCCCCTGACAACCCGATTGAAAATCCAGATATAAATATTGGTACAGGAACAATGGACCGACAAAAATGGGCAAGTGTCATCGACCGATTTATCAGTGACCTTAAACATTATGATTATATGGATCAACATCTTGATGTCCGGGAAAATGTTAAATTTAAAGGGCGACAATTTGCAACATGGGTACATCAAAATTTCCCTGATTCGGGTTGCGTATTGTCCATCGAACTCAAGAAATTTTTTATGAACGAATGGACAGGTAAAATTGATGCCAAAAAGTTGCTGGCACTATATCACGCGCTAAAATCAACATTGCCTGGAATTTCCCATGAGTTGCAACAACTATGAAAGGCCAACGCTTCGATATTAACGACGCATTTATACAAGAAGTATCCAGTGCCTTAGACGAAAATAAGCCTATACGACGAAGATTTACTGGATGGGGAAGACTGCATATCGATAGAAAACTGCCTTTTCTATGTATCTATCGAAGACCTCAAAATAGCCGTGAAAAAGGGACTGATGAACTTATCTTGGGTCAGGCAAATTATATTCTGGTGGATGAAGTGCGTGCAAAGACTGCGGTATTTAAAAAGCTTTTGCAGTGTATTGCAATTAAAACTGAGAAGGCATTTGGTGCATTTCTGTTTCTAGAATTGTGGAGTCAAGATCACCAACAGCCTGTTCCAAATTCCCAATCTGCATTGCAATTTCAAATATACACTGACGCTGAAAATCCCCCCCTTAATATATTAGAAGCGACTGAAAATGCATTGCTAGGCATCGAGTTCAATGACGTCAATCCGGAACTTACTTTGGATTATGGGGCGAACTCATACCCCAATCATATGACGACATTAAATGTGAGCCAACTAAATAGTCCATCTAATTGGTATTGGATGGGCGTTGCATTGACACCGGTTTTTCGGGACGGGAATAAAACATTGCCATATGAAATGAAGAGGATTCATTTAGGTATTACTCGGGCGTTTCGACAGATATTCTATGCATTTATCCATAAATATACGACCCACACACCCAAGCATTATCATGAATTAGGTAAACGCTCCATTACCTCTATTGTGCTGCAAACAGATAAAAAATTGGCTGAAATTAAAGACAATTTCGACATTTTATTTCATGTGACTCCCGTCAATGTGCCTGAAGTTTGGACAGCTTTTAGCAATAGTCAATTTTTAAAAACTCCTATATTTAAATATAGGCCGCGGCCGATTGATCCGGATCAATTAAAACGTCAATTATATGCCATCAAAATTGAACAAATTGATGACCCGGCGTTAACCCATATTTTTCACACTCAGCGACAGGAAATCAGTCAGCTACTGACAATGATTGGGGACCGTAACACCTCAAACTTCATGTATGGCAGTCTTCAAGTCTTTGGTGGTGTAGATGACGTTCTGCTAGGTGAAGCTAAAAACATTTTAAACTGTTTATCAGTGCAGTCTCCGTCATTTACGGGCGAAAAGTTGTCGGCCAGTGAATTGGCAAAACGGGCAAAACGATTGATTGCGGATTATCGTAAGCAAAATGCAGACTTTAACTATACCGTGGAAATTCGTAATGATTTACCAGGAATAATGGTTTCAAGTGGGAAATTACTGATTGGCAGCACCCTTAGCCTGCATCAAGAAACAATTGAAGCAACCTTAGCTCATGAAGTCAGCACACACATATTGACCCACTTCAACGGCAGAGCACAACCATTCCAGCAATTTCATTCTGGCATGCAAAATTATGAAGCGGCACAAGAAGGGTTAGCAGTATTAGCGGAATATTTTGTAGGAAATCTACATTCTGGGCGTTTACGTACCATCGCTGCAAGAGTAGTCGCTGTAGATGCAATGGTTCAAGGAGCCGATTTTATACAAGTGTTTAGACTTCTGATTGATGAATGGTATTTTTCAAATGAGCAGGCCTTTCACATAACTATGCGTGTATTTCGCGGGGGGGGCTTTACTAAAGATGCCGTTTATTTGAAGGGATTATTAGAGGTGGTGGATTATTTGAAAACTGATGGTGAGTTTATGTTGCTCTTTGTGGGAAAAATTGGTTTGCAACATATTCCATTTGTAAAAGAATTGAGGTGGCGAAACCTGCTTAAAAAATCTCAGGTCACACCAAACTATATAGACTCTAAGCTGTTTGAAAGTAAAATGACCAGACTAAAAAAATCAGTGTCCATACTCAACTTAATTAAGGGGAACACCCAATGAAATTGGGTTTACTAGTCAATAATGTCGATACTGAAAAAAGTGATTATACCACTACGTTAATAGCAAAAACGGCAACGAATATGGGGCATGAGGTCAGTTATATCAGTATCGAAAAGCTGTCCTATTCTATCAACGATACTGTTTATGCTAACTCAGTTAGAGTCCCACCAGGGCAGTATCATTCTCTAGAGTTATATTTGAAAATATTGCATTCCAAAAAGGCTATTCTAGAACAAACAACCATAGATAAACTCGATGTACTATGGCTACGAAATGATCCTGCAGAAGACGTAAATAATCGACCATGGGCTCGCCTTGCTGGGATCAATTTTGGTCGTTTGGCTATGCGTCATGGTGTGTTAGTGGTGAATGATCCGAGTGGATTAAATGAAGCCATTAACAAAATGTATCTGCAGTACTTTCCAGAGGAAGTTAGGCCTAGAGCAATCATTACTCGCGACGCGAGCGATATTAAGCATTTTGTTGATCAGGAGAAAGGTTATGCCGTGCTTAAACCTTTGTCTGGATCAGGCGGACGCAATGTCTTTTTGATCCATCCTGAAGATAAATTCAACATCAATCAAATTATAGAATCTGTTGCTGAAGATGGATTTATTATTGCACAAGAATATTTGAAAGAAGCTAAAAATGGCGACACACGACTATTTTTATTAAATGGGAAGCCTTTGAAAGTTAAAAATAAGATTGCAGCGATCCATCGTCACAAAGATGGGGACGATGATATTCGCAGCAACATTAGCGCAGGGGCCAGTACACAAAAAGCCAAGGTAACGCCGCAAATGCTTGAACTTGCTGAAATCATTCGTCCCAAACTAGTGCGGGATGGAATGTTTTTAGTGGGCTTAGATATTGTTGGAAGCAAATTGATGGAAATAAACGTTTTTAGCCCTGGTGGACTTATTGGTTGCGAGCGATATGAAAACAGTAAGTTTTGTCAAGAAATAATACGTTCTCTGGAGCACAAAGCCGAATATATCAAGCGTTACAATCGTCATTTTAACAATACTGAAATGGCAACACTTTGATCAACATATATTGCCCATTAGTCGGATTGGATTTTATTTTCCTACCGTTAAGCTCGGCTTACACAATAATTGAACAGTAGAGTGACCTTAGATCGGTGCATTCGAAAATCCCCCCCATTTGCCAATTCGCGTCGGTCAATTACTTTATGGTTCTTCTTCTTCGACCATGCAAAAGTTTGGTTATGTATAGATTCAAGTGGTAATGGAACGAGTCAATTAAATTTGATCAGTATCAATAAGATTAAAAATCAAACAATGCATAATGATGGCTCTTTTCCCATTGGCTTAAAACGAGAGGATCTTATGAACATCAAAGAAATCAGCAGTATTGCCAAAAGACATGGAATAAAACCTAGCAAACACAATAAATCGTCACTCATACGAACGATTCAATTAAAAGAAGGTAATTTTGATTGTTTTGGCAGTGCTTATACCGGCGAATGTGATCAACAGCAATGCAGTTGGCGCAACGATTGTTTAGGTCAAAAAAGGTAATAAAAGCATTAATGCTTTTATTACCAAAGCTTAAAGTAGAACCGTTAGCCTACAAAGATTAATGATAGACGTTATGACTAAATACACTTAATTCATCTTAAATATCTTTATTCAACTTGATGTTAGTCAATAACCTTCTTTCAGTCAGGTGCACTTTTTCGATTAATGTACTGTGGAAGTTAATCATGGCAGTACATCAAAACCCGCCCTAAAATCAATGTGCCTGTATCACCAATAAAGGCCATTGAAGGCCATTATAAATAGCATAAGTCAATGCAACAGATATTCCAAAACCGTAATATGGCTGGCTGTCAGCTAGCTGAAACACTTACTCCCTATAAAGGGAATAAAGATACAATTGTACTGGCATTACCAAGAGGAGGCGTGCCAGTTGCCTATGAAATGTCCAAAATATTAGACCTTCCCTTGGATATTATACTGGTACGTAAACTGGGTGCCCCTGAACACGAGGAACTGGCGATAGGGGCCATTGCCAGTGGAGGTGAAACTGTGCTGAATAAGGCAATAGTAGAAAGGTTAAATCTCAGCGATGATGATATTGCTAGAGTAATAAAGCGCGAAAAGCGAGAACTTGAAAGACGTATGCGGATGTATAAGGGCAATCGACCACAAGTTGATTTTCGGGCAAAAAAAATTATTTTAGTGGATGACGGACTTGCCACAGGCGCCACTATGTTAGCGGCTATTTATGCAGTGAAACAACAGTCTCCAAGCAAAGTGATAGTGGCGGTTCCAGTGGTGACAAAAGAAGCTCTTTTACGTATTCGAGCTAATGTCGATGATATAGTATACCTCACCAGTCCAGACCCTTTTAAAGCAGTAGGATGCTGGTACCGAGAGTTCACGCAACTGACTGACATTGAAGTGATAGAGAGTCTTAAAAAAGCTTGGTGCAATAAATAAGGAATGATCACTTCGATGATATAGTCACAAAATATTGAAGCGCCAGTGATATTGGCACTTCAATATTTTGGCAAACAAGTTGACGACAGAATATCCGTTACTCTTTTATAGATATTTTCCGTTGAAGTTTCTGTGCTTTCTCTGATTTAGGCATAGAAACACTCAATACACCTTTTTTAAAATCAGCCTTAATTTTATCTTCTTCGACGCTAGGTGGCAGGGCAAAGCTACGTTTAAAATATCCATAACTGCGTTCCATCAGATGGTAGTTCCCATCCTTATCCTCTTCTTTTTCAGTTTTTTTCTCTCCGCTGAGTGTCAAAACGCCATCAGACAAATCTAAGTTAATATTTTCCAGATCTAAGCCCGGAAGTTCTACTGACATTTTATAAGACTTTTTGTCTTCCTTAATGTCTACTTTTGGGTTTAGGGTAAAATCAGTTGATTCAAGACTCCCAAAACTTGGGCGTGTAAAAGGCCAGCTATGAGTAAATTTATCAAAAAAATCGTCTATGTAGGGTAAATGCATCCCCAAGGATGTAAGACCTTTATTTTTTCCCTCATTTGTATGATTTTTCACAGAAATATTTGTCATGATTGTATTCCTCTTAATGTTTTGATGACCGTGGGTTTCTTGCTTATCTTAGCTGTGAGACAGCATTTCAAACTGAGGCAAGTGATGATAATTCAATCATATAAGTGGGAGTCAATATTGATCCGAGTCAATTAAAATGGCTCATATTTGGTGTTTTCATAAACATGAATTAATGTGTAGTTGGGTAGGAGCATTAGAGTTGTGCTAACACTAATTTCTATTTTATATTAGTAAAATCAATCACTTTTTGAAGATACCTATAATCATGAGTAGACAAATAGATACGCATTTCATCCTATTATTAGGTTGATATACATCTATATAGGTTCGGTTCAACGAGTAAACTTAAACTGCACCTTGGCACCATTAGATTCGGGTAAAGTTGAGAGCATAACAAAGGGTACTATAACTATTTAAACCACTATTCTACTTATTAGGGCTAACTACCAGCACTGCATCGATTTTGTGGACTATTTCGGCAACATGTTTGGGCACATCTTTTAGTAAAGAGGCAGAGGTAATAGCATCCACGTTTGGTATTTTTAAGTCACCTTTACCAGAGGTTGATAAATAAAGAATTTTGTCAGTGTTTGGATGGCGCTGAGCGAATTCAAGCGCATTGGCTTGTGGCTGCCAGTTTTCCCAAGTGTGGATAATGACAATGACACTCCATTCATCAATATCAACTGTCGAGAGTGATGAAACATCAATTACCTCTAGTGACATTTTGCGTTTTTTAGCTGCTGATATTAAACCTTTCAGCACCGCGTTTTTATAGGCACTGCCTTGAGTAGCAATCAGTAATTTATATTTGGCCTGTGGTACTGTGACGGTAAAGGGTTCGGCAATATCCATTGAATAATGAATTTTGTACCAAGTCAAAATCGCGAAAATACAAAGCACAATGAGTCCCAGTAGCCAAGTGAACTTCTTTAGTTTAGACATAATATTCTCCAATAAATGGGTGTTTATCAGTGGAATGGGTATTCATCAATAAGCAGCTGTTTCAAACAGCAACCGCTCCTTTATTATCTGAGTTCCCTTGCTGGCAGCTATTGGCAAAGCTGTGCGTTTTTTCACGGTATAGCCCAGATTTAATATCAGCCTCAGTAATCTCAAGTGTGGCAACTGGCTTTTTAGCACAGAGACTTTCCATAGCTTTGAAGGCATTTGAGGCACCGGAAGTACCTTCTGTACAAAAAAAAGCAACCTGCTTAAACTTATTTTTTTCTTTGAGGATGTAACTGCGCATGGGGGGGGCTAACTTCATTATCCATATTGGCGCGCCAAGGATCAGTAAGTCATATTCGTTCGGATTCGTGCTAGCAAAGCGAATTTTTCCAGGTCGAGAAAACAATACTTGATATATTGTAAGCAACATACCCAATGGGCCAGTACGACTATGCCTGTCCTCGAGTCGATTAATATCAGCTTTTAATGTATTGGCAATGGCCTCAGCCACTGTCTGAGTATTGCCGCTAAGTGAATAATAGATAACTAAGGTTTTCATTGTTCATACCTCTAATTCTCAATATCTAAAAGTGTTAACGGTTTAAAATCGGCTAAGGAAAGGAGGCCTTATAACTCAGACTTTAAGAAGGAAACTTTTCAAAAATTAAAGCCACCGCTTGATTGATTTTCTCTTCAAGATTATCCAACGTTCTTTTGTTCAATCGTCCAACAGCAATGCCTTCCCATAAAAGCTTTTTATTACTTTTATCAATCACATCAATATTTAAGGTGCCTTCGGTGTATTGCTCTATTCGGGTCTCGTAATGAGGATAGTTGCGCCATACACCATAATCATGCCTAAAGTCATAATAAGGATGAGGCATTACATCACTTAAATCCTGAATTTTTTCTTTGGTGTAGGTATTAAAATTCACCCACAAATCTGGATTATTTGAATAGCGGTAACCTTTGCTTATCATTTGGGTCATGATCGCCGCCTTAATATAACGAGTAGACAGCTTGTCGTATTCCTCACCTTCAGGCTGCAACTGCGGATAAAAAGCAAAAGTGGTGTATCGATTAAGGTCGGCCGTTTGGTCATATAAGGCATGTATTTGTGGTAAAGATTGGCAAGCTGATATCAACCAAATCACACTGAATAACAACGTTACCAGCATAGGGCGAAGGGTTTTCTGAGTATTCATCACACACATCCTTAAAATAGAGAGAAACAAACTGATTGTTAATCAAATCGAACCAAGCCATGTTGACCCATATCAAATTATTTATGGGGAATGACTTAAAGCAGCAATTCCTGCTACAAACAAAAATATAGGATTGGCTAACCTAGAATCTTTGACGCCTTCTTTGACCTTATTCGATATAATCTGTACGTGAAGAAACTTTTACATTGTCAGTAATTTGATTATTTGGATGGGACACATACCAATCGCCTTCGTTAAGCCCTGTAATCACTTCAACATTAAGGGCGTTTTTGTGGCCAATTCTGATTATTTGTTTATACGCAGTCTTTTCTCTTACGACAAATATAGCCCACTTATCTTGCTCCCTAAATAAAGCAGTAACGGGCACACTTAATACATCTGAGCCATGCCATAAGACTATTTCCACATCCACCTGATACCCATGTCCCAGACGTGCCCAATTGTTATATTCACTGGTAATATCAACAACAACATTCACTCTTTGTTCTTCTATTCCCAGGGCAGATACTTTCATAAAACCAATGGGTTCAATGCGGTTGACTCTACCTGTTAGTGGCTGGGATCCACCCCAGTTTTTAATATTGACCACTTGCCCAGGTTCTACTTTTACTGCATCGAAAGACAGTAATTCTACGACTATTTCAAGATCTTTTGGATTACCGATTTCAAGCAAAGCGGTCCCTGCTATGACTACACCCTCACTTTTATTCAATACCTTTAATATGCGTCCGCTAACTGGAGCCGTTATGTTGACACATTGGCAGTTACCTCGTTGCGTTTGTGTAGAGGAAGGGGACAACATTAATGCCTTGGAACGTTCTAATTCATAGACGCGCATTTGCAGCCCCGCTTGAGTGGTAGCCAAGGCAGCTAGTGCGGTTTTGTATGTTCGTTCAGAATTGTCTAGCTCTCGCGCAGACACATTATTGTTGACGCGAAGTTCACGCATCCTGTCAAATTCTGCAAGGGCAAAGTCTAATTCTGCTTGTGACTGATTCACTTCAGCTTGAGCAAGTTTCAAAGCAGACTCGGCGGTTTTTATATCCGCTTTTGCTTGTGCTTCACTTCGTGGGTCAAGAAATTCTGGGTCGATAGGTTCTATTTCAGCCACTATAGTTGTTAACCGTTCTACTGGGTCGCCCACTTCGGCCTCTATCCTACGTAGATACCCTGTAACAGGTGCTGATAACGTATAAACATCATGAACTCTTGTTTTTGCTTCCTCGGTGATGATTTCTTGTAGATCTCCTTTTACCACTTGAGCCATATCAACAATTATCGTTCTAGGTCTAAATAAGTAGCTCAACACCAATAACAAGACCATACCAATCACAGCCCAAAGTAGAAAACGCACGTGTTTGCTTTGCATCATTTATTCCCTCGTTTTTAACACTCTGATCAAGTCCAGCTTATTCACTCTTCGCCGGACCAGAGCAGCGGATAAGATAGCGGCGATAACAACCCACACAATGGCATATCCATAAGTTGACGCCTCGATCACCAAAGGAATACGATACATTTCGGTGTCAAATGACTGGGCCATCGACCACACTAAAAACCCGCCAAATAGACAGCCAAGCGGCAATCCTAGTAAAATCAAAAACATGACTTCACCCAGCAATACATAAGAAATCTCGCCCTTGGTAAATCCCAGCACACGCAAGGTGGCGAGTTCTCGCCCACGTTCTGATAGCGCAACCCGTGTGCTGTTGTAAGTCACGCCAAATACCAATACCACGGCTAAACCAGTAAACATTGAGATAAACACCATCAAATGTACGACCAGATGTTCATTAAATGAATTCAATGCAGACTGTTTCAACATCACAGTACTAACCTTGGGCATACTTTTGAATTTTGCATACAGTTCATCTTGATATCGCGGGTCGATTAACAGGTTGGCATATTTAAAGCTGGGGCTTTCATTGAGTGCGCGATTTAGGGTATCTAAGTTCATATAGGTTGGCAGACCTATATATGAATTAATAATGCCAACTACAGGTATCAATAATTCCGGCCTGCGTCCTTCTAAAACATCAACCCCCATAACGTCCCCAATCTTAATATTAAGTTTGCGTGCTAGGCGACTGGCAATCACTATCCCTGAATCGGGCACATCAATACTTTGTTTGCGCCCATCGTCGTATATCAGTTGCAGTGTGCTGTCAGGCTGCATACCTGTAATGCCCCCTCTGTGGGTCATTGAGCCAAAACTAAAATCCGCATTAACTGCATTTATGGGTTCAGCTGTTAGGACGCCAGGTAATTTTTCGAAGTCATAAATGGCACGTAGCGGCAAAGAGTCAACCACACCCACTGTAATATGTTGCCGCTGGCTATCAAAAAAATATACGCGTTTAAGATGAGTTAACGAATCGTCCCACTGCAAGGTCATAATAATTAAGCCGGTTGCCATGGCGATCCCAGCACTGGTTAAAAATGAACGCAGTGGCCGACGAGATATTTGACGTAATGCAATACGAGTAGGCTGATCCAACAATCTAACTAGGCCCAGCGACGATAAAAAGGTTTGTTTATAAATGCCAGGGGAGGGAGGTATCATCGCTTCAGCTGGGGGTAATTTAACAGCGGTTCTAACGGCCGTTAACGCACCCAAAATTGCAGCGATTAAACTGACTAACCCACCAATAATGAAAGCAAAAGGGCTGGGACGATAAATCAGCAAAGGGAAACGAAACAGTTCAGCATACATTACCGTATTAAGACGACCAAAATAAGCGCCAATAACTGAGCCAATTGTCACACCTATGATCCCAATCACCAACATCATTTTAATGTAGTGCCAGGCGATTTGAAAATTGCCATAACCAAAAGCCTTGAGTAAGCCAATTTCGGTTCTTTGTGTTGCAATTAATCGTGACAACACCATGTTAGTTAAAAATACCGCTACAGTAATAAAGATAGTGGGCAATATGGTTGCCATACTTTTTTGCTGTTCTATTTCGTTTTTCACAAACCAATTTGATATTTGATCTTCGCGCTTAATGGCTCTGACTCCACCATAAGGTTCAAGTAAAACATCAACATTATTAAGCACATCTGCAGGCAGGGTATTGCGTGTTAACGTTAAACTTAGATAGTTGAAGGACTCTTGCAGATCATAAGCCGCTGCAAGCACATCATTTGACATCCACATCACGCCAAACAGCTTATCGTCAGGCATCAGCGCACCGGGGCCAATGGCGTAGATAAATTCTGGACTTAGGGCGATCCCCACCACATAAAAATCTTTTTTGTGACCGTTCATAATGACACTGACCGTATCACCAATATCAAGTTTGTGGGCTTCGGCAAAAGGCTCATTGAGGATAACCTGATCATCACGTCCAGGGCTTACCCAGCCGCCTTTTCGCAATACCAACTGATTCAGTAAAGGCTGGCCTTTATCTGGGATTGACATAAGTTGTGCTATGACCGGTTGGTTAAAACCCTTAATGTCTATATTTGCATAGCTACTTATTCGCGTCTGAACTGTTTGTACGCCGTTTATTTGTGAAATTTGGTTGGTTAACCGCAATGGGGCACGAGTGGCAAATGCAAATATTTCGCCAAAGCGATAACGTTGATAATAGGCTTCAGTGGTGTCTTCAAGGGCTTCGATAGTTGACAACGACATAACTAAGGTTGCAACACCTGAACCAATAACGAGGGCAACGGCTAAAACTTGTCCACGCAATTTCCATAAGTCTCGTATTAACTTTTTGTTTAAGACTTCCATCACCATTTTAGCTCTTTGGCCAAAACACGAGTGGAGTTTTTGTGTATGCTGGCTATCTGACCATCAGAAATATTTACCACTCTGTCGGCCATACTGGCGACTACGGAGTTATGCGTAATGACAGCTATAGTTGTACCAAGTTGTTGGTTGATGTTTTCGATGGCTTCTAGTACTAAAATGCCAGTTTTTCTGTCTAATGCACCAGTTGGTTCATCACATAATAAGATATCAGGTTGTTTGGCAATTGCCCGCGCAATCGCTACACGTTGTTGCTCGCCGCCTGAGAGTTGGGCGGGGAAGTGATGCATACGATCGCCAAGTTTAACGAGTTCTAGCGCTGCTTCAGGCGCAATGGGATTAGGGGATATCTCCGTAACCAGCGCAACGTTTTCGTAAGCTGTCAAGCTGGGGATCAGATTATAAAATTGAAATACAAAGCCTACATGTTTACGCCTAAATCGTGTCAGTTCATGTTCACTGGCCTGACTCAAGTCTTGTTGATTATAAAGTATCTGACCTGAGGTAGGTAAATCAAGCCCTCCCAATATATTTAATAAAGTAGACTTGCCACTCCCTGACGCACCTAACAGCACCACCAACTCTTTTGGATAAAGTTCGAAGTTCACCCCTCTAAGAGCTTGCACTTCCACTTCACCGCTGTGGTAAATTTTAGTCAAATTATAGGCAGCTAACGCGGGTGGTATTCCAGGCTGTAACTCTGATTGGGAAACCTTATGCATATAATGGCTCAACGAAAATATAAAATGCGATGTTACGGAATAGGGTAATGATGATATTGAGTGTACTGCATAGGTTTGACTTTATATTTAGGTTGTAAAAAAGCAACAATATTAATCAGTTCAGTGACAGTCATTACTTCATTAAATACCGGCATTTTAGAAATTCCGTCCTCAGTTGCCACACTTTCTAAATTGATAGAGCGAGGGGCGAGTTTGTGTGACGGATTAATAATAGATGTTACCAACTGGGCATAAGTTTTAACGATTGAGGAATTACCTCCCAATCTCACTGGCTGCTCGAACACCTTGTTAATAGATTCATCTTCAACCCCTTCAATAGTATGACAAGCCAGACATTGATACTTCAAAAAGGTTGTTTCTCCCATAGCAATGTCGCCCTCTGGAAGGCTAAAACCTTTTGGCGATCCTGGACCTGACTCGCAAGCGTATAAACCCAGTGTTAACAGAACAAGTAATAAAGAAAGAGGGGTATTCATATGTCATCTCCTTGAATCGAACGTCACTCACCCAAAAGGATAGTGTCGAACTTTACGATGGCATATAACAGAAGAAATTTATTGATGACGATCAATGATTGACCATCTCGGTTTTTTCTTACACCGGTTCATGAACACTATTCATGGCTAGTGAGACGTGTAGTGAATTCCATTAATTAAAAAACAGACTCGACCCAAATTAGATACCTGATAGAAGTTATTAATAGCAAGAAGGCAAAGTATCTAAACTAAATGGAACATCACACCAATAATAGCTTAGTGCTTATCATTCACGAGTATTGAATTTTGCCAGTAAAAAGCCAACTCATTTGAAATCCAGTTTATTGATACTGGTCAATTGACTGACATTTTTTGATGTAATTATAATTTCTAAATTTACATTACCAAACTAAATACTTTTAACATGGATCAGGAACATGATTATAAAAGAGGGCAGTCCGGCGGCTTTCAAAAAAATCACTCTATGTAAATGCAATTTTTTTAATGTAGGGTGGATTCAACTCATTCCTTTACCGACCTTTATCTCAGTGCCTCAATAATGGAGGCATTTATGAAGCAAGTAAAATCAGCTCCAACTCCCCCCTCATGGCATAATGTATCTGCAAAGGTTTCCCTCGAAAACCTACACACATCTGTCACTGGCTTAGAACCGGATGAGGCCATAAAACGTCTAACGACCCATGGGCCTAATCAACTCCCACAACCTATTCGACGTAATGCCTTTATGCGCTTACTGCTGCAATTTCACAATATTTTAATCTACGTACTGATTACTTCTGCCATGATTACCGGAATGCTTGAGCATTGGATTGATACCAGTGTGATATTGGCTGTAGTCATTGCCAATGCCATTATCGGTTTTATTCAAGAAGGTAAGGCCGAACAAGCCATGAACGCCATTCGACATATGTTAGCCCCTCGAGCTAAAGTCATTCGTGCAGGCCAGCGAGTGACAATCGATGGCGAGCAATTGGTTCCCGGTGATATTGTATTATTGGAGGCAGGCGACAAGGTACCTGCAGACCTAAGACTATTTAGCGCTCACAGCTTGGCAATACAGGAGGCGATTTTAACCGGTGAATCAATGCCAGTAGACAAAACCACAACTGCGGTGAACAAGGATTCACCGCTTGGGGATAGGTATTGCATGGCTTTTTCTGGCACCCTTATTACCAGTGGCCAAGGCAAAGGAGTGGTAGTGACTACCGGGTCATGCACAGAGATTGGTCGGATCAGCGGCCTATTGGAAAAAGTAGAAACGTTGACGACGCCACTAGTCACTCAGATGGGCGTATTCGCAAAATGGCTTACCTTGCTGATCCTTATTATAGCGGTCTTGCTGCTCGTATTTGGCTATTTCGTCGGGCATCATGAATTTAAAGAAATGTTTATGGCCGTTGTGGGGTTGTCAGTGGCAGCGATCCCCGAGGGTTTACCTGCCGTTTTAACCATAACATTAGCAATAGGTGTGCAGGCTATGGCCAGGCGCAATGCAATTGTGCGGCGTCTGCCTGCTATTGAAACACTGGGTGCAGTATCAGTAATTTGCAGCGATAAGACTGGCACACTGACCCGTAATGAAATGATGGTGGCCACAGTGATTACCCACAGTTACAGATTGACTGTTGAAGGTAGCGGATATGAGCCTAAAGGAGCGCTAAAGCTAGACGACATTCATGTTTCTCCTGGCGAACATACTGTACTGGAAGAACTCGCCCAAGCTGCCACACTTTGCAACGATGGTGCGCTTCGCAAACACAACGAAGTGTGGATGGTAGAAGGTGATCCAATGGAAGGCGCGCTATTGGCTTTTAGCGGAAAAATGGATGTAGACATCCGCCAAGTGCAGGCCATGTGGACACGTACCGATGCGATCCCGTTTGATGCCCGAAATCGATTTATGGCCACCCTGAATCACGATCATGAACAACATGGGTGGGTATTTGTCAAAGGCGCACCGGAAAAGCTTTTAACTATGTGTATAAACCAGCGCGGAGCGAATGGAGCCATAGAAGTTCTAGATACGGCATATTGGAACAACCAAGCAGAATCAGTCGCCACCCTCGGTCAACGGGTACTGGCTTTTGCCGTCAAACAGGTTGTGCCGCATAATACGGTACTGGAACATACGGATGTCCATGCTTCGCTAACCCTGCTGGGGATGGTGGGAATGATTGACCCTCCAAGAGATGAAGCAATTATTGCGGTGTCTGAATGCCAAAACGCAGGTATCAGTGTAAAAATGATAACGGGTGATCATACTAAAACCGCCGCTGCAATCGGCAAGCAAATTGGTTTGCAAAATCCTGATACCGTGCTCACCGGCTTAGATCTCGATGAAATGGATGACGCAACCTTAAGCAAAGCTGTCATGAACTGCGACATCTATGCACGCACCAGTCCGGAACAAAAACTGCGTTTAGTCATGGCCTTGCAAGCCAACGATTTTACAGTAGCCATGACAGGTGATGGGGTCAATGATGCGCCAGCGTTGAAACGAGCTGATGCTGGCATCGCCATGGGTCTTAATGGCAGTGAGGCCGCCAAGGAAGCAGCCGAACTAGTACTGACGGATGATAATTTTGCATCTATAGTTGCTGCCGTGCGCGAAGGTAGAACTGTTTACGACAATATTAAGAAAGTCATCAGTTGGACGCTGCCCACTAATGCGGGAGAAGCTATGACGATAATAGTGGCATTGCTGCTGGGCATGACACTGCCAATTACAGCCATCCAAATCCTTTGGGTCAACCTTATTACTGCTATCACTCTGGGCATTGCATTGGCATTTGAACCGACCGAAGAAAATACCATGCGCCGCCCACCGCGGGCGCGAGAAGAACCTCTACTGACCAATGATTTGGTCTGGCATATTATTTTGGTGTCCTTTTTGTTTTTGTGTGGTGTATTTGGTACTTACCACTACGCCATCGACCAGGATTACTCAGTAGAACTCGCACGCACTATTGCTCTTAATACCTTAGTGGTAATGGAAATATTTCATCTGTTTTTTATTCGTAATATTTACGGTTCCTCACTGACCTTCAAAGCGTTACGCGGTACCAAAGTAGTCTGGTCGGTGGTGATTGCTGTCACTGCTGCACAGTTCGCAATCACCTACCTACCTTCACTACAATCGGTATTTGCTACCGCCGCCATTCCATTTTGGGATGGTGTGATGATTGTGGGTGTAGGTGTCACACTATTTGCAATTATTGAGGTCGAAAAGCAGGTAAGACTGGCGTGTCAGCGAACAAGAACAGGATAGGGACTAGCATGCTTAACAACATTTGTAGCTGAGAAATACTTTCATATTGTTATAGAGTGAAATTTTACACTTAATCTTCCCATTCTAGTTTTGGGTTATTTAGTTTTCAGTGTGCATAAAAAATCTACCATTATCTATTTTATAAATAATCAAAAACCATCGGTATTGCTAGATACCAATATGAAAATAATGCCAATACCCTGTTATGATTGTTGGTAGATTTTGATCAGCTGCTGCTCAATAACAACGATTCACAGCCAAATACTATTGGGATCTACACACCAAAAAATGTAGTCTAGCAACTAAGTCACTTTCCCAATCGGCTCCGATGGCAGTCAGTTTTTTCTGTTCTTTGGTTCAACCCAGATGTAGATGGCTTTCACACGGTTTTTGATGATGTACACAGCAATATGAAAACCATTAAGGTGCGGGTAAACTGGCGTCACTCAGTAGCAAGACCAGTGAAAACTTAGAATAATTACAGCGACTATTAGGGTTGAATAAAATATGACACTCACCGATTGGTTATCACTGCTCACAATCTGTATTTTGGGCGCGATGTCGCCAGGACCGAGCTTGGCTGTGGTACTAAGACACAGTATTCATTCGACCAAACACGGCATAGTAGTGGCCATGAGTCATGGGTTGGGTGTTGGGGTTTATGCGGTATTAACCATCGTTGGGCTGTCGGGTTTACTGTTAAGTTCGCCGTTACTATTTAAGGGGCTGGTTTATGCTGGGGCCTTATATTTGTTGTATATGGGGGTAAAAGCGCTCATGTCCAAGGGCAATCCGTTTAAGGCCGATACCGACTCAAAGCAACCTACCAGTTATTATGCTGCTGCTCGAGATGGTTTTTCTATTGCATTTTTAAATCCCAAGCTGGCGGTTTTTTTTGCCGCATTGTTCAGTCAGTTCATCACCCACGAGCGAATGAACTTCAGTAGCGGTGCTTTAATGGCTGGTACCGTGCTGACCATTGATACCATTTGGTATATTATTGTGGCCGGTTTGGTTCACGGTACCCGTGAGCGTTTTGCATTAGCTGAAAAAGGCCCGCTAATCGACAAAATCGCCGGTGTGGTGTTTATTGCGTTAAGTATTCGGGTAGTGACGCTTTAACAATCTCGTCATCCTTGAGTATAGGTAAAGTAAAATATCATTTTTCAAAAAGATGATATTCCATTTTGCCTCATATTTTCCATATCTACTTTTCTTTTTTACTTTTGTGGAAGTGAAAGTTGATTACTTTCCGTGTGGTTATCAACGGGATTTATATAATACTGGTCCTACACCTGCCATTGCTAGGCAAATTATTGTGTAAACCAGTTTTGAATTTTTACTTTAGTAAATGGTGATGAATGGCTTTTATTTAAACAGACTTATCTGAGGTGGAGCAATACTTTAGGGGACAATGATTCAACAACTTTTTCATCACAAGCTCAGTAAATATCGAGGGGCTCGAGTCTACAGGTCACGGCTTACCGTGGCCGTAACTTGTTGCTGTAAGTCTGCACTAATATAAATAGATAAGGTTGATAGATCAGCATGCCCGGCATTTTTCATCACAACTTGTAAAGGGGTGCCCGCTGCGATGGAGGTAGATATGCCGGTATGGCGCAACGAATGCACGCTGAATTGCCGTAATTCGCCGGCGGCGTGTGGTTCATCTGACGTAAGCTTAGAGGCGGTTAAATCAAAAATTTCACGTACGATGTTACGAATTGCTTCAATTCCCAGTTGAGCATTTAACACGCCCGTATCACGGCCATGAGTGCCAGCCTTATGGCGCACAAATAATGGGATTTTTTCATCGGGCTGTTGCAAATCGCTTAACCCCAGATAACGACGATAGTCCTTTAAACACTGAAGAAGTTCATCTGGACAGAGAATGATACGGCTTTTCCCACCTTTACTATGGGGGATTTTAAACACCCAATTACCGCTTCTATGTTTAAAAAAACTACTCATTAAGGGTGTAAAGCCAGGCCTTGCTGCTATTTCTGACACTCTGGGGTAAAGTAAGTAGAGTAGGGCGAACAACAAACGACTGCGCTGATGTTTCTCTGGCTGTTTGTCTGCCAACTCATTGACAACATCCCATACACTCCGCCACTGCAGGGAACTCAATGCCTTTTCCCCCACTTCTGGATCCGCTACATGAGTATTGTTAACATTTAATCGTCGCAATAAAATCGCAGCAGGATTCTTATCGTGATATTCCACATCATTAAGAAATAAGAAAAAACTGCTCAATAGTGAAAGCTGAGCTTTTAAGGTACTTGTTTTACGTATGTATTTACCTAAACCACGATGAACAAAAGGCTGCCACTTAGGATTAGCTTGCAATAAGGTCGTTTTCGCCTCGGTAATAAAAAATGGATAGGAGGTGCGTGCAATAAGATGGGCAGGGGGCTGATTACAAAAATCAATAAATTTACGCAAGGCGATACGATCAATCTCAGCTATGGACATGCCGCACACAAGCCAAGTCCAGTTAAACAACACATTTAACTCACCGCGAATAGACTTGAAATTATTGGCGTTAAAGCGATTCTCAGCCAAATATTCTATTGCCAGTTCATAGCTGTAAGCAGCGTCAGGAATGCTTCTGTCTAGCTCACTGATATGTTGATTGATGTAATCAACTCCCAAATCAAGCTGATTTGCATGGGGAAATAAAGGCATGAAATTTTGGTTCATAGTGATGTTTAAACATGACATAAGTATATATAAATGATTTTAACTGTATACTTATCCAGTTGATATAATTTTTGTTTAAATCCTCTTACCTGGTACTCTCTAGCGCACTTATTATCTTAATCTTAGCTCTGGGCTTAAGTAACACAGTATCTGATTGCTTATCATGCTATTTAGACTTTATCTTAGGAATATACCCAAAGCCATTAGATCTGAAGTTAGGCGCTAAAAAAACACTGTCACATAAGCTTACTTCTACAAAGTACAATAGGAATGTAGCGGGGAGGTGGTATTATACCTTCATTCTTCTTAGGCAAAATAATAGAAGCGTACTATGTTCAGCCTTAGTAAAGTCAGATCCAAATAACTTAATACTCATAGCTTATTTAAGAGATACCGTTGTATCTAGCTTGCAGAATGGAGGAGGGTGGATGGTACTGCTGATACATTGTTGCTGCCATCGTATGTTTAAATTCTGCGTTAACCAATTTTAATGGCTTTTAACAGCACGCTTACTGACTAATTTGTTGCAAACACTACGTAAATATTAACTTATTTAATAACCGTTATTTCGCCAAAATAATCACAGTAATCCAATTACAATCTGTTAGTTATATACCCTAAATTTAACTTAGCTGCTTACATATATAGGTATAACCGTATAACGCTAATTATACGCATATAAAACAACCTGATAAACTTACTAAACATTCTCGCTGTATTTTGACTATCTGATAGTCTTGAATTGATAAAACTTAATCACAGTAACATGCTAATTGTTACTATTACGCAGTGGTAATAACACCATGACTCTTTATTATAAATATGTCGGCGCTCAGTGCATGCGAGCCCAAGACGTTATGCCGGACTTGGTATTAGTGTAACTCGATGGTTAAAAAATCAATGTTCAGTCGATCAGTAAAGATAAGAACACAGTCATAAATTTACGAGCCACTTGGTGCCCGCCATGTAGCTCAGAAATTCATGTATTTACCTATGCACAATAGCGCAATAAAGACGTACACATTATTATGTTAAATCTTGGGCGGACATTAAACATCGATAAGCAGTTTATCAAGCATGATTTAAACGGCGATATGGCCACCATTATGGATGCTCATAGTTTATCCATAACATTGTATTAATCACAAGATGGAAAACTGATAGACAGTTATTTTGGTGAGGTGTCAGCGGCAAACTTACATATGCAAAAACTAAATACAATAGTAAGGCCTAAATAGCATTGAACACTGAAAGAATCACTGGTTACGGTTATTCACTTAAGCTGACAATCCTCATAACCATTTGAGTTGCAGTCAGCTGGAATAGAAGTCAGCCACATGTGCATAGTTTAAGTGCAACAGCAATTGCTACAGACAATC
>Ga0075467_10000383_pt1 | contig 34236 bp, 33 predicted proteins | sample DEB08_DNA_9_FD_75067 | JGI IMG/M metagenome (GOLD analysis project Ga0075467, IMG submission 75067) | Aqueous microbial communities from the Delaware River and Bay under freshwater to marine salinity gradient to study organic matter... | ecosystem: Environmental > Aquatic > Marine > Coastal ... | reverse complement strand
AACGCCTCATCCTCATCACCGAAAAACACGAAATTCGGCGATTCACCGTAAGTGTCGATGTAAGGCTGGTGAAACGAAGGGTCCTCGAAGCCAGAGTAATCGAACACAGTGATGTTCTGTGCGGCGGCAGGCATGGCCAGAATAATCGCTGTGGCAGTGCCGAGGGCCAGTTGTTTTGTCATGCTGAGTTTCCTGTTGGTCGGTGTGGTGTTGTTTTGGCAAGCAGTTTCAGAGATTAGAAATTTCGCTACAGCGCCGCAAGTGCCAACCGTTTTTTCATATCGCGGCAGGCTGCAACCGCCAAAAAACGGCTTTTAACGCGGGTGACCGGGCCGCGCGCGTTATATGGGCGCCCGGAATAAGGACGTAGCCGATTAAACCTTTGGCACCGATTCAGATGTTTCCGCTGCGCGGGTCTGACCAAGCTGTGCGGTATACGACTGCAACTCCAGCAGGGCGCTATCGGCGCTGGCTGCGTCCTGCACCTCCAGCGCATCTGCGATGCGGGTGTGCAGGCTAATGATTCTGTCCCGTGATCGTGCGGTGAAGGTAATCATGTTCATCAGCGGTTGCATCGCCTCGACCGCGCCGGCCAATTGATAAGACATCACAGGGTTGCCGGCGCCGTCGACAAGGGCCCGGTGAAACGCGACATCGGACGCGCAAAATGCCTCATACGTGAGGCCGGGTTGCCCTTGGCGCACGATTTCAGCCCGCATCGTGGCCAGTTGATCAGGGGTCCGGCGTTGTGCCGATAGCGGCGCACAGGCCCGTTCAAGCGCAAATCGCGCCTCGCAGGCCACGTCGAAACTTATATCGTTCATCGACAGCAAGAGGGTCGAAGTTGTGATCTGCTGGCCATAGGCATCTTGATAGGACAGGCGGTTCACGAACGCTCCGCCCGTCGCGCCACGTTGTGTGCGGATCAACGATTGCGCCGCCAGACGTTTCAGTGCCTCTCGCACCGTGGGGCGGGAGACCTCGAATTGCTCTGAAAGTTCCGCCTCGGAGGGCAGGCGCGCGTCGACGATCAGATCTCCCGCGATAATCGCATCGCGGATGGCTTTGGCAATCTGAGCTGACAGGTCGGCGGGACTTGATGGGTCAATCTTCATGGGCTTTTTCTAATTGTCAGACATTTATCTTGCAAGGGGCATCCAAATGTCTGACAAATCCTCAGTCGAAGCGAGTCGCATGGGAGGCGGCGTTGGTTTCAGCACGCATCAGATCCATGACCGGTTGGCATTGGCTTGCGCTTTTCGCGCTGATCGTAATCGCATGGACAGCCTTGTTTGCCATGGCGGTTCCGAGTGCTCTGCGCGAGGCGGGGCAGGTTTACGGCGCAGCCTTCTGGGAAGACCTTTGCACCATAACACCGGATGCCTCCGGTTTTGCCCGCGTGGTTCTGATGTGGGCGTTGATGAGCGCGGGCATGATGGCGCCGACGGCGCTTCCGGCCTTTGCCACCTATGATGAGCTTGGCCACACTGGTCAGACCCGGTTCGGCGCACTGGTGGGGGGATACCTTGTTGTCTGGCTGGGGTTCTCGGTCGGCGCGGGGGCCTTGCAGATGGGGCTGATGTGGATGGGTCTGGTATCGCCACTGGGCAACAGCGTTTCCGCGTGGCTCAGCGGTGCGCTCTTGCTGGCGGCGGGCGCCTATCAGTTCTCGCCGCTCAAGGAGGCCTGTCTGGCGAAATGCCGGATGCCGATGACATTTTTCATGAACCACTGGGACGAAGGGCCTTTGCGCAACGGGGTGAGGCTTGGTCTGGTCTGTCTGGGCTGTTGCTGGGCGCTGATGCTGTTGGCTTTTGTCGGCGGGGTGATGAACCTTGCGTTCATGGGATTGGCCATGGTGATCATGGTGGTGGAGAAACTGCCCCAGATCGGACGATTTGTGACCCGTCCGCTGGGATTTGCGCTGCTGGCTGGTGGGGCATGGACTTTAACGAATGCGATCTGAGGAGGGAAAGACAATGGCGTTGGACGACATCGGTACTGTGCCGTGGACGATCAAGGGCGAACTGATCCTGAACTGCAACTGCACGGTATTTTGCCCGTGCGTTGTGTCGCTGGGTCAGCATCCACCGACCGAAGGCCATTGTCAGGCTTGGGCCGGAGTGCGCATCGATCAGGGTGAATATGGCGGCGAGGACCTGAGCGGGTTGAACGTCGGTCTGTTTCTTGAGATCCCCGGTAACATGGGGCGCGGCAACTGGAAAGCGGCGGCCTTTATCGATGAGCGCGCCAATGAGGCCGCCTATGCGGCGCTGGTCAATATCTTCAGTGGCGCGGCGCGCGGTACGACCGGGCTTTTCGGGATGCTGGTTGGTGAATTCATCGGGGCGGAACGATCCCCGGTCGTGTTCGAGACCGAGGGCAAGGAACGCCGACTGATGGTGGGGCGCAAAATTCAAGGCGCCGTGGTGCCTGTCGAGGGCAAGGACGGCAAGGATATTGTCGTCACCAACACCGAATACTGGATGGGCCCCGATATCACCGTCGCCAAGGCCACCAAGGGCCGTGTGCGGGCTTTTGGCCGGGTCTGGGACTTCGAGGGCCGCAGTGCCGAGATCTGTCAGATCGACTGGAGCGGACCCGGTAAGTGATGATCACGCCAGCTTATTGCCAGACCATGGCGCGCTATAACGCATGGCAGAACCTTGCGCTGTTTCGTGCGGCTGGTGGGCTTCGTGATGTCGATCGCGACCTTGATCGGGGTGCGTTTTGGGGTGGGATCACAACGACCCTGTCCCACCTGATGTGGGGTGATCTGATCTGGATCGCGCGTTTCGACGGTGGGCCGGGACCCGAGGCGGATTTGAATGGTTCCGCCAAGGCCTATGACTGGCAGGCGCTGATGGGTGCACGTCCGGGGCTTGACGCCCGGATCGCTGCTTGGGCGTGGACGACCGCCGCCGATGATTTTGAGGGCGAATTGACTTGGTTCTCAGGTGCTGCGGGGCGGCAGATGACGGTCCCGCGCGCGCTGTGCGCGATGCAGATGTTCAATCACCAGACCCACCATCGGGGTCAGGTGCACGCGATGTTGACTGCCGCCGGGGAGCGCCCCGGTGACACCGATCTTCCTTTCATGCCTGATGAGGTTCCCGAATGGCATTGATTTCTCCCTCCCGCCGCCTGCGTCGGACGCCGTTTTCTGAAGGGGTCGAGGCCGCAGGCGTCAGCGCCTACACCGTTTACAACCGGATGTTGCTGCCAACGGTCTTCCGGTCGGTCGAAGAGGACTACCATCACCTGAAGGCGGCTGTTCAGATATGGGATGTCGCCTGCGAAAGACAGGTGGAGTTGCGTGGCCCGGATGCTGGCCGCCTGATGCAGATGCTGACCCCGCGTGACCTGCGCGGCATGTTGCCGGGCCAATGTTACTATGTTCCCATCGTCGATGAGACAGGCGGCATGCTGAACGATCCGGTGGCGGTAAAGCTTTCGGAAGACCGTTGGTGGATTTCCATCGCCGACAGCGACCTGTTGATGTGGGTCAAGGGCATTGCCAACGGGTATCGGTTGGATGTGCTGGTCGACGAACCCGATATTTCGCCCTTGGCCATTCAGGGGCCCAAGGCCGATGATCTGATGGCGGCGGTATTCGGCGACAGCGTGCGAGACATTCGTTTCTTTCGCTTTGGTCACTTCGACTTTCAGGGCCGCGATATGGTTATTGCGCGATCTGGTTATTCGAAACAGGGCGGGTTCGAGATCTATGTTGAGGGGGCTGATATCGGCATGCCGTTGTGGAATACGCTGATGGAGGCCGGTAAGCCGATGGATGTGCGCGCGGGATGCCCCAACGGGATCGAGCGGATCGAGGCTGGATTGCTGAGCTACGGCAATGACATGACCGATGACAACACGCCGCACGAATGCGGTTTGGGCCGGTTCTGCAACACGGCGACGGCGATTGGCTGCATCGGGCGAGATGCGTTGATGCGGGTGGCCAAGGATGGACCCGTCAAACAGATACGCGCGATTGTGATCGATGGCAGGCCGCCGGCGTGTGATCGGGCATGGCCGATCATGGCGGGCACCAAATGCGTGGGCCACGTGACCTCGGCCAACTGGTCCCCGGATTTCAATACGGGCGTGGGGATCGGTATGGTCCGCATGACCCATTGGGATGACGGCACCAATGTCGTGGTGGAAACGCAATCGGGCCCGATGGCCGCCGTGGTAAAAGACCGGTTCTGGCTTTAGGCCAGTCATTCAAAGACCAGAATTCGTGCTTTGCATGAAGAAATGAAAGGGTATGAACATGACATTCCGCGCCTTGCTAGTTGAGAAGGACGACGAAGGGAAAACCCACGCGTCGGTCCAGTCACTGGACGACAGCCGCCTGCCCCAGGGGGAGGTCACTGTTGCCGTGGAATACTCGACGCTGAACTACAAGGACGGGCTGTGCATCGGTCCGGGCGGCGGGTTGGTGCGGAACTATCCCCATGTGCCGGGCATCGATTTCGCAGGCACGGTCGAGGCGTCCGACGATGAACGCTACAAACCCGGCGACAAGGTCGTGCTGACTGGGTGGCGTGTCGGAGAGGCGTTTTGGGGCGGCTATGCCGAAAAGGCGCGGGTGAAGGCCGATTGGCTTGTGCCGCTTCCGGACGGTTTGACGACACGGGCCGCGATGGCGGTGGGCACGGCGGGCTTCACTGCGATGCTGGCTGTCATGGCATTGGAAGATCACGGGCTGACCCCGGACAAGGGCGAGGTGCTGGTAACAGGCGCCGCCGGCGGTGTTGGGTCGGTGGCCACGGCGATCCTTGCCCATCTGGGTTATGACGTGGCTGGCGTTACCGGCCGTCCGGAGCAGGCGGATTACCTGCTGGGGCTTGGCGCAAAGCGGATCATCGCGCGCGACGAGTTGAACGAAACCGTCAAGCGCCCTCTGGAGGCCGAAACCTGGGCCGGGTGCGTCGATGCAGTCGGCGGTGCAATGCTGGCGCGAGTGTTGGGGCAGATGAAATATGGTGGCTCGGTCGCGGCTGTTGGTCTGGCCGGTGGCGCGGGGCTTCCGGCAACCGTCATTCCGTTCTTGCTGCGCGGTGTTAATCTGCTGGGAATCGACAGCGTGATGCAGCCCTATGACAACCGCCTGCGTGCTTGGGCACGGATTGCACACGATCTGCCGATGGAGAAATTGGAGGCGATGATCCATCCGGCCACACTGGCCGATCTGCCAGAACTGGGTGCCGCGATCCTGAAAGGCGGCGTGCGGGGGCGTGTGGTGGTGGATGTGACCGCGTAAACAGGATGTGATCTAACGCCACAGCCCATTGGACTTCGGCGTTTCGAGGAGTAGGTTTCCACCATGATCATAGAACTCGGACATTTTGCGCTAATCCTCGCCTTCATGGTGGCGATTTTTCAGATGATCGTGCCCCTCGTGGGTGCGCACAAGGGGTGGGGCGGCTGGATGGCGGTTGCGGAACCAGCGGCCACCACCCAGTTCCTGCTTACCGGATTCAGCTTTGCTGCACTGACGTACGCCTTCGTGACGTCCGATTTCTCATTGGCGCTGGTCGTCAACAACTCGCACACGCTCAAGCCGATGCTTTATAAAGTCACCGGTGTGTGGGGAAACCACGAGGGATCGCTGCTTCTGTGGGTTCTTATCCTGACGTTGTTTGGCGCCATGGCCGCGTGGTTTGGGGGCAACTTGCCACCGACGCTCAAGGCGCGCGTTCTGGCGGTGCAGTCTTCGGTCGCTGTCGCGTTCTTCGCGTTCATCCTATTCACTTCAAACCCGTTCGTCCGGTTGGATTTTCCGCCCTTCGACGGGCAGGATCTGAACCCGCTGCTGCAAGACCCCGGCTTGGCCTTCCACCCGCCGTTCCTCTACCTTGGCTATGTCGGGCTGAGCATGGCGTTTTCATTTGCCGTGGCTGCCCTGATTGAGGGGCGGGTCGATGCCGCTTGGGGCCGTTGGGTGCGGCCCTGGACGCTTGCGGCTTGGGTCTTTCTGACCATTGGGATCGGATTGGGGTCGTGGTGGGCTTATTACGAGTTGGGCTGGGGCGGATTTTGGTTCTGGGACCCGGTCGAGAATGCCAGCTTCATGCCGTGGCTGATCGGTGCGGCGCTTTTGCATTCGGCCATCGTGGTCGAAAAGCGGGAGGCGTTGAAAAGCTGGACCATCTTGTTGGCAATTCTGGCCTTCGGGTTCAGCCTGATCGGAACCTTCATCGTGCGGTCGGGGGTGCTGACGTCGGTCCACGCCTTTGCCAATGACCCCGAGAGGGGCATATTCATCTTGATGATTCTGGCGTTCTTCATGGGTGGCGCACTGTTGTTGTTTGCCTTGCGCGCCGGAACGATGGAGGCGAAGGGCGTCTTTTCGACCGTCAGCCGTGAAAGCGGACTTGTGGTGAATAACCTGATTTTGGCGGTATCGTGCTTCGTTGTGTTCATCGGAACCATCTGGCCGCTCCTTGCCGAGATGTTCTTTGACCGAACGTTGTCGGTCGGGCCGCCCTTCTTCAACGCGGCCTTCACACCTTTTGTCTTCGGGCTGGCCGTGGTGCTGCCGATTGCTGCAATGCTGCCGTGGAAACGGGCCAAGATCGGGCGTTCGCTGCGCGGACTGATCCCGGCGGCCGTGCTGGCCTTGGCGGTCGGTCTGCTGGTTTGGGCGATGTTTACGGGCCACACCGTGTTGGCGCCGATGTTTGTCGCGCTTTCCGTCTGGTTGGTTGCGGGCGCGGCGGTTGACCTATGGTCGCGCACCGGGCGTGGTGCGGTCGGTGGTCGGGTTGGCCGCCTGTTTCGCTTGCCGCGTGCGGACTGGGGCAAATCGGTGGCCCATGCGGGTGTCGGTGTCACGATCTTTGGGATCGCGACCCTGACCGGCTATCAGATCGAGGATATCCGCGTGGCGCAGATCGGTGTGCCCTATCAGGTCGGCGCCTACCAGATTGAATTGATCGACGTTGAAGAGAACGTGCAGGGGCCGAATTATGTTTCCACCTTGGCCCATGTTGCCGTGCGCGAGGCGGATGGACGTGACGTGGCACTGGTGCATCCCGAACGCCGGATCTACCCGGTTGCCGGAATGCCCACGACCGAGGCTGGGATCAACAACGGCTTCACCCGCGATGTCTATATCACCTTGGGCGATCCGCAGCAGGGTGGCGGTTGGGCCGTGAGAACGTGGATCAAACCCTTCGCGAACTGGGTGTGGGGTGGTGCGATCATCATGGCCTTGGGCGGGTTGCTGAGCCTGTCTGACCGACGGTATCGGGTGGCAGCCGGCGCTGCGAAGTCCGCCGATATCATCAAGGGAGTGCCTGCGGAATGATGCGCGGCGTCATTATGGCCGTCATGTTGCTGGCGACCCCGGTGTTTGCTGTGCAGCCGGACGAAGTGCTACCCGATCCAGTGATGGAGGAGCGCGCGCGCGACATCTCGGCGGGGTTGCGTTGCCTTGTTTGCCGGAACGAAAGCATTGACGAGTCTCATGCCGAACTTGCACGCGATTTGCGCCTGTTGGTGCGGGAAAGGTTGGTCGCAGGTGACAGCAACGATCAGGTCGTGGACTTTATCGTCGACCGCTATGGCGAATACGTGCTGTTGCGGCCCACGCTGACCGGTTCCAACGTGGTGCTCTGGTTGGCGCCTTTTGCGCTGTTGCTGGTCGGAGGAGCCTTGTCGTTGGTCTATGTCCGGCGCCGTTCGGTTGCCTCCGCGCCGACAGAAACCGCCCTGAACGACGCGGAACAGGCCCGTTTGAAAGAGATCGTCGGCGACTGACGCCGCGTTTGCGCTTTTCCGATCCGTTTCCTTTGATAAGGTCCGCGCGAACAGTGGAGCGTATTCAATGATCTATGACACCATCACCTATGATCTGACCGACGGCATGGCCGTGATAACCCTGAACCGGCCCGACGTGATGAACGCGCTCAATACGCAGATGCGCGCCGAGATCACCCATGCCGTGACCGAGGCGGGCAAAACCGCGCGGGTGGTTGTTGTGACAGGTGAAGGGAGGGCGTTTTGTTCCGGTCAGGATCTGGGCGACCGGGCCAACGTGGGCAACATCAATCTGGAACGCACCCTACGCGACGAATACATCCCCATGCTGATGGCGGTTGTCGAATGTCCGGTGCCGGTGATCTCGGCGGTAAACGGCACGGCGGCTGGTGCGGGGGCAAATCTTGCGCTGGCGGCCGATGTCGTGATTGCGGCGGAAAGCGCCAGTTTCATTCAAGCCTTTACCCGGATCGGTCTTATCCCCGACGCCGGCGGAACCTTTGTGCTGCCGCGAATGATCGGGAATGCCAAGGCCATGGGCGCCGCCCTGTTCGCGGAAAAGATCAGCGCCCAACAAGCGAGTGACTGGGGCATGATCTGGGAGGCTGTGCCGGATTCCACATTCGAAACGGTCTGGCGCGCCCGCGCGACCCATCTGGCAACTGGCCCGACCGAGGCTTTCAAACGGATCAAGCAGGCGATGCAGGCCAGTTGGGGCAACAGTCTGGAAGAGCAGTTGTTGTTTGAGGGCCAGTTGCAGGGTCAGTGCGGCCATTCCCGCGATTTCCGTGAGGGCGTGATGGCGTTTCTGGAAAAGCGGCCCGCTGCGTTCGAAGGCCGCTGAGGGCACCCGGCGCTCAGGCGCGAAATCGCGACCTTGGCTTGCCGGGGGTCGTCGCGATCATTGGTGAGCTGTCAGAAAGCGGTGCAGGTTCCCAGATAGGTCACAGCGCTGGTTGCGCCATCGACAAAATGGACCGTCATGATTGCGGTTTGATCTGGTTCAACTGTCAGAAGCTCGGCCAATCCAGCTTGGCCGGTGCTTGCATAACTTGCGGGCAGGGTCGCCCGCGCGGTTAGTCGGGTAATGGGCGTTTCGCCCATTATGCTGCTGGCAAAAAGCTGCCCCTCATGGTCGGCGGCGATGATCTGCACCTCGAATCCCGCTTCGCGGCAATCGGCGCCAAGTGGACATTCGACCGTGAAGATACAATCCCAAGGCTCGGCCAATGCAGGCGCTGAAACCACCATTGCGGATAAGACAAGAGTGATGCGTGCGATCATTCGGCGATGCTTTCGCAGGTCCCGAAGCCCGTGACTGCACGCGGCCGGATGTGCGGCTGTTGCCCGGTCAAGGTGATGTTGCCGATGTCGTCAAAGCTTAGCACCTGCACCGCTTGCGTTGCCAGATTGCGGTGAATCAGCGTCCGCATCCGGACAGATATAATTGCCCCATCCGGCGCGGATAGGTCTGCGATCAATTCGTAGTCGGTCGGCTGATCGGTTCCGTTCCATTCCACGTTCCAGCCTTCGTCCATCTCGGAGATGGTCAGCACCTGATCCCAGTCGCCGCAGGGATTGGTCTCAAGGCAAAGAACGCTGATGACACAGCGCAGTGGCTGATCTTGCGCCAAGGCGGGCATGGCTGGCACGCAAAGGGCCAACGCGACGAAAATTGGGCGGAAATGCATTTGCAACACCTGTCATGAACGCGGGGACTGTCGCCCCCGTCGCCCAACTTGTCCAGTCACACCAGCGAGGGGAGCCACAACACAATGCCGGGGAAGGCGATGAGAACCGCAACCGTGGCCACGTCTGCCCCAAAGAACGGCGTCGCGCCCCGAAAGACGTCCTGCACCGAAATCGGCAGCTTGCTGTCTTGCGCAACGCCCGCGACGACAAAGCAGTTCAGTCCAATCGGCGGTGTGATCAAACAGAGTTCCGCCATTTTCACCACGATGATGCCGAACCAGATGGCGCATTCCTCAGAGGTCATGCCGAATGCCGACATCTCGCGTGTGACATCAGGGCCGCCATTCAGGGCGATGATGGCCGGGAAGGTGACGGGCAGCGTGAGGATCAGCATGCCGATGGCATCCATGAACATGCCCAACACCACATAGACCAGCAAGATCGCCAGCAAGATCAGGTATGGCGAATAATCAAGCCCACTGATGAAGGTGGCGAAGTGGTCGGGCAATTGTGCATATCCCAGAAATCGCACGTAGATAAGAACGCCCCAGATCATCGCGAAGATCATCGCGGTCAGCTTGGCGGCCTCCATCAGGGCGCTGCGCAACTGACCCCATTTCATGCCTTTCCACAGCGCCATCACCAGCACGACAAACGCGCCCAAAGCGCCCGCCTCGGTCGGGGTGGCCCATGCGCCATCTTCGCCGCGATAGTAGATCGAAAAGATGATGATGAAGATCACGAAGGCGATTGGAAGCGCGCCGGGCAGGGACTCGAAGCGCTCTTTCCACGTGAACCCTGTTACGGGTGGCCCCAGATTCGGCCGGACCTTGGCCATGCCGATCACCAGACCGGCGTAGATTATCGCTGAGACAAAACCGGGGATGAATCCCGCCAACAACAGCTTGCCAACCGATTCCTCGACGATGATCGCATAGATCACCAAGATGGCGGATGGCGGGATCAGGCTGGCCAATGTGCCGCCCGCTGCCACGACACCTGCAGCAAACGCCTTATCGTAGTTCAGCTTGAGCATTTCGGGGATCGCGATGCGGGCAAATACTGCCGACGTCGCTACCGATGCGCCCGATACCGCGGCAAAACCTGCGGTTGCGAAAACGGTCGCAACGCCAAGCCCACCCGGCAACCAGCCAACCCATCGTTTTGCTGCCTCGAACAGGGCCTTGGTCAGACCCGCGTAGTAGGCGAGGTAGCCGATCAAGATGAAGGTGGGGATCAGCGACAGCGCGTAGCCAGTTGATTTCGAATGAGGAACCTGACCGGCAAGCCTGACGGCTGTCAGCAAACCACGCTCAAACCCCTGACGTTCCATGAAGTACAGGCACAGACCCAGCATGCCGATAAAGGCGGCGGCAAACGCCACGCGCACCCCGATCAGCACCAGAAGCAGCAACAGCCCTGACAACCACAAGGAGACATTGAAAATGTCCATCCCTTCCAAAAGGGCGCGCATATCGATCAGTTCATCCATGGTCTCTGCCTATCGGGGCGCGTGACGCTGCGCCTTCTTCTTGTTTCAATCAGCCTCGACTACGCATCGCGCGTATCGATAAGCGTTTCTGCTTCGCGCGCGGCGACGCTCATCGGATCCTCGGGCAAGGGGACGGCGACGGGACTAAGGGTGCCGGTTCGCCATGCCCGGCCATACGACCAAAGCTGCAGCACCAAGCGCACCCACAACAACCCCATCGCCACCGGAACCAGCAGTTTCGAGGGCCAGATCGGCAGGCCGATATCGATGGAACTGTCGCGTGAGAACATCGGCGCGTTCCAGTCAAAGCTGCGCCCGAAATGGTTCCAACTGCCATAGACCAGCGCCGCCACGACAATCACCATGAACAATGTCGAAAGCCATTCGGCGAACCACAGCCAACGCCCTTTCAAGCGGGTGACGACGATATCCATACGGATATGCCCGCCCTCACGCTGGCAATAACTCAGCCCCAGAAAGGCGAACAGGGCCATCAATTGTTGCGTCCAATCGACGTAGCCGGGCACTGGGGCATTGAACAGTTTGCGGCCAAAGATGTTCCAGACGGCCAGCAAGACCAGCATGAAAATCACGATGCCACCCACGAGATTCATGCGCGACTCTATGGCCAGGACGGCACGATCGATGCGCGAAAGGCGGCTGTCATCTGTAAGGACTGAGGAAGAAGTTGACACGGGCTCTCCGGTTCTGCTTTGCGATGCGGCCCCCGGGGGGCATTCCCCCAGGGGCCGCAAGGCAGGATTTCAGCGCTCAGTTGTTGGCGGCGCGATGTTCGGCCAGCGTGGACCGCACAAGGTCATAAAGTTCCTGACCCGGGATGCCCTGCGCTGTCATCTCATCGATCCATGCCTGATGGATCGGCGCCGCATTGACCGCGAGAGCCGCAAGCTCTTCATCGGCGATGGTGACGCGGTTTACGTTGCGCTCTGCCAGCACACCGTCCCAACGCTCGATCAGTTCGGCGTAGTTTTCCAGATAATGCTGGATCGACGCGTCCACCGCGTTGTCGAGGGCAGCGCGATGTTCATCGCTCAATGCATCATAGGCGTCGGTGTTGACGACGATGGGGCAGTTCACGGTGCCGGGGTTCAGGTTTTCGGTCCACCAGGTTGCGATATCGATCGTCCGGAACGACAGGTGCGCGTGCTGTGCAAAGGCGACGGTATCAACTGTGCCGCCTTCCATTGCCGAATACGCCTCGGACGATGTTACCGACGTCGGAACCGCGCCGATGCTTTGGAACAGCTGGCCGATGCCACCCGTCGCACGCACACGCATACCCGCCATTTCAGCGACCGTGTCGCGGGGCTCGCCCGTTCCAACAAGATTGTACTGCGGCATCGGGCTGGTCATCAGCAGTCGCGCATTCCAGCGACCCAGATCCGCAGCCGTCGCAGGATGTGCATAGACGGCGTGGGAAACGGCAACCTCTTCCTCCAGGTTGCGGACGTCCATGAAGGGCAGCTCGAGCACGGTGATGGTCGGGTTCTTGTCGGCATGGTAGCCGGCACAGAACTGCGCCATCTCGAATGCGCCGATCGAGATGCCGTCAAGGTTCTCGGTGTTCTGCGACAGGCCGCCATAGCTGATATTCATGGTAAATTCGCCGTTCGTCGCCTCAGCGACGGCATCGGCCAAAAAGTGCACATGTTCAGTGAACGCGCGGCGCTGTCCCCAGACGGAGACATTCCATTCTTCGGCTGCTGCTTCGGCAACAAAAGACAACGAAACAGCCGCCGCGATTGCGGGCGTGATCAGGTTCTTCATTGGTTTCCTCCCAGATATGCGAGGACGCAGGCCCCGCTTGCCCTTAAGTTAGACAGGCGAAGACCTATTTTCCAAGTGCAAAATCACCTCGCGTCCCAATCGGTTGCGGTTTGACGGTCTGAATTCCGCCGCGCGGCGTTGCAAACAACCCAAGCCGCGACACGCCCCCGTGGGGATGATTGTCCAAGTGGATATGAGCGATCTGCCCGCGCGGAGCGCTCTCGTTATGTCCCGCTGATGCCTGATCCAGCCCCACAAACTGATGTGGGAAATGTTACTTCCCAATATTGTATCGCGGATTGATCAATCGTTCAGGTCATCGCCTACGCTGTGCATGGCCGCTGCCAGATCGACCGCTCGTGCGTGCCCAAGGCGGGAAGGTCGCAGGTCAGGCTTTCGAGGCTTGGCAGTTCCTTGTCTAGGGCAACAAGGACGTCAGCCGATGCAGAGCAATGCGTTCGACCTGCGTGCAGGCTTCGGCGAATTCGGTTTCGGTATCATTGGCGATGCGCCGTTCGAACGCGGCCAGAATGCTTGCCTTGTCATGATCACGGACTGCGATAATGAAGGGAAAGCCGTGCTTGACCGTGTAGGCGGTATTCATATGGGTAAACATCCGCCGCTCGGGGTCGGTCAAGGCATCCAGACCGGCACTTGCCTGTTCTGCGGTGCTATCTGCCGTCAGGCGCTTGGCCGCAGCCAGCTTGCCGGCCAGATCTGGGTGGGCCGCAAGAACGCCCACGCGTTCCGCTCTGCTGGCCGACCGGAACATCCGGCACAACGCGTTGTGCAACCCGACCGCGCTGTCATGAGCCGGACCAAGCTCCAATTGCCATGCGCGCGCCGCGATCCATGCGGAATGTTCGAAGATCGCGCCATAACTCGCGACGAACGTCGCCTCATCCATCTGTGACGGTCGCACCCCGTTGTGCGGCGGATGGATCTTGGACCAATGTTCGGCAATCTCGATACGTCGGGCAAACCACGCGCCGCCCTTGGCCGCCACATGATCCAGAAACTTGATCAATCCCGCGATCTTGCCCGGACGCCCGATCAGACGACAGTGCAGTCCGATGCTCATCATCTTCGGGGCACCGCGCGCGCCCTCTGCCCAAAGCACATCATACGCATCGCACAGGTATTGCCCGAACTGTTGCCCGGTGATGTAGCCGGGCGCGGTGGCAAATCGCATGTCGTTGGCTTCAAGCGTGTAGGGAATGATCAGCTGATCACGTCCGTCAAAGTTCATGTAGTGCGGGAGGTCGTCATCGTAAGTATCAGAAATATAGGAAAATTGCCCCGTCTCAGCGGCCAATCTGACGGTGTTGAGTGACGAGCGGCCGGTGTACCAGCCCTTTGGCGGCGTTCCCACGACTTCTTGGTGCAGGCGGATTGCCTCGGCGATCGCGGCGCGCTCCTGGGCCTCCGGCATGTCGCGGTGCTCTACCCATTTCAGGCCGTGGCTTGCAATTTCCCACCCAGCGTCCTTCATTGCGGCGACCTGCACCGGCGACCGCGCCAAGGCCGTGGCGACGCCATAGATGGTCAGTGGAATGGCCCGTGATGTGAACAGGTCATGCAGCCGCCAGAACCCGGCGCGTGCGCCATAGTCATAAAGCGATTCCATGTTCCAGTGCCGCTGCCCTGACCAAGGTTGCGCGCCCGCGATATCTGACAAGAACGCCTCGGACGCCGCATCGCCGTGAAGCAGTGAATTTTCGCCGCCCTCTTCGTAATTCAGCACGATCTGCACGGCTACCCTTGCCGCGCCCGGCCATTGCGGATCGGGCGGTGTGGGGCCGTAGCCCAGCATGTCACGCGGATAGCGCAAAGGGGTGTTTGGCATTGTGCCCTCGATTGCGGCAGATGCCGGTTGATTAAGTGGCAAACGCGCGCTGGAGCAAGGGCCGTTGCAAGCGTGGCTTGCACATGCCCCGGTTTTTGTTCGAAATAACGGCGAATGATCAAGGAGCAGGCAGATGCCCAATGGATATCTGACAACACATGTGCTGGACACAGCCCGTGGCAGACCAGCCGCAGGGTTGCAGATCGTCTTGACGTATGCGGGCACTGAGTTGGCCCGGATGTCCACCAATGCCGATGGCCGCACTGATGGCCCGATCTTGCCGCAAGAGGCGTTCCAGACTGGTGCCTATACGCTGAACTTCCACGCGGGGGATTATCTGCGCGGGGTGGGAACGCCGTCAGATTTCCTTGATGTGGTTCCGATCAACTTCCTGATGACGGACGATGTTCATTACCACGTGCCACTGCTGCTTTCGCCTTATGGCTATTCAACGTATCGGGGAAGCTGATGGATCTGACAATTCTTCTCCATTGGGCGGAATTTGGCGTGCGCTGGCTGCATGTCATCACCGCCATCGCCTGGATCGGCTCCAGCTTCTACTTCATTGCGCTTGATCTGGGGTTGAACCGGAACATTCCTGGACCGGCGGATGGCGAGGAATGGCAGGTTCATGGGGGCGGGTTCTACCATATCCAGAAATACCTCGTGGCACCCGATGCGATGCCCGAACACCTGACTTGGTTCAAATGGGAAAGTTACGCGACATGGCTGTCGGGCTTTGCGCTTCTGATCCTTGTCTATTGGGTCGGGGCTGAGCTGTTCTTGATCGACTGGACCGTGATGGACCTGGCACCGTGGCAGGCCATCACCATTTCCGCCGTCTCGTTGGTGATTGGCTGGGTGATCTATGACACTCTGTGCAAATCGCCGTTGGGTGAAAACCCGACACAGCTCATGGTGCTGTTGTTCGTGTTGCTGATCGTCATGGCGTGGGCTTATACGCAGGTTTTTTCCGGACGTGCCGCGTTGCTGCATCTCGGCGCTTTCACCGCCACCATCATGAGCGCGAACGTCGCGATGATCATCATTCCAAACCAGAAGATCGTGGTTGCCGACCTCAAGGCGGGGCGGGTACCGGACGCGAAATATGGCAAGATCGCCAAGCTGCGCAGCACCCACAACAACTATCTGACGCTGCCCGTCATCTTCTTGATGTTGTCCAACCACTATCCGCTGGTCTTCGCGACGCAATACAACTGGATCATCGCTAGCCTTGTCTTCCTGATGGGCGTGACGATCCGCCATTTCTTCAACACCATGCATCAGCGCAAGGGCATGTTGTGGTGGACGTGGGCGGCAACGGCCCTGATTTTCGGCCTGATCGTCTGGTTGTCGGTTCTGCCCCTGTCGCGTGAAGACGTGGTTGAGGAGGCGGCGATGACCCCTCTGTCCGAACGCTTTGCCGCGCACGCCGATTTCCCCGAGGTGGCGAACATCGTTCTGGGACGCTGCTCCATGTGCCACGCTGCGGAAGTATACTGGCCCGGCATCGCCATGGCCCCGCGCGGTGTTATGTTAGACAGCGATGCGGCGATTGCGTCCCATGCGCGCGCGATCTACCTTCAGGCAGGCGTGAGCCACGCCATGCCCCCCGGCAACCTCAGCTTCATCGAAGAGGCCGAGCGCGCAGCGATCCGTTCATGGTATCGGGAGGTGACAGGCGGCGCGCTGTAAAAAGGGGAGAAATCGTGTCAGCACCAATCAATCACTTCAAATCCGCGCTTCAGACAGGCAAGTTGCAGCGCGGGATCTGGCTGACGTTGGGGTCGGCGGTGGTGGCCGAGATCGCAGGCCAGTCGGGCTTTGACTGGTGCCTGATCGATGGCGAGCACGCCCCCTATGACCCCACGGCGATCCGCACGCAGTTGATCGCACTGGATGCGACGGGCACAGCCGCAATCGTCCGCGTTCCGACGAACGCCGACTGGCTGTTGAAACAGGTGCTGGATCTTGGCGCGCAAACCGTTCTGGTGCCCATGGTGGACACGGCCGCCGATGCCGCAGCCGCTGTCGCTGCTTGCCGTTATCCGCCGTTTGGACGGCGTGGCATGGGGCCAGCAATTGCGCGGTCCGGCCGGTTCGGCGCAACGCAAGGCTACCCCGAAACCGCAAACGCCCAGATCTGCGTGATCGTGCAGGCCGAAAGCCGCGCGGCGCTGGAAAACCTGGACGACATTTGTGCCGTCGATGGCGTGGACGCGGTGTTTATCGGCCCTGCCGATCTGGCCAGCGACATGGGCTACATCCACGACATGGGAAATCCTGTCGTTCTGAACGCGATTGACGCCGCGATTGCAACCATTCGTGCGCACGGCAAACCGGCAGGCATTATCACCTTTGATCCGGCAGAGCAGGCTCGTTACGCCGCTGGCGGCATCACGATCCTTGGCTTGGGGGCCGATGCGCATGTGCTGGCTGGCAGTCTGCGCGCGTTGGGAAGCCCGGAATGATCACGCTCAGCCACGCAGATGCCCATGCTGTCATTGATCCCGCCGTTGGCAACATCCCGTCATGGACGGTTCTGGCCCGTGCGCCCCTGCACGCCGCGCCGTGGCGCGATGACCCGGCGGTACAGGACGATCCGGCGATGGAACCTGTAAACAAGCGGCTGGCGGGGGATTTCCTGTGCGCCCCATTCTGTGCGGACAACGTTGATCACGGCCCGATGCACGGATCATCCGCCAATACCCCTTGGGACGTGCTGGAGACGGGCGAATCCCATGCCACGCTTGGCCTGCGGGCCACGATCCGTGGGGCGCGTATCACCAAGCATGTCCGCCTGACCGGTCCGGTGCTCTACCAGACCCACGTGTTGGACGGCGGGCAGGGGCGGCTCAGTCTTGCGCACCACCCCATGACACGGATGGCCGCAGGTGGCAGGCTTTGCTTTTCACCAAAGCGCATGGCCCTGACCGATCCTGCCCCGCAATATGCCGGCCACAACCTGTGGGCGTTGAACCAGATGCAGCCCGACCTGAGCATGCCCTGCGAAGACGGCTCTGATTGGGATCTCCACGATTACCCCCTTGCCCACAAGATCGAGGATTTCGTCATTCTGGTTGAGGCGCGCGAAAGCCGGCTTGGCTGGACGGTCGTGATGCGCCACGCCGAAGATGACATGCTGATCGTGCTGAAAGACCCCCGCATTCTGCCAATCACGATGATGTGGGTTTCGAATGGGGGGCGCGATTTCCCACCATGGAATGGCGTTCATACCGGTGTACTCGGGGTGGAAGATGGCTGCGCTGCCGGTGCATCGGGCGGGTTCGCCGCCGCCCTTGAGGACAATCGGCTTAGCGCGCTTGGTGTGCCAACCGCCCTGACCCTTGGCGGGCAGATTACCGTGCGCCATGCCATGGTGTCTTTGCCGCGTCCTCCGGGCTGGTCCGATGTGAAATCCGTCACGATAACCGGCGGACACCTGACCCTCACCGACGTCGGTGGTGGGAAGATCAGCGTTCCGTTCGATGCTAGTTTCTTCCTATGAGCCACCCACGAAAGCAGTGGCCATGATCCTCGTCGACGCCGATGCATGTCCGGTCAAGGAGGAGATATACAAAGCCGCCTATCGGCACAAATGCAGCGTTCGTCTGGTGGCTAACCAATACCTGCGCCACCCCGATCATCCCTTGATCAGCATGCAGATGGTCGATGACGGGTTCGATGCTGCCGATGATGCCATTGCGGATGCCGCTGGCCCCTCAACTCTTGTCATTACCGCCGATATCTTGTTGGCCGAACGCTGCATTGCTGCCGGGGCCGTGGTGCTGGGCCACAAGGGGGATCGGTTCACCGCCAATTCCATCGGCGCGCAGGTCGCGACCCGTGCCATCATGGCCGATCTACGTGCTGGGCTGGACGGGCAGGGGATCGGTGGCGCCAAACCGTTCTCGAAGGCGGATCGGTCGGCGTTTTCCAACGCGCTGGAATCTGCCTTGCGTGCCTTGCCTGTTGGATGACGGCCCGTGAAAGGGCGCTTTTCTTTGGCCGCGCCTTGCGCTAGACCGCCTGCCTTGGATCAGGATGTACGTTCATGAGCTTTACTCTCGCCATTGTTGGCCGCCCCAATGTCGGCAAGTCCACTTTGTTCAACCGTTTGGTTGGGAAGAGGCTGGCCTTGGTCGATGATCAGCCGGGTGTGACGCGCGACCTTCGCGAGGGGGCGGCGCGCCTTGGCGACATGCGCTTTACCGTGATTGACACCGCAGGGCTGGAAGATGCCACGGATGACAGCCTGCAAGGGCGCATGCGGCGGCTGACCGAGCGTGCCGTCGACATGGCCGATGCCGCTTTGTTCGTGATTGACGCGCGTGTGGGCGTCACGCCAAATGACACGCTGTTCGCGGAAATCCTGCGCCGAAAGGGGCGCCCCGTCATATTGGCGGCCAACAAGGCCGAAGGGCAGGCGGGACGTGCCGGGGTGATCGAGGCCTATGGCCTCGGGCTTGGCGAGCCGCTGGCACTGTCGGCCGAACATGGCGAGGGGATGGCCGAACTTGCTGTAATGCTGCAGCCGTTGGTTGCTGCCGCCGAGGCCACCGCCGAAGAACCCATCACGGATGTGGATATCGAAGAGGATGAGGACGGCGCCCCCCGCACCATCACCACCGCGCGCCCCCTGCAAATCGCCATTGTCGGACGACCCAATGCGGGCAAATCCACCCTGATCAACCAGATTATCGGTGAAGAGCGCCTGCTGACCGGCCCCGAGGCCGGGATCACGCGCGATAGCATTTCGGTTCCCTTTACGTGGGACGGCACGCCGATGCGGATATTCGACACCGCAGGCATGCGGAAGAAGGCCAAGATTCAGGAAAAGCTTGAAAAACTCAGCGTTTCGGACGGCCTGCGTGCTGTCAAGTTCGCCGAGGTCGTGGTGGTCTTGCTTGATGCTGCCATTCCGTTTGAGCAACAGGATCTGCGCATTGCCGACCTTGCTGAGCGGGAGGGCCGCGCCGTCGTGGTCGCGGTAAACAAGTGGGATATCGAGGACGAGAAGCAAGACAAGCTGCGCCACTTGAAAGAAGCCTTCGAACGTCTGTTGCCGCAGCTCCGGGGCGCCCCTCTGGTCACGGTTTCCGCCAAGACAGGCAAGGGGTTGGACAGGCTTCAGGCCGCCATCCTCAAGGCGCATGAAATCTGGAACCGCCGAGTGCCAACGGCGCGCCTCAACCAATGGCTTGCAACGATGGTGGAGGCACACCCACCGCCCGCGCCCGCAGGTCGCCGGATCAAGCTGCGCTACATGACACAGGCCAAGACCCGGCCACCGGGTTTTGTGGTCATGTGCTCGATGCCGGACAAATTGCCCGAGAGCTATTCAAGATATCTTGTCAATGGGTTACGAGATGACTTTGACATGCCGGGCACGCCCATCCGTTTGTATATGCGCAGCCAATCGGATGCGAACCCGTACAAAGATCGCAAGAAATCCATCCCCTCGCGATTGGCCAAACACGTCCGCAAGGGAGAGACGAAGAAGAAAGGATAGGCTGGCGCAGCCTATCCTCTTGAACAACTTCTGGAAGAGATGGCGGGCCTGTTGGCATCAGCGCCCAAGACCTGGCTACTGCGATAGTTGGCAAGACCCAAACTGGGGTTGGCCACACAATGCCTTGCTGGTTCTGCGCTTTTGGGTAAGAGCCGCCCTTGGGTGCGATGACCCAAGGCGCGGAGCAAGCGATCTTCAGGCGTTGGTTTCGCGGATCTTGTCTGCGGCGGCTTTGTCGAATGAAATGCCCGACTTTTCAAGGAGTTGGTCCAACTCGCCCGACAGGGTCATTTCCGTGATGATGTCGCAACCACCGACGAATTCGCCCTTGACGTAAAGCTGTGGGATCGTGGGCCAGTCCGAATATTCCTTGATCCCCTGACGGATGTCTTCATCTGCAAGCACGTTCACATCGGCAAATTCGACGCCCATGTAATTCAACACCCCGGCGACGCGGGACGAGAACCCGCATTGCGGCATTGTTTTTGTGCCCTTCATGAACAGAACGACATCATTGGCGGTGACGGTCTGTTTGATCGTATCTACTGCGCTCATCTGAGAAAGTTCCTTTTAATCCGGTGCCTTGGTGGTCAAAGCTAATGCATGTAGTTCACCCGCAGAGCCATCCATCTTGCCCTTGAGAGCCGCATAGACCGCACGCTGCTGCTGCACGCGGTTCATGTCGCGGAACGCTTCGTCGACGACCATCGCCGAGAAGTGGGCGCCGTCGTCGCCCTCAACGGTGATCTGGGCGTTTGGAAAGCTGTCTCGGATCAGATCCTCGATATCGCGGGCGGTGATCATGTGGACGTTATCCCTGAGTGTTTCAGTTTGGAATGTAGAGGCCTGCGGGCGTGGCTGCAAGGCATCAGGGGCGATACACATCTGATGCACACCTGATGCACAACCGGTGCATATGTCCGGCGATCAGGCAAAAGCCGCCGCGAAGCTGCCACGGTAAAGCGCCTGAAGTTCGGCCAGTGATGTCTCGGATCGGCCGATGCGCACTTTGTCGCCACCAAAGCGCCCCACGCTGATCAGCGCCACACCGGCTTGTCCTGCCGCGACCATCAGTGCCTCGGCCTTGTCAAAGCTGGTGGCGATCAGATAACGGGCCTGATCTTCGCCAAACAGGGTCGGGGTATCGGCGGCGTCCAACACCAGACCGACGCCAGCCGCCTCGGCCATTTCGAATGCGGCCAGCGCAAGGCCACCGTCCGAAAGGTCGGCGCAAGTGTTGATCAGGGAGGATTGGGCGCGGATGAATTCGCCATTTCGACGCTCGGCCGCCAGATCGACGTGCGGGGCATCGCCGTCTTCGCGGTTGAACACCTCGGCCAGCAGGGCGGACTGGCCCAGATGCCCGGCGGTTTCCCCAACAACAAGCGCCACGTGGCCATCGCGCGCCACGCCGCCGATCATATCATCGAGACTGTCCAGTAGGCCCACGGCGCCGATGGTCGGCGTGGGTAGGATGCCTTGGCCGTCGGTTTCGTTGTAGAGCGAGACGTTGCCCGACACGATCGGCATGTCCAGCGCCGCGCAGGCCGCGCCGATCCCTTTGATCGCGCCAACGAACTGGCCCATGATCTCGGGCTTTTGGGGGTTTCCAAAGTTCAGGTTGTCGGTGGTCGCCAAGGGACGCGCACCCACCGCGCACAGGTTGCGGTAGGCTTCGGCAACGGCCTGCTTGCCGCCCTCGACCGGGTTGGCCTTTACATAGCGGGGCGTCACGTCTGACGTGAAGGCCAGCGCCTTGGCGGTCCCATGGACCCGCACGATACCCGCACCAAGGCCCGGGGCACGCACGGTGTCGGCCATGACCATATGGTCGTATTGTTCATAGACCCACTGCTTGGCAGCATAATTCGGCGACGACACAAGCGCGCGCAGTGCGTCGATGGCGTCGACCTCTGGCACCGGCTCCATGTCGGCGGCGGGCGGCGTTTCCACCCATGGCCGGTCATATTCGGGTGCCGAGGAGGCGAGTTTCGACAGCGGCAGGTCGGCCATGGTTTCGTTGCCATGGATGATCAGGAAGCGATCTTCGGCGATGGTTTCGCCTACGATGGCGAAATCGAGATCCCATTTTTCGAACACGGCGCGGGCGGCATCCTCCAGATCGGGGTTGAGGACCATCAGCATGCGCTCTTGTGATTCCGACAACATCATCTCATAGGCCGTCATCGCGGTCTCGCGTTGCGGCACGTGATCCAGCGTCAGTTTGATCCCAAGGCCGCCCTTGTCGCCCATTTCCACCGCCGAACAGGTCAGGCCCGCGGCCCCCATATCCTGAATCGAGATCACCGCGCCGGTCTGCATCAGTTCCAGACACGCCTCCATCAGGCGTTTTTCGGTGAAGGGGTCGCCCACCTGCACGGTGGGCCGCTTGTCTTCGATGGTGTCATCGAATTCGGCACTGGCCATGGTGGCACCGCCAACGCCGTCGCGGCCCGTTTTCGCGCCCAGATAGACAACGGGCATGCCGACGCCGGAGGCTGCGGAGTAAAAGATCTTGTCTGCATCGGCCAGACCGGCGGCAAATGCGTTCACAAGGCAGTTGCCATTGTAGGCGCGGTGAAACCGAACCTCGCCGCCGACGTTTGGAACGCCGAAGCAATTCCCATAGCCGCCGATGCCTTCCACGACACCGTGCACCAATTGGCGGGTCTTGGGGTGGGAGGGTTCGCCGAACGACAATGCATTCATTGCGGCGATGGGGCGTGCGCCCATGGTGAAGACATCGCGCAAGATGCCGCCGACGCCGGTTGCCGCACCCTGATAGGGCTCGATGTAGGACGGGTGGTTGTGGCTTTCCATTTTGAAGACCACGGCCTGCCCATCGCCAATATCGACCACGCCCGCGTTTTCGCCCGGACCGCAGATCACCTGTGGCCCTTCGGTCGGCAAGGTGCGCAGCCATTTCTTGGAGGATTTGTAGGAACAGTGTTCGTTCCACATGGCCGAGAAGATGCCAAGTTCGGTGAAGCTTGGTTCACGCCCGATGATGCCGAGGATGCGGTCGTATTCTTCGGGGGTCAGCCCGTGGGCGTCGATCAAGGCGGGCGTAATGGCGGGTTCGGTCATGAAGGCAGATCCTGCTGGGTCAGTGATGAGTCTGTCTTTAAGGCAGGCCGGACGCGGGCGAAAGGGTCAGAGCGCGCGGCGATAGGTCAGGCTGGTTGGGCGGTCAAATCCGGGATGCGCGGTGCTGCCGGTCTGAACAAAGCCAAGCGCGGCGAAGGTGGCGTGGTTTTCGACCAGTTCGACACGGGTCTGCAACTCAAGTGCGGCAAGGCCAAGGGTGCGGGCGCGGCTTGCGGCCGCGCCGATCAGCGCACGCGCCATGCCCTTGCGCAAATGCTGCGGCGCAGTAGCGATCTTGCCGAGATAGTAGGCGTCGCCCTGCGGCACGGCGAACAGGCAGGCCACCGGATCGCCGTTTTGGCGGATCACGAACAGATCTTCGCGGCGGGACTTGGCCGCGAGATCATCGGCGGAAAGGCTATTGAGGGAGGAGGGGGGATTGATCCGCCCCTCCATCTTGGAAAAGGCGACCTGCAAAAGCGCCAATAGCGCGGGCCAATCATTGAAATCCGGTGGATTTATTTCGATTTCGGAAACAATCATCGCTGCCTTCCGCCCAAAAAAAAGGCCGAGACGAATCTCGGCCAAAGTCCAACAGGGAGGTAGTGACGATGCAGTTGCCTGCGGTTCGCCACTGATGATTAATTAAGCGGCGGTGTATTTACAATCAACCCAAAACCTGCCGCGATGCCGCATTTCCGGTATGTCTGTGGCGCATAGCACACAGCCTAGGACAGGTTCGACGCCTCTTCTTCGCGCTTTCGCCTGCGGTGGGCGATGACCTCTTCGGTGACGAAATCGCGGAACACTTCGATGCGTTTCGATTGGCGCAATTCCTCAGGGTAGGCGAGGAAAACCGGCACCTCGCTGGATTCGACATCCGGCAGCACCCGCACCAGTTCGGGGAAATCCTGGGTGAGGTAATCGGGCAGGACGCCGATGCCAAGATCGTGGATCACGCCCTGCAACACGCCGAAGTAGTTGTTGACGGTCAGGGTGCTGCCGATTTCGTAGGACATCAGTTCCCGCACCAGAATGGCGCCCGCGCTGACCTGTGGGGCGGATGCATTCTGGCTGATTAGCCGATGCGTACGCAAATCTTCCAGTGATTGGGGCGTGCCTTCGGCCGCCAGATACTTGGACGAGGCGTAAAGGCGCATGTTGATGTTCATCAGCCGCCGCCGGATCAGGTCGGCCTGACTGGGCTCCTTCATGCGGATGGCGACGTCGGCCTCGCGCATGGGCAGGTCCAGCAGGCGTTCCTCAAGCATCAGGTCGATCTTGAGGTGCGGATACTTGGCGTAGAGCTGCGGCAGGCGCGGCGCCAGCCAGAGCGAGCCAAAACCGATGGTGGTTGTGACGCGCAATTCACCAAAGACCTCCTCCTCGCTGTCGCGGATCCGGGCACTGGCGGCCTCCAGTCGTTTGGACATGGCGCGCGTGGCGTCGAAAAGCAGCTCCCCCTGTTCGGTCAGGATCAGGCCGCGCGCGTGGCGATGAAACAGCGTCGTGTTCAACTGTTCCTCGAGGGAGCGGATCTGGCGGCTGACGGCGGATTGGCTGAGATGCAGGATGTCGCCTGCATGGGTCAGGCTGCCGGCATCCGCGACCGCGTGAAAGATGCGCAGTTTGTCCCAGTCCATGGTCGTTCCTTTCGCGGTCTCGGGCGGGTTATCACGCGGGGCTTACCACATAGCGATTGCGCAAGCATGCACAAGCTGGCCGTAATCGTGGGATGCGGGCGGAATTCTGTTTTCAGGTCAGTCTTTTTGACCTATACTTGGTTTTTGACAATGATGTCCGCACGGGTTGGGAGGCTCCAAATGGGTGTTCAGTCTGTTTCGCTTGAAGATCGGTTCGATCTGACGAAGTCCCCCGTCTTGTTGAATGGAACGCAGGCCCTTGTGCGGCTGATGCTGGCGCAGCGGGCCCGCGATACGGCGGCGGGGTTGAACACGGCGGGATATGTCACGGGGTATCGCGGGTCGCCGCTTGGCGCGGTCGACATGCAGATGGCGAAGGCACGCAAACACCTTGAGGCCGCGCAGGTCCTGTTTCAGCCGGGCCTGAACGAAGACCTTGCGGCAACGGCGCTGTGGGGCAGCCAGCAGGCGGAATTGCGGGGCGAGGGGAAATACGACGGCGTTTTTGGCCTGTGGTACGGCAAGGGGCCGGGCGTGGACCGGACCGGCGACGTGATGCGCCATGTCAACATGGCGGGCACGTCCAAACATGGCGGCGTGATCATGGCCATGGGGGATGACCATGTGGGCGAAAGCTCGACCACCTGTCACCAATCGGATTGGGCGTTGGTCGATGCGCATATGCCGGTGATGAACCCGGCGGGCGTGCAGGAAATTCTGGACTTTGGGCATTATGCCTATGCTTTGTCGCGATTTGCTGGCGTTTGGGTTGGGCTCAAGACGATGAAGGACACGGTCGAATCCACCGCCGTGATCGATGGCAACCCGCACCGGATGCAGTTTGTGACGCCCGCGTTCGACATGCCCGAGGGCGGATTGAACATTCGCCTGAACGATCATTGGGTGCCGCAGGAAGAACGGCTGTTGATGCACAAACGCTTTGCCGCCGAGGCGTTTTCGCGCGCCAATGGCATCGACAAGCGGATGCATGGCAAGCCGGGGGCCAAGATCGGGTTCGTGGCGGCGGGCAAGAACTGGCTTGATCTTATCCATGCGCTGGAACTGCTGGGCATCGATGGGGCCGAGGCCGAACGGCTGGGCATCACGACCTACAAAGTTGGTCAGACTTGGCCGATGGACATGAAGGGCCTGCATGATTGGGCCGAGGGGCTGGACCTGATTGTTTGCGTCGAGGAAAAGCGCAAATTGATCGAGGTGCAGGTAAAAGAAGCGATTTTTGATGATCGCCACGGTCGCCGGGTCTGGGGTTTCAAGAAAGGTGCCGACGGGCCGATCCTTTTCCCGAACCATTATCAACTGGATCCCAACGATATCGCGCTGAAGCTGGGCGCGATCTTGCAGGATGAGGGGCGCACCACCGACCGGATCGCGGCCGGTATCGCACGGGTGGAGGAGGCCATTCGCGCCAACAACGCCCCCGATATCGCCAGCCGGACACCGTGGTTCTGTTCCGGTTGTCCGCATAATACCTCGACCAAGGTGCCGGACGGCGCGCGCGCGGGGGCGGGCATCGGGTGTCATTTCATGGCGCGCTGGATGGACCGATCGACCGAGGCCTATACCCATATGGGTGGCGAGGGCATGAATTGGGTCGGGGAAGCGCCGTTTTCCACCCGGAACCACGTGTTCCAGAACCTTGGCGAAGGCACCTATAACCATTCCGGGATCCTTGCCATTCGCGGGGCCTTGGCCGCCAACGCCAACATCACCTACAAAATATTGTATAATGATGCGGTCGCCATGACCGGCGGGCAGCACAACGAAGGCGATTTGAAGCCGCAGCAGATCGCGCATGAACTGGTGGCGATGGGGGTCAAGCATGTGGCCCTTGTGTATGACCCGAAGGAAGAGATCGATTGGGCTGGTTTTCCAAAGGGAATGCCTCGGTTCGAACGTGATGAGCTGTTGACGGTTCAGAAGGATATGGCCACGAAATCAGGTGTTTCAGCGATTATCTTCATCCAGACTTGCGCGGCCGAGAAACGCCGCCGTCGCAAGCGCGGCACCTTCCCCGACATCGACAAGCGGGTGTTCATCAACACCGATGTCTGCGAGGGCTGTGGCGATTGCGGGGTGCAATCCAACTGTGTGTCGATCGTGCCGGTGGAAACCGAACTGGGCCGCAAGCGGGCGATCGACCAGTCGACGTGCAACAAGGATTTCAGTTGTGTCAAAGGGTTCTGCCCGTCCTTCGTGACCGTCGAAGGTGCGAAGGTAAAGAAGCAGGCGACCGCAGATGTGGATGTTGGCCACCTGCCCATTCCCGATCTGCCTGAGATCATCGGCACCCACAACGTCGTGGTCACCGGCGTCGGCGGCACCGGGGTTGTGACGATCGGTGCGGTCATGGCGCAAGCCGCGCAGTTGGACGGCATGGGCGCGGGCATGATCGAGATGGCGGGATTGGCCCAAAAGGGCGGCGCGGTGCACATCCATCTGCGGCTTGCCAAGCGGCCCGAGGATATCAGCGCCATTCGCGTTGGCGCAGGTGAGGCGCATGTGGTCATTGGCGGTGATCTGGTGGTGACGGGCGGGGCGAAAACGCTGGGCCTGATGCGCACGGGCCAGACCGGCGCGGCGGTGAACGCGCACGAGATCATTACCGGCGATTTCACGTTGAATACGGAGTTTCGCATTCCGGGCAATGACTTGCAGGTCGCCCTTCAAGCGCGGCTGCGTGACAATCTGGCGTTGTTCGATGCGACGGAACTGGCCCGGGTCTTGATGGGCGATAGCATCTATTCGAACATGATGGTGTTTGGCGGCGCATGGCAGATGGGCCTGATCCCGTTGAGTGAAGCGGCCATTCTGGAGGCCATTGCGTTGAATGGCGCGGCAGTCGACCGCAACAAGCGCGCATTCCAGTTGGGCCGGTGGGCGGTGTTGCACGCCGATGAGGTCGCGCGGTTGATCAGCCCCAACGTGGTCACGAAACCCAAGACCCTGGCCGAGAAGGTCGCGTTTCGGGAGCGGCATCTGACAGCGTATCAAAATGCGCGGTTGGCCAAGCGCTATACCACGATGGTGGAGAAGGTGGCCGACCCGCGCCTGAAGGAGGCGGTCGCCCTCGGTTATCACAAGCTGTTGGCGTATAAGGATGAATTCGAGGTCGCGCGCCTGCATCTGGATACGGTGGCAAAGGTGAATGCGGAATTTGAAGGCGACATGCGGGTGAAATATCACCTTGCGCCGCCGCTGCTGCCGGGCAGGGATGCGACCGGGCGGCCCAAGAAGCGCGAGTTCGGGCCGTGGATCGGAAAGATCTATCCTCTGCTGGCCCGCATGAAGCCGTTGCGCGGCACGCCGTTGAACCCGTTTGGCTATACTGCCGAACGCAGGATGGAACGCGCGCTGATCTCGCAATACGAGGCGGATATGGCCATGTGGCTGCCCAAGGCGACGCCCGATATGATGGATGCGCTTGTGGCTTTGGCGGAACTACCGCTGACGATCCGGGGCTTTGGCCCGGTGAAGGAGAAGAACGCCGAGATTGCCGCGCGTACCCGTGCCAACCTGATCGCAAGCCTTGCGTCGGCCGGCACACCCATGGCGCAGGCGGCCGAATAAGGCGGGCAACGCCCCGCCGGTAACCTATTCGTCGGGTTTGATCAGGCCAAGGCCGCGCAGGTAAATGCCGATCCCCGCCTCGAGCAGATCCTCGGGGGAGAAGGGGGTGTTTGCGCCCGGGCGGCCACGCGCGAACAGTTCCACGACCCCGTGGCTCATGGCCCAGATATGTGCGGAAAACATTGACGGCGGCGGGCGTTTTTCGGCGGGGATGTGTTCGGACAGGGCATCGGCGGCGCGTTCAAGCACGGCACGCGATTTGGCGGCGGCGGCGGCCAGTTCGGGGGTCGCATTGGCCGATGTGCCACTTTCGAACATCGCCATGTAATGGCCGGGATACTTGCGGGCAAAGGCCAGATAGGCGCGGCCCGTCGCCTCGAACGCGGCCAGCGCCGATGGCTGGCCCTTGTTGAAGGCATATTCCATCAGGTCGGCGAAAATCTCGTGGCCCTGTCGCGCTGCCTCGGCGATGAGGTCTTCACGGCCCTCGAAGTGACGATATACTGCGGCGGGGGTGACGCCCGCGTTTTTCGCGGCCTCGGACAAGGTGAAACCGGTCGGGCCCTTTTCCTCGATCAATAGCAGGGCCGCGTCGATCAGGGCCTGACGCAAGTTGCCGTGATGGTAGCCGCGTTTAGGCATGTTTGCCATCTGACCACATCTCAGGGCCGCCACAGATCAGCGGATCGGGGCGGCTTACAACGCTCTCGTTACGCCCGGCATAATCCATGCGGGCCAGAACAGCGCGGATCACGGCCAACCGCGCGCGGCGTTTGTCATCGGCGCGAATAACCGTCCAGGGTGCGGTCGCGGTGTGGGACCGGGTGAGGGTGTCGCGGATCGCGTCGGTGTAGGCATCCCATTTCTTGAGACCTTCGACATCGATCCAGCTGAGCTTCCATTGCTTGAGCAGGTCGCCTTCGCGGTCCAGAAACCGGCGGAGTTGTTCGGCGCGCCCCACGTTCAACCAGATCTTGGTCAGGTGGATCCCGTCGCCGGTGACCATCTGTTCATAGGCGGGCAGCTGTTCGAAGAAGACCGCACGCTGTTCGGGGGTGCAAAAGCCGAACACGTGTTCGACCACGCCACGGTTATACCAACTGCGATCGAACAGGCGGATGTCACCCCCGGCGGGCAAGTGGCTGACGTAACGCTGGAAATACCACTGGGCGGCTTCGCGTTCGGTGGGTTTGGACAGCGCGACCACCTTGGCCACGCGCGGGTTCAGGTTTTCACGAACCCGCTTGATCGCGCCACCTTTGCCTGCAGCGTCGCGGCCTTCGAACACGACCGCCACCCGTTGCCCGGTATCGCGGACCCATGCGTGAAATTTCACCAGTTCGATCTGCAGCGCCTTGAGCTGATCTTCGTAGTCGTCCTTGTCCATGCGCATGTCATAGGGAAAGGCGGGGTCCAGCACGCTGTCCTTCTTGGCCTTTTCAATGGCTTTGCGAACGGATGCCGGTGCCGCGTCCTTGAAAAACGCGCTGATGGCGCCGTCGAATGGCTTGGACATGGCTGCACGGCTCCTCGGGGCAGATGTTATTGTCTTTAACACTATGGGGTGTGCGGACCGTCAGCGCAATCCGGCACGCGTGACGACACGGGCAACCGCATCAAGTGCCGCCTGCGGATCGGTGTGGTGCGGCATGTGCCCGACCCCGTCCAGCACCGTCAGGTTGGCGCCGGGCACCTGTGCGGCCAGAATCCGGGAGTGGACATGCAGCGGAACGATCACATCGGCGCTGCCGTGAACGATTTCGATCGGTATCCGCAGATCGGCATAGCGTGCCGTCATCGACGTGACGTGGGGCAGGAGGCTGTTGACCTGTTGCGCGTTGGCCTGCAGCACATCGGTATGCAGCGTCAAAGACACCTCGACATGGTCGATATAGCCCGACGGCACGGCGTCAGGGGCAAAGATGCCTTCGACGGTGGTTGCCGCGTAACTGGTCGGGACGAAATTTGCGAGCAGCGGCGCGATCAGCGGGCCGATGACGGGGGAGGACAGGACGGTGTAGAAGCTGCCAAGTCCGCCTTCCCATGGTTGCACGGCACCCGCCAGCGACACCACACCCACCACTTGATCGGGATGGTTCAGCGCCCAAGCCATCGCGACCGCGCCACCATAGGAGTGGCCCACGATGATCGCCTGTTCCACGCCAAGACTGGCTGCGGCCTGCGACAGCAGCGCGGCCTGTTCCGCCGGGCTTTGGCTGTTGCGACCCAACCCGGACGAGAGGCCCAGCCCCGGTCTGTCAAAGGCGATGACGCGATGGTTCGTGGCCAGCGCCGGAGCCAATTGGAACGTGTAATCGCGTAGATTGCCACCCGCCCCGTGCAGCAAGATGACGGTGGGGCCAGCGCCGTCTTCCCAGACATGAATGTTGTGGCCTGCAACCTCGATCAGACGGCTTTGGGACACTGTGGAGACCTCGGGACGTTGGAACAAAAAGACGGCACTGGTGGAAAAGGCGGCGAGCACCACAAGGATTTTCGCCAGTCGCCTCATCGCCGCCAATCGGTGCTGGACCGCCCGATTTCACCCATGTCGTAGGGGGTGGTCAGGTAGACTTCGCTGATCCAGTTACCATAGAGCAGATGCGCGTGGCTGCGCCAGCGGTTGAGCGGTTGCTGCGTGGGATCGTCGCCGGGGTAGTAATTGACCGGAATGGTAATGGCGGTGCCGTTCTGGATGTCGCGGTCGTATTCCTGTTTCAACGCATCGCTGTCGTATTCGAAATGGTTGAAGATATAAAGCGCGCGGTGGGCCGGATCTTCGACAAGGCCGGGACCGACCTGATCACTGCCAAGCAGGGTCTTCAGGCCACTGGCGGCGTCAATTTCGGCTTGTTTCATTTCGGTCCATCGGGACACTGGGATGACGAATTCATCTGAAAAGCCACGCAGGTAAGGCGAGGCGGGTGCAAGGTTGCGGTGGCGGAAACACCCGAAGGCCTTGGCGTCCAGCATGTGTTTCTGCACACCGTGGAAATGGTTGATCATCGCCATGCCGCCCCAGCAGACGCCAAAGGTTGAGTGGACGTTGGTCTGGGTCCAGTCGAAGACCTGCCGCAGTTCATCCCAATAGGTCACATCTTCGAAGGGAAGATGCTCGATGGGGGCGCCGGTAATGATCAGGCCGTCGAATTTCTCGTCGGTATCGGCCACCTCGGAGAAGGGGCGGTAAAAGCTTTCCATATGCGCGGCCGAGGTTGTTTTGGTCTCGTGTTCCGTCATGCGGATCAGGCTTAGCTCGATCTGCAGCGGCGAGGCCCCGATCAGGCGCGCGAACTGGTTTTCCGTCTGGATCTTTTTGGGCATCAGGTTCAGCAGGCCGATCCGCAGGGGCCGGATGTCTTGCTGATCTGCCGTATCCTCGGGCATGACCATGACGCCCTCGCGCTTGAGCACGGCATAGGCGGGCAAGGTCGATGGCAGTTTGATGGGCATGGGCGGGGTCCGGCGTGGTCGTCAGAGGGTTCGATCTAGGCGCTTTGGCCCCGCCTGCCAAGGGCGGCGGCGATCAAGGCCGTGGCATCGGTGGTATCACGGACGGTGGCAACCTCGGCGGCTTGAACGCTAACGCCCCAGTTCGCGGCCATTGCCGCATACAGCGGTGCGCGGTGGGCAAGCGCCTTGGCATAGGCATGACGCACAAAGGCATCTGGGTCAACGTCATCGGCCAAAAGATTGTTTTCGTTTAGATAAGACTGCCAAAGCCCGAGCAGGAAATCGGGTTGATAATACATCGGCTTGGGCGCGCGGTCAAAGCGACGGATCAGTTCCGCCGTATGGTCATCGGACCCTTCGATCCACACCATGAGCGTGTGGGCCGACAGGCTCTTCAACACCTCGTCATTGGGGTCGGCGGGGTCGACGACCTCGCAGATGGAGCCGCCGGTATCGCAGATGAAATTGTGATAGCCGTAAAGGTCACGCGCGCGTGCGATGAAACTGGGCGTATCGAGAAGGGCATTGATTTCGGCCCGGCGATGAAGCGCCTGACGTCGCATGTATTCGTCGAACGGCAGACCGCCGCGCCCGGGGTCGCCCGGTTTGCCCAGAAACGTGGACAGCGGCGCGAGGTTATCGAAGGTGATGTTGGACCCGATATAGATGCTGTCGGAGCGCAGCAGTTCCGCCAGAAACGGAACCTGCATCGCCTGCCGTTTGAGGTTATCGGCGATGTGTTCGCCCATGTAGGCGGTGCCGATGCGGTAATCGATGGAGTAGTGGAACCAATCGCCCTGATCGCGCAGCATGTTGGCCAGATGGGTTTTTCCCAGCCCCGACATGCCAAAGACGAGAACGCGCTTTTCGGGTGCGTCCAGCCAGGATTTTGGGGTGTCGTAGATCAGGCTCATATCACGATGCTTGCCACGTCAGGGCGGTGCGTGGCAAGCAAGATCAATATGTTAGCGCAGGCGGATCGCCGGATTTTCCCGGCGGTCACGGTTTTGAGCGCGCGACCAGGTCACGCCGCCAGCCGTCTGATTCGCGCAAGGACGCGACCATCAAGGATCACAAGCCCGGTGGACAGAAGCGCGAAGCCTGCGAAGGCATTGGGCGCCAGCCGTTCCCCCAGCACCAGCCACCCCAGCAAGATGGCGATCGGAGGGATCAACAGCGTGACCAACATGGCATTGCCGCTGCCGGCCATCGCCAGCACACGGTAATACAGCAGATAGGCGATGGCGGTTCCGCCGACCGCGAAATACGTGATGGCGGCGTAGGTCTGGGGCAAGACGGGCAGGGATGGCGCGCCGTCGACGGCGTAGGCGAGCGGCAGCATGATGAGCGTCGAGCCCGTCAGCATGCCAGCGGCGGCCACCTGTGGCGGCAGGCCGCGCAAAGTGGTGCGCGCCCAGACAGCGGCGCAGGCATAGCTGAGGGTGCCGCCGATGACGGCCAGTTGGGCAAGCGAGCGGACATCGAAGCCGCGCAGCGCATCCAGCCCGATGGCCACGGCCACGCCAGCAAACGCGACGGTCACGCCAATGGCCTTGCGCGCCGTCAGACGTTCGTCTGCAAACGCCATCGCGGCAACCGGCACGGCGAAGATCGCGGCCGTCGCGTTGAAGATGGAGGTCAGGCCGGTTTCGATGAACTGCTGCCCCCATGCCATCAGGGTGAAGGGAATGACGTTGTTCAAAAGCCCCATGATCAGAAACGCGCCCCAGATCCGGGGGTCTTTTGGCAGGGGCAGACGGCGCAGGGCCACATAGGCCCACAAGATCAAGCAAGCCCAAAACACCCGATGTGCGACCAAGGTGAATACCGGCACCTCGGTCAGGGCCAGTTTGATGGCAAGAAACGACGCGCCCCAGATGCCACCGAGCAGCAGCATTTCGGCCCATGCACGCGTGGATACGGTGGTTTGGTTCATGGGGCCAGATGTAGCGATGCGCGCCGCCGCGTGCGACCCGGAAGTTGCGCAAAAGAAAAACCCCCGCCGGGATGGGCGGGGGTTTTGAAAATCAGATCAGGCGCGATCAGTTCAGAACTGATATCCGAACCGGACACCAAAGGCGACGGCGTCATTGTCCGCGAACGAGCTTGTAAAGCCGCCACCCAATTGGGTTTCAGCATCGCCCACCATGATGTAGCGCACACCGCCGGCGATGGTGAAGTTGTTCTGCGCATATTCCGCCCCAAGGCTGACGGAGGTGAAGCCATCGGTCGGCCCGAGGTTGCCCACGAAGCCGCCTTGCGGCGTGTCGTATGCGACAGTCGCGGATACGGACCAGTTTTCATTCAGGCGACGGCCGACACCCAGCGTGTAGGTCCAGACATCGGAATTGTATTCAACAAGGTT